>ERZ1292623.247-Hain-H51-01um-R1-247-length-60775-cov-8_pt1 | contig 60775 bp, 69 predicted proteins | sample MGYA00564398_ERZ1292623 | MGnify/ENA primary metagenome ERZ1292623 (study PRJEB36523, sample SAMEA6512633) | groundwater metagenome | collected 2019-01-07 | study: AquaDiva: Metagenomics assemblies of 32 groundwater samples
TGTTTGTGGTGATTCTGTTTGCAGGTGCTTCGGTGATTATTGCGCTTGCGACCATCCGTCTTGCGATCTATAGCGCCAAAGACGAGATCGCTGTCATGCGACTGGTGGGTGCGTCAAACATGTACATCCGTGGACCGTTTATCGTGGCAGGTATTCTCTCAGGTATTTTCGCTGCGATCATAGCCCTGCTGCTGTTCTATCCCGCTACCTGGTATGCCGGGAACGCACTCTCCTCGTGGCTCGGAGGATTCAACCTCTTCAAGTACTACACGGATAACTTCGTGATCGTGTTCGGGATATTGATGGGCTCAGGCATTCTTATCGGTGCGCTTGCTTCGTGGCTTGCGGTTAGGCGGTATCTCCGCGTCTAGGTATGGCAAAGGCAGGACATAAATACATTTTCGTCTTGGGCGGCGTGATGAGCGGCGTCGGCAAAGGTATCGCAACATCCTCGATGGGACTCATCCTTAAGGAGCGTGGATACGAGGTGAACCTTGTGAAGGTGGATCCGTACTTGAACGTGGACGCCGGCACCATGAATCCAACCGAGCATGGCGAGACGTTTGTGCTCTCCTCAGGGCTTGAGACTGATCAGGACATGGGTAACTACGAGCGCTTCCTCGGACGTGATCTTGGTAGTCAGGACTACATGACCTCCGGCATGGTGTACCAGTCCGTAATTAACCGTGAACGGGCACTTGAGTATGGTGGTCGGTGCGTAGAAGCGATACCACATGTACGTGACGAGATCCTTCATCGCATTGAAACTGCTGCGGACCATAATGGCAGTCAGATCTCCGTGATTGAGATTGGTGGAACGGTCGGAGACTTCCAGAACGCACTCTTTATTGAGGCGGCACGTGTGATGAAGCTGAAGCATCCGAGCGATGTAGTGTTTGTCATGGTGTCGTACCTCCCAGTCCCTTCGACCTTGGGTGAGATGAAGACGAAGCCGACCCAGAGCGCCGTGAGGGAATTGAACTCGTACGGTGTACAGCCCGATTTCATTCTTGCGCGAAGTAAAACTCCTATGGATGCCAAGCGCAAAGAGAAGCTTGCGATCTGGTGCAACGTGCTCCCTGAGCGCGTGATCTCCGCACCAGATGTTGAGAGTATCTATGATGTGCCACTGAATTTTGAGAAGGACAATCTTGGTGACCTGCTTCTGGATGCGCTCTCGCTTTCAAAGGAGAAGACCGCTGACTTTACGGAGTGGAAGGAGTTTGTGGACCGTACGAAGCTTGAGAAACCAGTGGTGAAGATTGGTATCGTTGGAAAGTATTTTGATACCGGTGACTACGTGCTCTCCGATGCCTACCTCTCGGTCATCGAGGCTATCAAGTTCTCGGCAGCTACCGTTGGCGTAAAGGCGGTCATTGAATGGGTGAATGCAAAGCAGGTTGAATCAAGCAAGGATGCCGAGAAGCTCGAGCAGTACGACGGCATCATCGTTCCCGGAGGCTTTGGTGAGACTGGCATCGAAGGCAAGATCAAGTCTGCAGAATACGCACGTAACCATCGCATTCCATACTTTGGTCTCTGCTATGGCATGCACATGCTCGTGATTGAGTATGCGCGTAATATCCTCGGACTTGAGGGAGCACACACTGTTGAGATCGATCCAAATGCCGCACATCCAGTCATTGACGTGATGCCTGATCAAAAGGCTTTGATTGCAGAAGGGAAGTACGGTGGCACCATGCGACTTGGAACGTATCCTTGTGACCTTGGGACAGGTACTATCGCACAGGAAGCGTATGGAACCAATCAGGTTGATGAGCGCCATCGCCATCGCTATGAGGTGAATCCTGAATACATTGAGCAGCTCGAGAAGAAGGGTCTGGTGTTCTCTGGAAAGTCTCCTGACGGAGTGCTTATGGAGATCGCTGAGCTACCAAAGAGCGAGCATCCGTTCTATCTCGGTTGCCAGTTCCATCCGGAACTTCAGGCGCGTCCGCTCACGCCGCATCCGTTGTTTACAAAATTTCTCGAGGCGGCACTCAAGAGGAGTGAGCTCAAGGCATAAAGAAGACGGCCTCCCGAAAAGGGAGGCCGTGTTAGTAAGGCGCGCATGCGCCGAAAGATCATGTCACTTCGACTAGCCGCGGCTTGAAGAATCGCTCGATGTGCTCCTCTTCATTGGTATCCTTCGCCCAGAAAAGGGCGTCGGAGAGTTTGGCGATGCGGTTGCGCTTCTCGGGTCGCAGTCGGAGGATCGATGGCACCTCCTTGAAAAGATCTTGAGTCGAGAGTCCTTCGACTGGTCGTTCCTTGCATGCTTCAAGCAGATCCATCGCTGCTTGGAAGCGCTGTATTCCCCTCTCGCCAGGAAACAGGGCGAGATTAAGCTCGATCGCACGAAACGGAATATCAACCGTAGTGCGTGAGCTAACGATGTCGAACTCGGTACAGTTCACCATCAGCTCCTGGATTTCTCCTTCGCTCAGATAGACCTTCCGCGCCTCAAATAGTGGATGCGGGTTGAGCTTGTTTTGGTACAACGTGTTCCAAAACAAGAACCCGTATTCACGGGCGAAGGGTTGAAGAATCACATACAAACTCACAGTGGCCTCCCTGTACGTGGCATGATGCCTGAACGAGTAATTAATTTATAGCTCATATTCATTGCACCGTCAACTCATCTGTACGGCGATATACTACTCGCGTACTCGTAATTATTTCCGTATGGAAGTACCTATTAACTATCTTGCAGTGCTCGTCTCAGCAGTGGCAGCCATCGTGCTCGGCGCTCTCTGGTATGGTCCGTTGTTTGGTAAGGCCTGGATGAAGGAGGTCGGCTACACGAATGACGACGTGCAAAAGGCAAAGACTGACCCTAAGACTAAAAGCGCGATGATGCGCAGCTATGTGCTTATGGCGGTTGGAGCGCTCGTCATGGCATTTGTATTCGCACACTCACTTGCGTTCGCCAACTACTATCTCGATACATCGGGGGTAGGAGCAGGACTCACCGGTGCGTTCTGGAACTGGCTTGGCTTTATTGCTCCCGTCACGCTTGCACCTATGCTCTGGGAGGGGAAGAGTGCTAAGTACTGGGCTATCACCGGCGGCTACTATTTCGTGTCGCTTGGGGTAATGGGTATCATCCTTGGTCTCTGGGTGTAGTACGCGTTATCCACATGCCGTATGTGAGGGACTTGCGTCTCTAAACCCTCAGCGGTACAGTGTCTCTACTAAGTCCTGGCTCTGCCAGGACTTAGTACTTTTTATACGGTTGAATGTGTGCCCCTTTTCCAGTATTGTGTCATCGACGGCGGCGTGAGCCGCTTCGTCATTGCGGGATCGTCTAATGGTAGGACAGCGCTCTCTGGAGGCGTTTATCTAGGTTCGAGTCCTAGTCCCGCAGCTGCTATAAAAGCTCTCACAGAGGGTTATCAATGTTACAACTCTGCTACACTGTATGCATGGAAAAAGTAAAGATTGAGCACCACACGACCGCGGGAGGATTCTGGATTGCTGGATGGTTGTTCACCATCGGTTTTCTCCACCTTAGTTTTTGGAAGGGTGTTTTGGCAATTGTGCTCTGGCCATACTTCCTCGGATTGGTATTGGCGATGTAGGTTACTGTAACGACATACTATGACTGACGGCTACTCTGACTACAAAATGAATGAACCAAAGCCCGGGATACGGCACTATTACGGCGACTACGTTCGCTTCTGTTTCCTTGCGGCTGCAGTAGTCTCTTTCGTAGCACTTCCTCTATGGGGCGATCTGCTTCCGTTCGGCCTCTTTGCACAGATAACGGGAGGACTCATTCTCGTGCTTCTGGCAGGGCTCACCAATCCGCATAGCAAGGTGATCATGGTATTGAATGCTATTGCAGCAGGCGTCGGTGCACTTTTGGTTGAAGCTACTGCAATTACCCGTCACGCCATTGACCCCGTGCAACTTCTTCTCGTCCGCGAGATCGAGGTGGTGCTTCTTGTTCTTGCGTTCTATTTTGCGGTGAAGACCGCTCGCTCCATGTTCCTCCATAAGGTAGGGGAGACCGAGCGCCCTTGGGAGTTCGATAAGACGCCTACGGAGTAACGTCGGTGAACGCCTCGTCGGTGCCACTTGCCCCCGCAAACTTCCCAAGCCTCGTCCAGGTCGGCGTGAGTCGGTAGAACAAGATGGTCGTGGGATCGAGATGCGTCAGTGGCGCAAAGTCAGGACCCTGTTTCATAAAGTTATCCATGAGCCGCTTCACGATGGGATCGATGAGGGCGGTATCAGGTTCAGCGGTGACCACTCCCTCAATCTGTAGTGTGCGAGGTGATTCGGGGTCAGACACCACAAAAGCCGCACGAGGGTCGTGGTTGATGTCATCGACCTTGCGAGTGCCTGCAAGCGTCATGAAGAAGATCTCAAAGGCGTCATTGGCAACGTAGTACAGGGTTCGTGACCGAGGCTGCCCATCAGGCGCTACCGTTGAAAGTACGCCGAGCATGTTGCTTGTAAGGAGGGCGAGTGCGTCTGGGTCGGTAGTCATGGCTATAAGTGTACACCCCCCGAAAGTGGTACCATATACCTATGAAAGGATTCGTAACCAATATAGAAGCGGAGACCCTTGAGAACGAGGATTTTCGTCGGGTGCTCTATACCGCAGAACACTGCCAGCTCGTTGTGATGTCGATTGCAGCCGGCGAGGACATCGGCGAGGAGGTGCATGACGTCGATCAGTTCATCCGCATCGAGGAAGGTGAGGGGCAGAGTATTCTTGATGGTGTTGAACGGGACCTTACTGATGGATCAGTCGTGGTAATTCCTGCTGGGGTGCGCCACAACATCAAGAACATGTCTTCAAGCGATGCACTCAAGCTCTACACGCTCTATGCTCCTCCCCATCATGAGGATGCAACGGTCCATAAGACGAAGAAGGATGCGTTGAAAGACGACGAGCATTTCGACGGAGAAACCACGGACACGCTCGGTGCGTAGTCTGGAGCAAGCGTTCTAGCGCGGCTCGATACTCTCGAGCTTCGCCTTCATCCAATCGATCTCGGCCTGTTGACCGGAGAGGATGTTGGCACAGAGCTCATGGATCTGCGGATCAGTAAGATCCGCCTTTTCACACATAAGAATGGCCCCGGCGTGGTGTGGAATCATTGATCGTAGGAACTGCTCGTCACCAATCGCCGTTTGCTCACGGATAAAGAGATACGAAGTAGCAAGAAGGAGGATACCGAACGCAATAAGAACCAGGTTCCATTTCTTATTAGGGTACATAGATTTCATGAGCCACAGCTCAAGGATGAGCATGGGTGACGCCATAAGCGCAGCCATATAGAGCTGATTGTGATTTGGTAGTGCATTCGCAGCGGTATTCACCATCGCATACATAAGCACGTACATGGCAACAAGATGCAGTGCGAACATAAGGAGAAGGCGCCCGTAGTTTTTTGTGTGATCCATACCTATACGATAGCTCTGATGAGCGTATTGACACTATACCCCCAGGGGGTATTATGGGTATATGAAAACGGAAGCAAAGAAACAGGTGCTTAATCGTTTGAGTCGGATAGAAGGGCAGGTGCGGGGGCTGAAGAAGATGGTTGAAGAGGATACGTACTGTGTCGATGTTATTACGCAGACGTCTGCGGTGAAGCGTGCGCTCTCAGGAGTGGAGGATCAGCTACTTGAAAGTCATCTCGCCACGTGTGTCGTCGGTCAGATGAAAAAGGGGCAGCACGATAAGGCGACGAAGGAGATATTAAAGGTGTACGCACTTAAACGCGCATAATATGGAGCACAATCACGGACAGTCACTCAACCAGTTAGCCTTCAGTGCTACGCTTCATTGTCTTACCGGGTGTGCCACCGGCGAAGTGCTCGGTCTGGTCATTGGTACCGCGCTTGGATGGGGTGCCGGACAGACCATCGTGCTCGCGGTAGCACTCGCATTTCTTTTTGGCTATATGTTCACCATGATCCCGTTGTTGCGACATGGCATGACGCTTGGAGCAGCACTTGGGCTAGCACTCGCATCAGATACTGCCTCTATTGCGATCATGGAAGTGGTGGACAATGCGGTCATGCTGCTTATCCCAGGCGCCATGACGGCAGGGCTTGTAAGCCCGGTGTTCTGGGGGAGTATGGTGATCGCGCTTGCGGTAGCCGGTATATTCGCTTTCCCGGTGAACCGCTGGCTGATTGCGAGAGGGAAAGGGCATGCGCTTGTGCACGCTCATCATTAAGAACTACTAACTCACTACTATGGATACAAAGATTCTTCTCGTCGCGCTTATCGCCCTTGTTATTGGTGTAGGTGGCGGGTACGCGCTCGCCGCGAACAAGACGCCCGATCAACACATGATGGCAAACGGCAACATGATGCATGGCTCTATGCATAGCGGCATGCAGGGCGAGATGGAGGGTATGATGGCTGGTCTTGCAGGAAAGACAGGAGATGACTTCGATAAGGCCTTTCTTGCCGAAATGATCATGCACCACGAAGGGGCGGTTGATATGGCGGAGGCAGCGCTCCGAGACGCTAAGCATGCTGAGATTAAACAGATGGCGAATGCGATCATCGCTGCTCAGACGACTGAAATAAACCAAATGAAGCAGTGGCAGGAGGCGTGGTACGGACGATAATACTTTCTTTTTCAGAAAACCGCCGTAAAGAAGCGGTTTTTTGATTGCGTAGGTTCTAATCTTGCTCGACGCTCACCGCCAGAGCTTGCTGTCGCGGTATAATATGCAGATGAAGAGTTCATTATTATCGCGGAGCAAGCGCCGTCCGACTGAACCGTTGGTTGTGCATGATATCGCTATGACAGGACCAAAGGTGCTGAGTCTGCGTACAGAGCGACCCGCACTACTCTCCCGTATCTGCCGGTATGCAGCGCTCCATAAGCGACTCGTGTCGCTGCTCCTGTGTGCCGCGATAGTCAGCGGAAGTTTCGGTTTATATAAGACAGGCGCACAGGCACAGTCTTCGACCTACTTCGCAAGTTCCTGTCTTGGGGGTTGGGAGAATACGTCGCTGGCCGAGGGAGAACCCGATGTGCGTGGTCTGTTGGATGAGCATAACTCAGCGCTGCTTTCCGGGGATCGACAGGCTCAGATCTTCTGTAGCGGGTTTGCAGGAGAGATCCCAGAAGGGTCAACGCATACGGGCGTGCGTGCGCACATATCATGGCAGACACGGCAGGTTGATCCTCCCGCAACGACCACTATCGTTGCCGACGAGTCGTTTGAATCAGCTGCGATAGAAATAATCGACCTCACTGAGGACGAGCCTGCGGTCATCGAGCTTCCGATTACGGAACCCGTTGAGGTTGAGAGCGTACCGGGTACTGATCACGTACCAGACGAAGCGGTCGAGTCTGTCGTAGAGGAATCCGACCCCGTTGAAGCAGAATCTGCTGCAGACGAACCTGCTCCTTCTGAAGCAGAACCTGCTGCAGAGACTTCGGCCTTCATCCGATACATCCTTCCGCGTGCTCATGCGCAGGAGCTTGAAGAGGGTGCATCTACGACAACTGAAGCCTCAGCAGTCTCGACCGCTTTCTTCGAAGTGCTCTACACCCTTGATGGTGTGGTGTGGCATTCACTCGGCCTCGTTGAACAGGTAGACGGAGACAGCTCGTTTGAGATCCCCATTTCCGAATTCACATCAGTCGATGATCTCTCGGAACTCCAGCTTGCCGTACATACGCTTCCGACCGTCGAAACCCGTACAGATGTGCTTCTTGATGCAATGTGGGTGGAGGTGGAGTATACGGGCGGACTTGCGCCTCTCGAGGAGCTTCTCACTCCGATTGAGGATGTCCTCATTACTCCGGCGGCTACAGTGCTTTCTATACGCATCTTCGATAAGGAGATTATCATCGACGCTCGCGCTGCCCACGGGTGCGAGGCAGAGACATTTCGAGTAGATATGTCGCATGAAAGGACTCGGGACGCGCGTATCTTGCTCTCTGGAAGCGCGGGAGAGGGCGCAGAGCTTGAGATAGGAGCGCTACCGCAGGGTATCGATATCAGGTTTGCAGCCACCAATGAGTACGTCTATCGCCCCGCTTCAGGTGAAGAGACGGTCGAGCTCACGCTCGCAAATGAGCGAGGAGCACAAGAGGGAGACTTCACGGTACCTATCATCTATACCCGTCAGGAGCCGGAGCAGTCCTCGGTCATCTGTCAGATTAATATTGTGAATCAATGAGCGGGAAACGAGCGATAATCTCTGCGGTCACCCTCATACCACTTACTGCGTGGCTGTTTTTAGCATGGCCGGAACTTTTCTCATTTCCGCCTGCGCCCCCGCCTGCGTTCGCCGCAACACTGACCTATGTGGGAGGAGCGGAAGCGAGCGGCAACAGTGCGTCATTCAACGTATCGCTCACCTCGCTTGCCGGTGGAAGTGGGAGTGCTGCGATCGAAGGCGATCTTGTCATCGTGTCATCGGGATTTGTATCGACCGCAAACGGCAATCCGGGAGTGAGCACGTCAGGATTTGCTGAGCTCAATGACCTCTATGCTAACGATACGCGCGACGCGAACTTCTCGGTGAGCTGGAAACTCATGACGAGTTCTCCGGACACGACCGTTGCCTGTAACGGGAGCGGTTCGGCAACCAACGGAGCGGTATGCGTCGTGCATGTATGGAGGAATGTCGATCAGACCACGCCCTTCGATGTTGCTTCCACATCGGTTGCCACAACGAATTCAGCGGCGCCCAACAGTCCCTCGATAGCGCCGACCACGGCCGGTGCGATCGTTATCGCAACGGGTCTTGGAACTGGCGCAGCGGATGATGCTGCGGTGACAGCACCGGCCGGATACGGCAATCAAGTGGATATCAGCGTTGACCCCGGAAACTCAGCAATCGTGGGCATTTCCTCGAAGGCGTGGGTCTCGGGTGCTGAGGATCCTGCGGCATGGACGAACTGGACCACCTCCACCTCCGACTCCTACGCAGCGTTCACGCTTGCGCTTCGTCCGGCAGGGAATACCACCTACACGCAGTCCGCGTACCGCTGGTTCGCTAATACGAATGCAACCGATGTGGGTACTGCACTCGAGACCCAAGATGTTTCAGCATCGCTTTCAGCCGATGGCGAGGCATTTCGCCTACGCATGCTCTTGCATGTAGCAACAGCGAACCTATTCGCAAGCGGGCAGAACTTTAAGCTGCAGTTCGCAGAGCGTTCTGGCACCTGCGACACGGCGTTCTCAGGAGAGACCTACGCGGATGTTACTGGGGCTACGGCGATTGCGTATAGTACCGCTAACACCGCTGCCGATGGTGACAATCTCACCTCAAATGCCAATGATCCGACGCACAGCGGGCATACGATTGTGAATCAGGACTATGAGGAGGCAAACAATTTCACCAACACGGTCGGTACCATCGTCTCAGGGCAGGACGGTAAATGGGACTTCTCACTCATCGACAACAGTGCTCCGGACAATACCACCTACTGCTTTCGCGTCGTGAAGTCCGATGGTTCGGTGCTCGACAGTTATTCTGTCGTTCCCCAGATCACGACTTATAATCCGACCTCCCTTACCTTTGTCGTGAGTCATGTTGATTTTCCTACGATTGCACCAGGTACGCCTTCGCATGCAACGACGACACTCTCGGTGGACACAACGGATCCTAACGGCTGGAACGTCATTCTCTCGGGAGATGACCAGGGTACGAGCAACACGGTTATGGATCTTTCAACCGATGCAGCAGTCGGGATTACCGATCAGACTGAGTGGATACCTGGGTCCGCGACCACCTCACCAGGGAATGCGGTGCGCATCAGCTCTTTTGATAGCGGAGGGGACGTCCTCGCGTTCCGCGTCATGACGGCGTCCGGAACACCCCTGTTCCGTGCTCCTACGTGGTGGGGAAGTACCGATACCTATGTGGATGCTGCGACCACACTTTGGGCCGGTATTGCGTCGTCGACGGCAAGTAATAAGAAAATAGGAGAATCGAGCGAAGACTCGGGAGGGGTACCGGTGCTTTCGAGTGTTCTGTATTACCTCGATGTACCAACCAGTCAACCGGTAGGTTCGTATAGTGGGGCACTGACCTACACTGCAACAGTGAATCCTTAATCGATCAGGTGGGGACAACAAAGCGCATGAATAGTTTTATATACTATATAGTGACTATATGAATTCTTCATTTACGTTGCGAGACGTGCGAGCATTCCTTGCGGCGCTCATCATCACGACGCTCCTTTTTAGTTCGTTCTATGCCTATCGTGCGCATGCTGAGGCAGTCACCCTCTCAGTGACCGTTTCTTCAGCACTTACCTTTACTACCTCAACCGATCAATTCGGCAGCATTTCTCCGGGCACGTACAAGATTGCAACAACGACCCTCTCAGTGACCACCAACAATGCCGCGGGCTGGAACATTACGCTCTATGGCGATAATCAGGGAACGTCCGATACGGTACTTGATCTTGCAACCGATGCGGCAGTTGGGATTACCGATCAGACTGAGTGGGTTCCGGGAGCTGCAACGACCACAACGGGAAATGCTGTAGTGCGAGCATCGCTCGATAACTCTGCAGACGTTCTGGCGTTCCGCGTCATGACTGCTTCTTCCACCAACGGTACTTCCTTCCTTGCGCCATCGTGGTGGGGAACCACCGACGCCGATGGCACGGCAAAGTTTGCCGGTATAGCCTCTAGCACCGTACAACGCCAGATCGGAAATGCCGGTACTGGCTCCTACAGTGCTTCTGCACACATCAATACCGTGCAGTACTATCTCGACGTTCCGGCATCTCAGCAGACGGGCTCGTACGACGGCGGTCTGACCTATACCGCGACCGCAAACTAGGGTGTATAGTCTCCCCATGGATATAAAGAGGACTCTGGGGTGCGCACTCCTCCTCGGAGTTCTTGCCGGGCCACTCGCGCTCTCTGCCGCTAGTACCGGACTTACGATTCAGCCGGTGAAGATCTCGCACACCCTTGAGAAGGGTCAGTCGATCACCGGCTCCATATCACTTTCCAATGCGTCGGAGGAGGCGGTGAAAGTTGAAGTTAAGATTGAAGATTTTATCCCGAATGCCGGTGGAGACGGCGTAAAGTTTGTATCGCGCGCAGAGGGACTTACAACCGTACGCGACTGGATTACCCTCAATGGGGGAACAGCAGAACTCACCCTTCAGAAGGGAGAGCAGACAAGCATACCGTATACCATTAATGCGCCGCAAAATGCAGAGCCTGGAAGTCACCTCGGCGTGGCCTTTTTCAAGGCAATTAATCTTGCCGACGCAGACAAGCAGCTTAAGGTGGGTACGCAGGTAGGTACGCTCATCTTCGTCACCGTTCCCGGCAACTATCTCCAAAAGGGGCAGATACTTGAATTCAAGGGTCCGTTGTTTGCGCAAAGCGCACCGATTTCTTTCACGACCAAGTTTGAGAACACGGGCACGGTGCACTTTGAACCGAAGGGAGTCATCAAGATCAAGAATCTCTTCGGTAAAACCATTGCAGAAGTTCCGGTAGAAGGTCAGGTGGTACTCCCAACCGGCATCAAGGATCTTACGACTGTATTTGCAACTGAGTCATTCCTGCTCGGTCGGTATGTCGCATCGATCGAGCTGCGCGACGGAGAAGGGAGTCTCCTCTCTGCCAAGGATCATGCGTTTTACGTGTTCCCTGTCTGGTACACGCTTGGATTTATCGCACTGCTCCTCGGACTATTCTTTGGGTTCAGACTCCTTGCATCCCGTGTACATATAAGCGTGAATCTTAAAGGCGAGTGATGAATGAAAACGGTCTGCGGCCTCCTTCTTCTCGCGATCATTTTAATTCCCGCATCGGTCTATAGCGAGAGCACTGTCCTCTCGGTTACCGTGGTTGCACTCCCGCAATGCCAGGATGGTATCGATAATGATGGCGACACCCTCATCGACTACCCGCTTGATCTGGAGTGTGACACAGCTATCGATACGACCGAGAGCGTGGCTCCGCCACCAACGTCGAGTGGTGGGGGAGGAGGAGGGGGGAGCTCAAACTCAAACACCCAAGTCGCGTTTCGTGGAAAGGGATATCCGGGCAGCACGGTAACTATTCTCAAGGATGCGCGAATTGCCGCGTCCACGACTGCATCGCCCGATGGAGGATTCGATGTGACGATAAAAGGACTCGCAGCAGGCACCTATACCTTTAGTGTGTATGGCACTGACTCTCGGGGTGTTCAGTCAGCCACCCATACGTTCACAGTAAGTCTGACTAATGGTGTCACAAACATCATTACTGGTATTTTTTTGCCACCCACCATCTCGTTGAACAAGAAGGAGGTTAAATATGGCGATGTCATACAAGTGCTCGGGCAGACGACTCCTTATGCGGAAGTGACCATATTTGTGAACTCTGCCCATGAGGTCGTAAAGAAGCTGCAGGCAGATGCGCAGGGGGCATGGCTTCTTAACTTCGATACTACAGAGATTGAGCGAGGGAATCACTCAACCCAGTCACGTGCGGCAAAGGCGGGAGAGATTAGTCCTCTGTCCAGGGCGCTTGAGTTCAAGGTTGGTGCGCAGAACATTTTCGCCGAAGATGTACGTACGGGGTGCACTACGTCAGATGCAAACTGTGATGGTCGTGTGAACTTGGTCGATTACTCGATACTTGTGTACTGGTTTAAGAGGAGTAATCCACCAGTAAGTGCCGATCTCAATGGTGATGGGGCAGTGACTATTATCGATTTCTCAATCATGGCATACAACTGGAACGGCTAATATGCGTACACTCATCCTCCTTATCTTCGGGTTCTGCATTCCACTTTCAGTCTCTGCTGCCACGGTATCGTTTGAACCACAGGCAAGTACGGCGGGCATAGATGGACCGTTTGTTATTGCGGTAAATCTCTCTGCAGATACCTATATAAACGCGCTCGATATACGCCTCATGGTTCCGCATTCACTTGAACCTATCGATGTGTCCGATGGCAATTCCATCATTAATCTTTGGCTGGAGGAACCACACTTCGATGAGACTACGCGAATTCTTTCTTTTTCGGGCATTATTCCCCAGGGATTTATGGGCGAGCAGGGACGTCTTCTTACGATCACCATGCGGCCAGCTCTCTTAGAGAGTAGTGCGGAGCTAGAGCTCGATCCGGTAAGTGCTGCGTATGCAGGGGAGGGTGAGAAGGTTGCTCTTACCGCACTATCACTGAAGCTCCCGGTGGTTGCAACGCGCGGAAATATTGCAAACCCGATTCCGGACACTGATCCCCCCGAAGCATTTACGCCGATAGTGGTGCGAGAAGAACATCTCTATGAAGGAGCTCCAGTACTTTTGTTCTCTACGGTAGATAAGGGTTCTGGCATTGCACGATATGAAGTGAAGGAGAGCTGGTTTGGAAATGTCTTCCCCTCTACTGGCTGGCGTTTGGCAACGAGTCCCTATCCGCTCCGCGATGGTGAACGAGCGAGCCATATTTATGTACGGGCCATCGACAAGACAGGTAACAGCAGTGTGGAGCATATGCAGCCTGAGCGAATACCGACCGTTATGTATGTTGTGCCGCTTATCGCCATACTTTCCATGCTAGTGTTTTGGTATGTTCGCCAGATGCGCGCTCGTCGTTAGTCTCGTTGTGCTAGGAAGTATTCCATTACCGTTGTTTGCGGCGAGCCTCGATCTGTCTGGATCCGGTGGAGCGGTGGGTAGTACTATTTCCGTTCCAGTACGAGTGTCAGCAGGGAACGGCGAGTCACTCAATGCCGTATCTGCGCATATCGTATTCCCTCCAGATAAGCTCTCACTCGTGTCAGTTTCAAAGACGGGAAGTATCATCACGCTCTGGGCGCAGGAACCAACCTACTCCAATACTGCGGGCACCGTGTCGTTTGAAGGGGTCGTTCCGAATCCCGGTTACGCAGGACAGGGAGGCATGCTCGTCACGCTCTCGTTTCGGGTGCGTGCACCAGGCACGGCAACACTTTCATTTGCGGGCTCCTCAGTGCTTGCCAATGACGGACAGGGTACCGAGATACTACGAAGCGCAACATCCCGCGTCTTTGCTCTTACGCAGACAGCCGCGCTCGAGACATCAGCACCAGTTCAAGCAGTTGCTCCGACGTCTGTCGTATCATCTGGTTTCCTGGTCAAATCACTTACGCACCCGGAACAGGATGCGTGGTACCGCGAGACAACCGGCTCATTTTCATGGCAGCTGCCGGAGGGGGTAACGGCGACCCGTCTTTTGCTGAGCAGAAATCCTTCATCAGTACCGAGTGTGGTGTATGACACCCCACTCTCCTCAAAGACCATCGAGGGCATGCCCGAAGGCACCTCCTATCTTCTCGTGCAGCATAAGGTGGCTGGCGAGTGGGGTGCCATCGGACGGTACCGTATTAATATCGACACGACTCTTCCAAAGTCATTCCGCATCGTATTTCCTCATGGAGAGTCTGATGTGAATCCTCAGCCCATTATTCTTTTCAATACAATCGATACCGGATCAGGAATCGAACGGTATGAGGTGAAAATCGGCGACGGAGGATCGCAGCGCATGGCAGCCGCAGCCGATTCTAATCCCTATACGCTGCCGCTGCAGGAACCTGGCAGTCATGTCGTAACCGTTATTGCGTACGATGCGGCGGGTAATACGCAGACCGCGAGCGCTGAATTCTTCATCGAGGGCATTGATGCACCGATCATTACCTACTATCAGAGCGTTATTGAAGGAACTGATCTCGTGAAGGTGCGCGGTACTACCTATCCGAATTCAGATATAAACGCATACATTTATGAGGACGCTGAGCTCGTAGCTGAGGAATTCACTCGTAGCAATACACTCGGAGACTTTGCGTTCGTGGTTGCGAAGCGACTTACGCCAGGAACGTACAGTGTGACTGCGCGCGTTACCGATGCGCGTGGTGCACGAAGCGCAGAATCGGAACCGGTCACCGTTGTCATCAAGAGCAAGTTCCTCAGAGAGTTCGGCGACCTCGCGATCAATCATCCGCTCATTATCTCGATACTTGCGCTCATCCTGCTCGGTCTCGTGATAGCAGGGGTACTTGGAGTGTGCGCAGTCACCGGTGCATGCCGAAAGCTTCCGTCGATCTTCGGAAGAACAGAGAAGGTAACGAAGCGCTCGTTCGCACACCTCAAGCGGGATCTGTCAGACCACTTAAAGGGATTGCACTCCCGGGGTACCTCGCATGGCCTCACCAAAGAGGAACTGCTTCTTCTCAAGCAGCTCCGCAGTGATCTCGATAAGGTTGAACGTGTTTTAGGAGGGAAGATCAAGGATGAGGACGGCTCGTAATACTAGGCTCGGAGTCACGGAAGGCATCGAAAACTAATGGACTCTATCTGCTAAACGTATTGCAGGCTTCCACTGAGCCAGTCTCGAACCCAATGGTAAACCAGCGCACGCGCTCTGCTGATGAGCCGTGCGTCCAGTTCTCAGGAGATACCCGTCCGGTCGTTCTTTTCTGGATCCGATCATCACCAACGGCAGCAGCGGCATCAATCGCCTCCGTTATCTCGCCCTGCTCAAATACACCGAGATCTTTAATGGAGTGTGCCCACAGGCCCGCATAGCAATCTGCCTGGAGCTCTAGCTTGATCGATGCTTCGTTCGAGCCATCTCGTGCCACCTGATCGGACGTATCGAGCTGGTGCTGCACATGATGCCCAACCTCGTGCGCGATGACATAGGCTTGAGCGACGTCTCCACCCTGTGCACCGAACCGTGCGGTCAGTTCTTCAAAGAAGGTCTCATCGAGATAAATGGTTTCGTCAGGAGGGCAGTAGTGCGGACCTACGGAAGCGTCTGCTCCGCCACAGGACGACTGCGTCCTTCCACGGAAGAGTACGAGTGTTGGGGGTTCGTAGGTGCGGCCATTTGCCGCAAAGATCGTAGTCCAGGTTTCGTCAGCTGAACCCAGAACCGTTGAGGCGAATACTTCGTATGAATCTGCTCCCTCAAAATCTGCCGCACTGTATGAACTTGCCGCCTGCTGGTTACTGAGTTCATTCAGTACGGTAGGGACAAGAGAGGATAGATCTCCACCACCCAGAAAATTAAGCGCTATCACCAGCGCAAGACCGCCAAGCCCAAGACCGCCAGCGGCAGGTCCCAGACCGCGACGGTCCTGTACGTTACCGCGACCAGGTAGTTTGTCCCACAGTGCCATACAACCATCATAGGGTTCTTACATGAACAATTGCTGAGGTCCTTTGGGTACACTCGCACTTCACCCGTCCTTGCTATGCTGGGTACATAGTCTTAACCCTGTCACCATGCAAAAAATTATTCCGCATCTCTGGTTCGATACGCAGGCAGAAGAAGCGGCGAACTTTTATATCTCGCTCTTTAACGATTCAAAAATAACCGATGTCGCACACTACCCCGACGCGGGGAAGGAGATCACCGGCAAAGATGCCGGTTCGGTGATGACCGTTGCCTTTGAAATTAGTGGCTACTCCATCATCGCACTCAATGGTGGGCCACACTTCAACATAAACCCATCGATCTCGTTTATGGTGAACTGCGAGAGTAAGGAAGAAGTCGATCGGTTGTGGGGAGGACTCAGTAACGGTGGTACTGCACTCATGCCACTCGATGCGTATCCCTTCAGTGAACGCTACGGATGGATACAGGATCGATTCGGTATGTCATGGCAGATAAGTTATAGTCCCGCAGCATCACAGAAAATAATTCCTGCACTTATGTTCGTGGGTGACAACTGCGGTAAGGCAGAGGAAGCGATCTCGCTTTATACTTCAATCGTCGATGACGCGAAGGTTGGCACACTCGTCAAATATCCTGCTGGTGTTGAGTACGGGAAAGAAGGAACGATCATGTTCGCAGACTTTATACTCTCCAGTCAGTCTTTTGCAGCGATGGATAGTGCCGGTCCGCATCAGTTCAACTTCAACGAAGGGGTGTCACTCCTCGTGAACTGTGAGAATCAGGAAGAGATCGATCGCTACTGGTCAGCCTTGTCTGCATATCCCGAGAGCGAACAGTGCGGATGGCTCAAAGACAGGTACGGTCTCTCCTGGCAGATCTCTCCGAAGGGCATGGACTACTTCTTCAAGAGTAATGATAGGGAAGCGGTGAATCGCGCAATGGCCGCGATGCTCTCCATGAAGAAGATTGACATTGCTGCTATGGAAGCTGCGGCGAGAGGCGCATGAAGTTAGACGCTGTTGGCGTGCCGAGCAGTAATCTTCAGAGAAGCATCGAATTCTATAGCCTTCTCGGGTTCACGTTCCATGCATATACCGACCAGTCACATATCGAGGCAGTCTCGAAAACGGGAGAAGTGCGCCTCATGCTTGATGCTGTTTCTGTGGTTGTGGATATCCTCGGCCATGCTCCTGTGCCTGCCAACTACTCTGTGTTCGCCCTACGCTACGATTCTCCTCATGAAGTAGATGAGATAACGAGATTGGCGTTCGCCGCCGGTTTCACGTTAGTAAAAGAGCCGTGGAATGCGGTCTGGGGTCAGCGGTACGCAATCATGAAGGATCCAGATGGAACCCTCATAGATCTCTTCGCAACGCTCTAACAAGCACCTCATACAGCGCCGCCGAGAAAGTGGTGGATATACTTAGTGACGAACCAACTCACTGTCACTTCATGTACAAAATCTTCCTCTCGCTTCTTGTCGCCCTTCTTCTTTTCGTTCCTGCCACAAGTCAGGCTGTCACCCTCACCCAGGACCTTACGGCGGGTTCTAAGGGAGCTGAGGTTACCCAGCTCCAACTCATCCTCTTCCAGTTCGGCTATTCAACTGCTGCACCAAGCGGTGTCTATGCCGATACAACTGCTGCTGGGGTGCGCGCGCTCCAAAAGAAGTACGGCCTTCCGGAGTCGGGTGTAGTAGATCAACGCGTACGCAATCTTCTCAACCCATTCATTTCTCGGAACCCGCTATCGGGTACAGCAAAACCATCGGTATCAAACGCACCGAGTTTTTCGACATCGGTACCACTTTCGCTTGGAGCGTCAGGCTCAGCGGTGTTCGAGCTTCAACGCAAACTCGCGGCCCTCGGTTATTTCTCAGAGACCCCAACAGGGTACTTTGGTCAGGTCACTCGTGCAGCAGTCATTGCACTTCAAGCTGCACGCGGTCTTGAACAAGTTGGATATGTTGGCCCGCGTACAAGTGCAGCACTTGTCGAGTCATCATCAGGTTCAGTTGCGACAGCGCAACCATCGCAGACAGTCTCTACTCCTGTACCGCCAACCACGACTAGTGGAAGCGGAATTAAACCAACGCTCACATTTCGTATTGATCGAAAGTTTGCAGCAGCCGGTGATTCTATTCAACTTACTTGGTCTGCAAAACGTGCAGAAAGTTGTAGCGCATCTAGTGGCTGGTCAGGAGAGAGGGGGGTGAGAGGATCGGAATCGATTACTGTTTCGGGTAATGCTACCTACACCCTCACGTGTACTAGTTCGTCAGGCGGTACGATCTCAAAATCAGTATGGGTATCAACAACACTCGTCGCACGGAAGGTGGAGGATAAAGAAGATATTGTCGAGACACCGGTCATCGTTGTTACTCCAACTCCGACTACCCCGACTCCGGAGCCTGTCCCTACTATTGATCCAACAGATAAGACCCGTCCATCTATAGGCTCTATTCTCGTTCCAAAGGCTACGCTCACCAATAGCGGCATGGTTGTTGCTTGGACAACGAATGAACCTGCCACTACCGTTGTTGAGTACGGTACTACCGTGGCGTACGGACAAACCGTATCGACACCCGGCTACAGAACAAGCCATCAACAGACAATTTCCGGTCTCCTGCCTTCGACTACCTACCACTTCCGTGTGAAGTCGGTTGATGCATCGGGCAATGCTGCTCAATCACTCGATCGTTTCCGCGATACCCTTGCAGGTTCGATTGCTACACCGACCCCAACCCCAACCCCAACCCCTACACCCACTCCGACACCAACGCCTACCCCAGAACCGATTCCTTCTGGTCTCGACACATACTATGTGGACTTCGCATCTGGTGCAGATACCAATCCAGGTACTATGACGTCTCCATGGAAGCATGCGCCAGGTGACCCGAACGCTACCGGTAACCCAGCGAAGGTGGCACTGAAGAGCGGCAATACGATCCAGTTCAAGGGAGGTGTCGTCTATTACGGACAGATCTCAACCAAGGCTGCAGGTGTCACATATCGTGGCTCTGGGTGGGGAACAGGCAAGGCGATCATCGATGGTTCGCAGCCGGTTACGGGTCTTCGTAAGTGCGTCTCAGTTGCTGACTGTGCAGGGAATCCAAATTGGCAGCGTATCTATCGCACCACAGTCACTCTTCCAAGTCACATTACAGAATCACCAGCGCACAACCTTCATCTCATGCGTGGACTCGACCGCATGACGGTTGCGCAGCAGCCAGCTTCTACGAATAAGTACTATCAGGCGTACGAGAACTTCTACACCATCCAGCCTGCACAGATATCGAAGACTTCGCTCACCGATTCACGGCTCGCCTCTCTTGGCGGTTCAAATCTCATTGGATCCACCGTTCATGTTTGGGGTCAGCCAAATGAGATAATCCCTCGTAAGATCACTGGTTACAGCAACGGCACCATAACGTTCGCATCGCTCACGCCCTACACCAATCGGAACTCGCTCTACGCGATCTCGAACAACGCAAGCGGAGCCATCTTCGACACACCTGGAGAGTACTACTTCAATTCTTCCACCAATGAGCTCTACATCATGCCGTATGCTGATTCAGATGTGGCGGGAGGCACCATCACCATGGCATCGAGCCCGTATGGTTTCAACCTCAATACCCACGAAAACATCACCATCGATGGATTCATTATCCGCAAGCACGCAGGTGACGGCGGTCGCGAGGGTCAGGGTATCGTGAAGTACACCACCGGCTCAGCCGGAGGATACGTCATCAGTAATAACGAAGTCGCATACAGCTACTCACCGCAGAAGGGCGGCGCCATAGGTCTCCTGGGAGCAGCGGACAACACAATCATCCGCGACAACTACGTGCATGATATCGGCGGTAACATGCGTGGCATCTCGGTGACTGGCGAGGATGTTCTCATAAAGAATAATCACGTGAAGAATGTTGCGCGAACCGCCATCTTCTTCGGCGAAATGACGGACGGCACTATCGACGGTAACTATATCGAGGATAATAACTCGGCCCACGGTAACGGTATGTCCGTCTATCAGAACTCCAAGGACATCACGATCTCGAACAACCGCATCGTGCGCTCGAATATTCCGTTCACGATGGAGCAATCATCAAATATCACCATCTTCAACAATGTGTTTGTGGGGCCCGGATCGGACAGTCCCGCATTTGCTGATTGGGGTGGTATGTCAGGGACGAACTACGTCCTCAACAACACCTTCGCGAATGGATACCTTCTTCTCGGTAGTGCGGACAAGAGTGCAACTAACTACACCGTGCGGAATAACATCATCAACGGCGGCGGTACGAGAGGTCCGAATACTACGTACAGCCACAACATCTACACAGCTCTCATCTGGAACCAAAGTGCTCGATACGGATGGGCTGCTGAGTCAACCGAGCGGATCATTACTGATGTGGGATCAATCCTCGCGAATCCACTAGGTGAGATCTTCTCACTCAAGACGGGGTCTCCGGCTATTGATGCGGGCGCAAACCTCTCGATCTACTTCACACGCGACATTAACGGAACAAAACGTCCACTTGGAAACGGCTTCGATATTGGTGCCTACGAGTTGCGCTAGGAGCTTGGTATACTGCGAGCCATGAAAAAGAATACTTGGCTCTGGATCCTGGGCATCATCCTCTTACTCGTCATTGTATGGTTCGCATCGACAGGGAATCGCGAGGGACCAAAGACAAGCAGAACGACGGACGAGATCGCTGTAGCATGTACCACGCACGAGTCTGATCGCTTCCACATTCATCCGGTCCTACAGATTATGGTTGATGGGGTGTCGGTAGCGATACCTGCCGATGTCGGTATTACTCCTGGCTGTATGAAAACACTCCATACGCATACACCCGATGGCATCATACATATCGAGTCTGGTGAGCCGCGTGACTTCACGCTCGGTCACTTCTTCACTAGTTGGGAACGACCTTTTAGTCGCACTCAGGTACTCGATCATGTCGCAGGCGACACGCACCGTATTCGTATGACCGTAAACGGCTCCGAAGTCGATACGTACGAGAATACGATTCTGCGTGATCACGATCAGATCGTGATCTATTACGAAGCTATCTAATCTTTATATGTTGTACGGACTCATTGGGCCTGTTGAAGTGCAGTTTTTGATTATCATCGCATTCTCACTTCTACTCGGCTTTTTGATCGGTGTTGAGCGTGAGGCAAGAGGGAAGGATGCAGGTATTAGCACTCACGTGCTCGTTATAGCTGGTGCCGCACTCTTCACTCTCATCTCTTCGCTCGTCGATCCAGCTTCGACTTCGCGCATTGCCGCACAGATTGTCTCAGGTATCGGATTTCTCGGCGCCGGTCTCATTCTCAAGGAAGGTGCGAGTGTCAAAAATCTCACTACGGCCGCAAGTCTTTGGGTCGCTGGTGCTATCGGTATGGCGCTCGGGTTTGGGTTCTATGCGATCGCAGTTATTGCAGCGATCGTATCGATGCTCGCTCCGAGGATTCCGCACCTGCGGAAGGAAAATGGATACGAAGGATAGTGCATAACCTCATCCATAGCACTGACCGGGTGCTATCGTGTGAGGTATAGCCATCTAATCTCACCTATGGAGATATTCCTCGCAAAGCTGTTCGGTATGTATTTCATCGTGATGGGCGTCATCATGCTTCTCCGACGTAAGTCGATTATCCCTGCCATCCGTGACTTTGCCTCTAACGCAGGTCTTCGTGTCGTCATCGGTGCAATTGAGATCGTCGCCGGTCTTGCGCTCGTGATTAACTACTCCGTCGTCTCGCTTTCCGTGCCCGGTATTATCGCGCTTGTCGGTTACATGATGGTCATCGAGGGTATTCTGTACATGTCGATGCCAGCGAAGTTCATTCAGAGCTTCATTCGTTCGTTCAATAAGCCGGTGTGGTATCACGCAGGGGGCGCGATCGCGATTGTCGCAGGTATCTACCTTGCTGGTACCGGCTTCGGCTACTTCTAGTAATAGAGACGCGTTCTACGCGTCTTAGTCCATATGAAAGGCTTATTTGTTGCCCCAGTCCTCTTTGTGGGGGTGTTCGGGCTTGCGCTTGCGGTGCACGCACGAACTCCAGCCGAAGATGGACCTACGATGTGTACCATGCAGTACCAGCCAGTCTGTGGAGCAAAGCAGGTGCAATGCGTTAGTGCCCCTTGTTATCCGCAGTACCATACCTACGGTAACTCCTGCATGATGGGAGTCGATGGGGGATCCTTCATTCATGAGGGGGAGTGTACGGCTAGCGAGACAGGTCCCGTTACAGGGAAGCCGTATGTGCCACCAGCACACTGCACGTCATGGTTTGATGGGTGCAATCAATGCGGACGCGGTGACAATGGGGAATCGTACTGCACGCTGAAGGCCTGTGTTGGTGACCCTGCTCCAGGGTACTGCACGGCCTATGACGAACCTCCCAAAGAGACGCCACCCAAGTTAGTTCCACCTATAGATTCTTCAACTACCTCACCCCAAGAGGAGAACGATAGTGCAACAGCAACGTCTAGTGTGCAGACCGAAGGATTCTTCGCAAAGATTGGCGAATTCTTCTCAGGTATTTTTGAGAAGCTGAGCAACCTGTTTACCAGGTAACTCCAGTAGTGGGGTGCTCGCGCCGGTCTTGCTCAAAGCGCTTTGCAAGCGTGACGCCGGCCACTAGTATTCCAAGGAAGAATGCCACGAGTGCATAGCCAAGTGCTTGAGGCATGAGGCTTGCGTAGAGCCAGAGCCAGCCAGCAACAAAGAGGTTCGCGGTGCCCCAGACGACGTTTAACAGTGCGCCTCCCTCGCGACGAAGCGGGGTATGGTGCCGCTGCCCGAGAATACCTTTCACGAAATGTGGAAAGCCGTTTGCAAGCACAAGCCCGGCGAGGAAATAGAGTACGTATGCCATAGGTCTGTAGTATCAGGTCTATCCCGTGAATACGGCATGAACGGGACAACTCTGGTATCATGCCAGCCATGACAAAGCTAATTGGTATCGGGGTACTCGCGCTCATTGTGGTCGCCGTTCTTGTGGTTATGATCCCTCCTGCGCGGGAGGAAGTGGTCGAGGAGGTCGTAGTAGAGCAGCCCGTCTTAGGACGAGATGCACTTGTTGAGACATACATTAAAGAACATATTTCCGAACTCTCAACCGAGGCTGAGGTTCTTGGCGGTACCTACTACGTAACGAGCGTCCATGCTGAGAACGGAACGGGTACGGTTTCCTATGAGGACGGGCACGTTGCCTATACCGCAGACTTTACGTATATCCATGTAAAGGACAGCGGTAATATATCCATCTCCTCGTTCGTCATCAGAGAATAAGTTCACCGCTTCATTAAACGTTAAGTTGCACTCCCGCAGAGTTATGTCCATGTCACGTACTACCATTCTCGTCCTCGCAGTTATCGTTCTATTTCTCGTCGGAGTCGGGCTAGCTCTTTATCATCTCAACGATGCTGGGGAGCGAGAAGTTGTGAATCAGTATCGCGGTGCTGCATTTAGCTTTACCTACCCGCTTGGACTTGAGATTGAGGAGAACTCAAATGGCGCTATCGCAATCGGTTCAACCACTGCTAGTGGATTCGATTCTGCAGTAAATCTCACGATTGTGACTCCGGGTGAGATCGAGACACAAAGTCCAGTCGCAAGCGAACTCCCACCCTTCCTCAGCAATCTTTGTGTAACCACAAGTCCCGCTGAGCGTACCTACTGTGAGCGTGAGGAGCGCCATCAGGCGGTCACCACCAAGAGTGGGGCAGAAGCGCAGGAGTACTATCTGGTACTCACTCGTGAGCGAGCAGGAAGGGAGCCAGAGCGCGTTACTTATGGACCGATATATCTCTATATCACACCAGCCATTAATCCTGACTCAGAGACTGACTATGCCGTATTGACCGTCAGCAATTCTGTAGAGGCCGTACTTGCTGGAAATGCTGATCTTCCACTTCTTACCCGTATCAATGATTCCGTCACAATTAGTGAGGAAGAAGATCGCTAGCTCATCCACATCCCCAGCCGCACCCATTTGATTAAGCGGTACACTATATACGTTATCCGTATATAGCTAAATCATGCGTAATATATTGCAGTGTAATTGCGGCCCAAAGTTTGCGCCGGTCGCGTCCCTCCTCCTTCGGGTGGTCGTCGGCGTTATCTTCCTCGTACATGGGTGGCAGAAGCTTCAGGGTGGTATTCCAGGTACGGCCGGTTTTCTCGGCACGCTTGGGTTCCCGGCACCTGAGTTCTTCGCGGTGCTCCTAATCGCTGCTGAGGTGATTGGTGGTGCACTTCTTATCATCGGTCTCTTGACTCACTGGGCAGCGAAGATCCTTGCGATTGTTTCCATCGTTGCGCTTGTCACCGTACACCTCGGTAAGGGATTCTTCGTATCCGGAGGCGGTTACGAGTTCATCCTTCTTCTCTTGGTCGCCAGCCTTTCGGTTATGGCGATGGGAGGAGGGAAGTGGTCAGTCGATGCACATTTGAAGAAATAGGTATCTCTTTCAAATACTAAAACCACCCATTACGGGTGGTTTTAGTATTTCCACCTATTCAAAATCGAAACGTAATCGAATACCGCTTCTCTTCAACCGGCGGAATACTGTGTTGCCACAAGGATCGTGCAGAACCCGACATCATGTAGATCGAACGAGGTGCTGCGATCTGCGTGAATCGTTTCCATCCCTTGCCCTCACGTTTGCGCAATCTAAAGTTACAGGTGCCGCCCAGTGATACGCCAAAGACGGTGCTGTAGGGTGGGCGATCTCGGTGCCATCCGATCGGCGTTCCTGCCTCATACTTACTCACGAGTGCGTTATCAATCTTCTCAGGTGCTATCCCTGCCCAGTCGGTGACTGCATCACGAAGAATCTTCAGAGGTGTGGGCAGTGCGCGTTCAGTAAACCAACGAACCTTCCGTTTGGCTGTGTACTCGCCATGCTCGTAGTTCTTCAATTTGAGTCCGTGAAGATACTGGAGAAGTTCCACCTCCTCCTCTTCAGTCAGGAAGTCAGGTTGGTAGATAAACCCGTGGGGAGCGCGCACCGAAGTCGGGAAGAGGTCGAGCTGCGCCATACCTAATACACATCGCCTAACATCGGAAGCGAAAACAATTTTAGGCGCTTCTTTCCATCAAACAGGGAAGCTGGTCGATACTTCGAGATACTTCCGATGCCATTACCGTCCGCTGCCTGCTTCCGAATGGCGACGGCTTTTGCGCTTGAGCCAAGATATATTGTATCCCTCCCGTACTTTTCGGTGAGCTCATCGACACTCTCGAATAACCGATCCATCCCTTCGGTTTTCTCGGATGACACAAACAGATCGAGCTGTTCAGGTTTTGCTTCCCGTAACCCGGTGAGCGTAATACCGGTTGCACGGTAGCGAATCCTTTTTCGATAGAGCTTGGTGAAGAAGGGTTCGAGAGCGTGCAGAATCTCACTTGGCACATTGGTTGGTCGCGGGAGGGTGACCGCGTGCGTGTGATACCTAAACTCAGAGGTTTTCAAAAAGAACGAGAGTCCGGTCGCAACCAGGTTATATCTGCGCGCCTTGCGACAGGCCCCCTCAATATTCTTTGAGAGTTCAGAGTACAACACTGCAGGGCTATCCGACGCAGGACTAAAGGTTCGCGTCTTCTGAATAGAGTGGTAGTCATCCTTCTGCTCGGTCACGAGCGGCAAGACAGACTCACCATTCAATTCCTGCCATAGTTCATAAATAGGTTTGGTGACTCGTGCTTGAACCCACTCCTTATTCTTGCTCGCAAACTCTCCGGCAGTCTGCACCCCATGTTTTCGCAGTAGTGCGCCCGTGTTTGCTCCGATACCCCAGACTTTTTCAATCGGCACCGTCGCAAGAAAGGCATCTTTGCCGATAAGCGGGATGGGGGTGAATCCATTGGGCTTGCGGTAATTGGAACCGATCTTCGCAAGCACCTTTGTTGAAGAGAGTCCGACTGAGAAGGTGATATCAAGCTCGCGATACAGGTCAGCCTTGATGGTCTGCGCAATCTCTTCGTATGACTTATTAAGTGTGCGGCGTAGTCCCGTAATGTCTCCAAAGCATTCATCGATACCATACTCCTCAACCTCAGGGGTATACCTGCGCATGATCTCGTACATGCGTAGGGAATAGAGTGTGTAGAGCTGATAGTCGGACGAGATGATGATTGCCTCCGGACAGATCCGCTTCACGTCCCGGAGTGCTACGCCGCGCGTAATACCTCGCGCCTTCGCTTCATAGGTTGCAGCGGACACAATGCCACGTTCCTTGCCGGTTACGACCGGTTTCCCGCGAAGTGATGGATCTCTTGCTACCTCGCAGGCAGCGAAGAATCCATCCCCGTCGACATGCACGATGGCGCGGGGATAGTAGTAGTGCTTACCCCACCCGACTTCGGTTGGCATATGCAGACTTGCGGATAGGGCGGCGTACCTTGGTGCGCCTGAGCACACGCTCGAAACTCGCAAGTTGGTAGAGGGTGGGAGTGAAAGTGGCAGTAGTCATAAGTAAGTAATTAATATTTACGCACGACAGCAGTTACGACCGCTTCGATCGAAAGACTGCCTTTTGGATAGATGGGCTTGTAGGCTGCGTTTGCAGGCTCGAGGTAATACTGATCACCCTGCTTCCGGAGGTACTTCATTGTGTACTCGCCCTCAATAGAGGCGATCACGATCTGTCCTGGCTTGTAGGTCGGACGACGCTCCACGATCACGAGGTCTCCCGGACAGATACCAGCATCGATCATCGAGTCACCTTTGACCTTGAGGATATAGCTCGATTCCTTGTGCGGAGTGAGGTACTCGTCGAAGTCCATGACATCAAGGAGTTCCTCCTCTGCAGGGGAGGGGAACCCAGCCTCCACAAGACCGAGTAGCGGAGCACCCCGCATAAGGCGACCGGGGATGAGGTGTCCATCACGGTCCTTCTCGACGACACCAGCGTCAACCAACCGGCCGATAAGCTTGTACACGGCATTCTTCGATTTGAAGCCCGTGAGCGCCATAAGCTCCTTGTATCCCGGCATGCGGCGGTGCTTCTCGTAGAAGGTAGTCAGCTTTTTCTTGTGGTCATCGGCCATGTACTGAGTATAGGTGAACCATGGTTCACCTGCAAGGAGAATGTGGGGAAAGTCGCATCAAAGGCGAGTTCTTTTGCAGTACCTCGTAGCAGGAGCCATCCCACATCAGGGCTCGCTCTATATTGGTAGCGAACGGGTCGTATACTAGAGCTATGCTCACTCCAGGTTTTCTTGGGTCCCGGCTCGCAACCGCGCTGTGGATCGTTGTCTTGCTCGCTATCGGTCTTCTTCTATCGCTGTATGTGTACCGCGAGGTAGATCAGACAGGACGGGCACATATCGTAGATCGTGCTGCGACTCTTGCTGCTGCGATTTCTCCCGAGCAACTGTCAGCGCTTTCTGGTAGCGAAGCGGATCTTGGTACCGCGTCCTATGAATCCCTCAAGCAGCTTCTCATGGAGGTGCGCTCGGTTAACTCCGACGTGCGTTTCATCTATCTCATCGGTAGGGAGGACACCAGCGATCTATTCTTCTTCGTCGACTCGGAACCTGCTGACTCAGAGGACTATTCACCACCCGGTCAGATATATGCCGAAGCAACGCCTGCAATGCATGCGCTCTTTACGGATAGTCGCTCGAGAACCGAGGGACCTGATCGTGACCGTTGGGGTGTATGGATCTCAGGTTACGCGCCAGTCACAGGCGAAAACGGCCAGGTCGTCGCACTTCTTGGTATTGATCTGCCCGCTGACGACTACCTCACGAACCTCATCATCTACTCCGCGCTCCCATTCCTTGCCTCCCTCGTCCTCGTACTCCTCTTCCTTCTCATGAGTCGAGCACACAAGGAGACTGAGCGTCGTCTCGAGCAAAAAGCCGAGTTCTTGTCTATTGCATCCCATGAACTACGCACCCCGCTCACCGGCGTGCGCTGGGCCGTGGAGGGACTACTTCGTGATACGCGTCTGCCTGAAGACGATCGCTCGCTTTTGACGATGGTGCACTCTAATCTCGTGGGACTCATCGCCCGCATTAATAATTTCCTCGATGTATCGGCGATTGAAAGTCGCAAGCATCGCGCGCTCGTTAAAGAGCCGCTCAGCATCCGGCTCCTATTTACTGAGCTTGCCGAAAGCCTCACTCTTTCTGCAAAGCAGCGTAGTGTCACGATCGTCCTCGACCCTTCAATCACGAAGGCTGGTTCATTCGTCGCTGACCGTCAGATGATGCATCATGCGTTCTTTAACCTGCTCGCAAACGCGGTGAAGTACACAAACGAAGGCACGACCGTCGACATCTCCTACGAAGCAAGTCCTCAGGAACATCGCTTCCACATCACAGACCACGGAGCAGGTATTAAAGAAGAAGACCGACGAAAAATATTCGAAGGATATAAGCGACTGCGTGCGGCAATCCGTTCAGGCGAGCCTGGGTCGGGTCTCGGACTCTACCTCACCAAGCGCGCAGTCACACTCCACGGAGGTACGGTGGAAGTTTCGTCAGCACCCGGAGCCGGCGCAACCTTTACGGTGCGCCTTCCGCAGTAGCGCGCGGCGAAAGTCCGAGCTTGGTCTCGACAACTTTTACCACTACATCGATCTGATTGTCTGACTTAAGGAGATAGGCAAGCGCACCCTTGTCCATCGCGCGTGCGACCGTGCCGATGTCGTCTGAGGTGGTGAGCATGATGAAGGGGATGTGCTTTTCAGGCCACTGTGCCATCGCATACTCAAGCACCTCAATACCATCAAGTTTCGGAAGTATGATGTCACAGAGCACGACGTCTGGTGTTTCGTGGTCGAGTGCTTTAACGGCTTCTTCGCCGTCAGCAGCTGCGGTCACAGCATACCCAGCTTCAGTAAACTGCCGCGCAAGGCTTGCACGCATTAGTCCGTCGTCTTCAACAATCAGGATGGATTTTGGGGAATGGCTCATATACCCCTAGTGTACACCCGCGCTTGGAGGGTGATATGCGAGGTAGGTAGTAGTCTACTCGACTACGGTCAAACGCGTATCGTTTTGTGCAAATCGCGCCTTCACCTCTTTACCCGGCCACCTATGGTAGAGGACGGGGATGAGAACAAGGGTGAGCACCATGGAGAAGGCAAGTCCGAACATAATCGCAAAGGCGAGTGGTCCCCAGAGCGCTGAAGCAAATGAGAGCGGGATCATACCCACGACCGTCACGACGGTTGTAAGAACGATCGGACGGAAGCGCGAAGACGCGGCCGCTACCACCACATCGGTGAGGGTCTGGTCGGGGTTACTCTTTCCGATACGTGCGATCGAATCCATGAGAATGATGGCATGATTAATGATCACACCGGCAAGAGCGATCACGCCGAGCATGGATGGGAAGGAAAGCGGCTGACCCGTGATCATAAGACCCACAAGCACACCGATGAGTGAGAGCGGAATAATAGAAAGAAGGTAGAGGGAGTGTCGGAAGGAGTTGAACTCAAGGACGAGGATACCGAGCATGAGCGCAGCTCCTGCAAGAAGTGCGATACCCATCTCCGCAAACGACTGGTTCACATCCTCGCTTTCGCCAGCGACTTTCATGGTCACGCCACTCGGAAGCTCAGCCGCTTCCATGGCTTCCATAAACTGCGTGGTTGCGGTGTATGCGTTGCCACCTGCGCCTACCTCAGCCGAGATACTTGCCACACGCTCACCATCCTCATGCCGGATCACCGCGTTAGCAGGTGCGTACTCAATGCGGGCAATAGAAACAAGTGGAACTGGGCCCCTGGCACCGGGCACCGTAAGCTCACGCACCGCATCAATTGTTGCGTGCGTTGTCTCATGTGGCTCGCGCCATCCAGGATTTAGGTCAAGGCGAGTCTCGACTTCGATGTCATCAGTTCCTGTTCGGATGTCGGTCGCCTTTGCTCCAAAGAGTGCGGTGCGAAGCGTGTCGGCTACAGCAATAGGTGACACACCCAGTTCGGTTGCGCGTGCGGTATCCAAATGGATCACGAACTCACCACCATCGTCTTTCATGGTGGTCGTGATGTTAGTGACGCCCGGGATGTCGGCGATCACGCGCTGAGCAATCTCAAGCGTGCGAGAGAGATCAGCAAGATCGTCTCCCGCAAAGGTCACCGAGATAGGAGCTCCTGAGGGAGGTCCACCTGCCGGTGCGGTTACGGTCACATCCGCAGAGGTGACAACGGAAAGCTCCTTGCGCAGATCCTCCACGATCTCCTGACTCGTCTGGTCACGGTCTTCTTTAAGATTCACGGTGATGTTTGCGATGTTGCCGCCACCTCCGCCTCCCGATGCACCAAACGCGCTTGCGGCACCCACCTCAGATACGAAGGATGCAATACGAGGATCGTCGTAGAGCATTTCCTCAACTTCACGGACCGATAGGTCGGTGTCAGTGAGTGAGGTGCCGGCTGGACGCTCCACTTCTACGTAAATAAATTCCATGTCCTCCTCAGGGAAGAACACCACCTTCACGGCACCCACCATCGGCAGAAGCAAGGAGAGGAGGAAGAGTCCGAGCATGAGCCAAAGGAAATGGTTCTCCTTCTTCTTGTCGCCTAGGATGCGACGGAGGAATCCTTCGTACCAGTGCTTGGCGATTTCGTTGTATCGCTCCTGGCGCGCCTCCATCTTCGACATAGAGCGCGTGATCGTGTACATCGCAAGAAGCGGCACGAGTCCAAGTGCAACGAAAATGGAAGCAAGGAGCACGAAGATCACGGTAAACGGAATCGATGCGACGAACTTACCCATGATTCCTGAAAGGAAGAAGAGGGGAACGAATACGGCGACGGTCGTCATGGTGCCGGCGAAAAGCGGCCAGGCATATTCCTTAATCGCCATGATCGCTGCACGCTTCTTGTCACCGTACTCAATCAGTCGGGTATGGATTGCTTCCACCACCACGATGCCCGAGTCCACCAAGATACCGATGGCGAGAATAAGCGAGAAGAGCGAGATGAAGTTGATAGTGTTGCCAGAGTACGCCAGACCAATAAAGGCGATAAGGAAGGAAAGCGGAATGGAAGCGGCAGCCACCAGTGACTCCCTCCATCCAAGCGTAAGAAGAAGCATGATCACCACGAGCGCGACCGTCTCAAGTCCGACACGGGTGAGTTCGGTCAGGTCATGCTCCACATCCTTTGCGGCGTCGTATGAAATGACGGTGCGGGTACCGGCAAGTGGTCCGTCACCCATCTCTTTGATCTTCTCCTTGATGGCGTCGCCCGTCTCGACGATGTTCCCGCCACGGCTTTTGAATACCGAAAGAGTAAGGGCAGGTGACGATGGTTCACCAGCAACGGAGACGCGTGAGTAGGTTCGAGGGTCCTCAAGACCGTCTACGATGGTGGCGACATCACGAACGCGGATCACGCTTCCGCCAGGACCCTGGAGTGCAACCGCACCCACCGCAGCAGCATTAGTCACCCCCGCCTCAAGACGAACTGCGTATGAAATATCGTTAACGGTGATGGAACCGAGCGGTGAGGCAAGTCCGGATGCACGGATGGCATTAGTGACGTCAGAGAGCGCAAGGCCATACTGGCGGAGCTTGGTCTGCTCAACCACCACCTGAATTTCGCGTGCGCGTACACCAGACGTCTGCACGTTTGAGACACCCGGAATACGCTCGAGTTCGTTCTCAAGCTCCTCACCAAGCGCGGTGAGTTCTGCGGGAGCAAGGTCTCCTGAGATCGAGGCGATCATGATCGGCTGATCGGCAAAGTTCACATCGGTCACGACCGAATCCTCTGCCTCAGGAGGAAGCTCGCCCTGTACCTTATCTACCTCGTCTTTAAGAAGCTGGATCGACTTATCGATATCTGCCTGCGCCTCGAACTCAACGGTGACAGAAGAGACACCGGCACCGGACGTTGAGGTGACTTTCGACACGCGCTCAACCCCAAGCACGCGATCCTCGATCTTGTCGGTGACGAGGCGCTCAATGTCTTCGGCGGACGCACCCGGCAAGACCGTCGTCACAATGCCCATAGGAATCTGGACCTCAGGAGAAGACTCCTTAGGGATCATGAGTGCTGCGAAGATACCGCCAGCCATCAGCACGATCGCAAGCAGGATCGTGAAGTGATGCTTCTCGATGAAGAAGGTCCAGAATCGCGTCATAGATTATTCCTTTACGCGGACCCGCTCACCGTCAGACAAGCCGCGTGCGTCTTTGACAATGCGCAGTTCTGCGGAAAGGGGAGTGCGAATCTCGATACGGTCGCCGCGTACGTCACCGATCTCAACAGGCATGGCAACCAAGCGACCCTCTTCGTTTACGGTAAACACAATGCGCTCGTCAGCACGGAGCTTCACTGCTGAAAGCGGAAGCAATACGGGACCTTCCGTCTCTAGGGTTGCGGCAACTGCGTTTGGAAGTGCGATGCGAACGGACTGACCGTTCACGAGTTCGCTCTCACCCTCAACGGCAATATGCACCTCGATCTGTTTGGTCACTGGATCAAGTGCAGGCGAGATGGAGGTCACTACGCCAGGTGTTGCGTCCTCAATCGTGACCTCGGTACCTGCGGCAAGCAGGTCACGGTCATCCTCACTCACATATGCAACGATCTCAAGCGCGTTGTTACGCGCTACGGTCGCGACATGGGTAAAGGACGTGACATAGTCACCAACGCGGATAGGGAGGAAGTTCACCGTTCCGGCAATCGGTGCGCGGACGATGGTCTTCTCAAGCTGTGCCTGTGCAGCACGAAGTACACCAAGCGCGGTTTTGACCTGCGCGTCGGCGCTCGATACCTGGCCGTTCTGGCTTTCGCTCTGGCGAGAACCAACGGTTGCTGCAGTGCGTGCAGCACGGAGCTGATCGCGTTCAGCGGAAATGGTCGCAAGGAGGCTGTCAGCGGTTGCACGTGCTGAAGCAATATTTCCCTTCTGGGTTGCTGTTGCACCTGAGTTCGCCTGTGCGGCCGCTCGCGATAGTTCCACCAAGAACGCCGAGAGACGCTGTACAACAACCTCTGACTCACTCAATAGGGTCTCAGGATTCTTCGAATCTGCGGAGTCAAGCGCCCGCCGCCAGGTAGTAAGCTCTGTGCGGCGCAAGGCCGAATACTCCTCCGACATGCGCGGACCCGATCCGGTATTGAGAAGCAGACCTGGTGTAATCGATGTGCCTCCAAAGACACTCTGTATTTCGATGGTGAGAAGGCTGTCGATGGTGGTAAAGGCTGTGCGGTACGTGTTACGTGCCGAACGCTCCGCTTCTTCAAGCGACTCCTCTGAGCTACCTGCCTGGGCACGAGTGATTGATCGAGCGGCTAGTGCTGACTCGTAGGAACCTTCTGCCTGAAGCACAGACGCTCGCTCGCTGGCGTTTTCAAGCTCAGCGATAATTGCACCTGCGCCGACCGACTGGCCGATCGCAGTATGTACGCGACGCACGGTGCCGCCTGACTGCGCAAGAATGTCTGCCTCAGTAACTGAGCGGACAGAACCGATGATAGAAACGTTGCTTCCGTTGCCGGAGAGTTCGCTCACGGTCTGGAGCGTTACGGTGCGCTGCTGATTGGCAAGATCGCTTGCCGGATCACGGCGAAGAAAGACAATAAGAGCGACCAGAAGGGCAATAAGAATGAGCGCAATGACAATCTGCTGCCAGCGCTTTCGTCCCCGATACCACGACCAGGTCCGTGCGGAGAACGCACGAACCTTCTGCGCCGCCTGGCGCCCCATAGCTACAATCCTTTGCATATATCCGTATTCTATATCACTTTTGTCAATATGTCAATTTGTGGGTTATTGACGGCTTCTACTACTATCTACATGGATTTGAGCGCGTAATCAGGCGACAATAGAAGGTATGCAAGATATGCGTTTCTACGCGGCAGACGAACATGCGCTACGGGCGCGCTTTGGGGTGGGCGAGAAGGGACTGGCCGCAACCGATGCGGCCGATCGACTCGCGACCTACGGGAAAAACGCGCTTCCGGAAGCACGCCCCACGGCGCTCCCCGTCATATTCCTCCGACAGTTTGCGAGCCCGCTCATTTACGTACTCCTTGCGGCGGCTGCAATCATCTACCTCACCGAAGAACCGGTAGATGCGTACATCATTCTGGCCATCCTCGTCTTCAACGCGATCATCGGCACCATCCAAGAAGGAAAGGCACAGGACACACTTCGTGCCCTCCGCTCCTTTGCAACCACGAGCGCGACGGTGCTTCGCGACGGTGTGGAGATACTCGTGCCAGACGCAGAAATCGTACCGGGTGACGTCCTCCTTCTTTCGGAAGGGGGGAAGGTGCCTGCTGACGCGCGCATTATAGGAAGTCGTGGACTCAGGATTGATGAGTCAGCACTCACGGGAGAATCAGAACCCGTTGAAAAGACCTCTGCACTTTTGGCCGACACTGATCTTACTCTTGGGGATCAGGTGAACATGGCGTTCAAGGGAACGAACGTGGTCGCAGGAAGCGGGCACGCCATCGTTATTGCAACGGGAGGTGAGACTGCGCTTGGAAAGATTGCGACGCAGATCAAGGCTGTTGCAACTGAGATTCCGCTCCAGGCAACGATCCGTCGCTTGTCTCGCGCCATCATCATTGTGGTTGCGGTGATAAGTGCTCTCATCTTTGTGCTCGGTCTTTCACTTGGGTACGAAGCAGCTGCCATGTTTTCGACCGTGGTCTCACTCGCTGTCTCCGTGATCCCGGAAGGTCTTCCGATTGTTATGACACTCGTGCTTGCGTCGGGGGTCTGGCGCATGAGTAAGCGGCACGCACTGGTGAAAAACCTTCAGGCAGTGGAGGCGCTCGGTCAGGCAAGCGTGATTGCGGTTGATAAGACCGGCACTATTACTAAAAACGAGATGATCGTTGAGAAGGTGTATGCCGAGGGCACACTCTTTGCAGTTTCAGGCGAAGGGTATGATCCAACCGGCAGCATCACTCTGGATGGGGAGGTAGTAGTGCCTGGCAATCATCCGGAGCTTCTTTCTGCCGGAAGGATTTCGGCATACACCGCTAGCGCACGCGTGGTGTGGAGTGAGGAGAAGAAACTATTCAGTGTTGCAGGAGACCCAACTGAGGCGGCACTCATCGTGCTAGCGCAGAAGCTTGGCTTTAAAAAGGAAGACCTTGAGCGAGAGTCACCACCGATCGCTGAGCTTCCGTTCACCTCGTCACTTCGTTTCCATGCAGCAACGCATGCGGGTATGCGCGGCGGTGCGCTTTCGGTCGTCGGCGCACCCGAGCACCTTCTTGCTCGTGCAACGCATATTCGTAAGGAGGGGAAGACGCATGTCCTAACCGAGAAGATGCGAGACGAACTCGATACGCTTATGCGCACCCTCTCGTCTGAGGGTCTTCGTGTGCTTGCGTATGCCGAGCGAGTGGGTGTAGGTGCAAACCTCTCTCCGGAGACGGTCACCGACCTCACCTTCCTTGGCTTCATTGGTATGAAGGACGGACTCAAGTCCGAAGTCCCCGCGGCACTCGCTAAGGCGCAGGCTGCCGGCATCCGTGTCGTCATGATCACGGGTGACCATGTCGTAACGGCAGAAGCCGTTGCACGAGAAGCAGGGATCTTTAAGGAAGGGAATCGGGTGATCTCGGGCACCGAGCTTGATTCGCTCTCAGATGTCAAGCTTCGCGGTGCGCTTGCAGACGTTGCGGTGTTTGCGCGTGTCACTCCCGAGCACAAGCTTCGTATCATTCAGGCGTATCGTGCGAACGGACACACGATTGCGATGACGGGTGATGGTATTAATGACGCGCCGTCCTTGGTGGCTGCTGACCTTGGAGTAGCGATGGGGAAAATTGGTACTGAAGTAGCTAAGGAAGCAGCTGACATCGTGCTTTTGGATGATGACTTTGGTTCGATTGTGTCTGCGGTTGAGGAGGGTCGCGGTATCTACCAAAACATCCGCCGCGTTGCGCTCTATCTTTTCTCAACGTCAGCTGGTGAGACGCTCACCATCATTGGGGCACTTGTTGCAAAGCTGCCAGTGCCTGTGCTTCCCGCTCAGATCATCTGGCTCAACTTTGTCACCGACGGATTCCTTGATATCGCGCTTGCGATGGAGCCGAAAGAGAAGAATCTTTTGACGCGTCCGTTTAAAAAGCCAGGGAAGTATCTCCTCGATTCTTCCATGACGCTTCGCATGACGCTGATGGCTTCAACGATGGCGGCGGTTACGCTTCCACTCTTTGCCTTCTTCCTCGCAAGTCAGGGTATCGAAAAGGCACTCACCATTTCGCTCACCTGTCTTGCGGTCATGCAGTGGTACAACGCCTGGAATTGTCGCTCTGAGACCCGGTCACTCTTTACGATGAATCCGTTCAGTAACCTCTACCTCATCGGTGCAACAATCATTGTCGTACTTCTCCAGATCGTTGCGGTGTACCATCCGTTCTTCCAGGCCTTCCTGCACACGGTCCCGCTCTCACTCGTTGAGTGGCAGCTCGTTCTTGTTGCCGGTCTCCCAATCATCTTCTTTGAGGAGCTCAGGAAGCTTGCCGTGCGATTTGAGAAACCACGCTCCGTTAATTCTGCCTTCACCCCTCTTGCTCAACACTAGGGGTAATGAAGAATAAGAAGATCGAGCAGAAAGCAAAGATCCCTCCTCAAAAGCAGGATGCACAACCAGGACGCACGGCGCCCATGCATCCGCTGCCGGAAGATAAGATGGAGTGCTACGAGGGAAGTGGGAAGCTTGCCGGCAAGATCGCTCTTATCACGGGAGGTGATAGTGGGATCGGTCGCGCTACTGCAATTGCGTTTGCGAAAGAAGGCGCTTCCATTGCGATCATTTACCTCAACGAGGACGATGACGCGAAAGAAACTGCGCACCACATCGAGGATGCGGCAGGGGAGGGACAGGTAACGCTACTCCGTGCTGACATCGGAAAGCCTGCAGTCGCAAAGCGCGTAGTAGAGCAGATTGTTAAACGACTCGGTGGACTCGATATTCTCGTGAATAACGCAGCGGAGCAGCATCCTCAGCAATCCCTGACTGATATCACGCCCGATCAACTTGAACGCACGTTCCGTACGAACGTATTTGGTATGTTCTATATGACGCAGGCGGCACTGAAGTATATGAAGCCCGGAAGCGTGATCATCAACACCACCTCAGTCACAGCCTATAAGGGAAGTGAGGATCTTATCGACTACTCCGCAACTAAGGGCGCGATCGTATCTTTTACTCGTTCACTCTCACAATCACTTGCCGAGAAAAAGATCCGCGTGAACGCGGTTGCTCCTGGTCCTATCTGGACACCTCTCATCCCCGCATCGTTTTCAAAAGAGAAGGTGGGGAAGTTCGGGCAGAACACTACGCTCGGACGTCCGGGTCATCCCGATGAGATTGCGCCGTCGTTTGTGTTCCTTGCCTCAGATGATTCGTCCTACATGACAGGACAGGTGCTGCATCCTAATGGCGGGACGATTGTGAATGGGTAAATGTTCGATGCCTTGTCTTACTAGAGAAGATTGACGCTATTTATATATAATAGTACAGTTTATTGAGCCAAACGCAGTGGAGCCTTCAATGCGAGTTCTTCTCTTTGAGATGGACATTAATCTGCAAGCCTACATCAAGGCTTTCTTTGAGCACTATGGACATGTCGTGACCGCCACCGCCGACCGAAATGAGCTGATAAAGCTCATTCCAGATTTCCAAGTCACTATTTTCGACCCCGATGGTCTCGTCAAAGAGACAGGAGCCGATGTGGTGGCCAAGCTGCGCTGGTCCAAGTGCACGTGTCCAATCATTGTGCTTTCCAAGAAGAAGGCATGGAGTGATAAGGTCCAGGCCTTCAATTCGGGTGCCAATGACTACCTGACGAAGCCCTTTGAGAACGAAGAGCTCCTGGGACGCGCCGCCATGCTCGCGCACCAGGAATAGGCGCCTTACAGAGCACACGTCCGATATATAACTGACCTCGAGGAGAAATCTTCGGGGTCAAATCTTTACCATTGATCCAGGATCGTCTCAACCCCCAGCACTCTTCTCCAGCTTTCCTTTATCACCACTCTGGTAGTATCAGTCGATGACCCAGAGCGAAGCCCTCTCCATTTTGAAGTCCGGTGCCAACGTGTTCCTCACCGGGGAACCTGGTAGCGGAAAGACGCATACCATTAATGAATACGTTAGGTGGCTGCGCTCGCATGCGATCGAGCCTTCGATCACTGCATCAACGGGAATCGCCGCAACGCATATCCACGGTGTCACTATTCATTCCTGGAGTGGTATTGGTATCGCAGAGCACCTCACCGCACAGCTCATCGAGAACATCTCCCAGAAGGAGCATGTGGTGAAGCGGATACAGAGAACGAACGTGCTCATCATCGATGAAATCTCCATGCTCTCTGCAGACGTGCTCACGATGGTGGACGCGGTGTGTAGAGAGGTACGGCATCGCGAGGAACCGTTTGGTGGTATGCAGGTGGTGCTTGTGGGTGACTTCTTCCAGCTTCCTCCGATCGGGAAGCGGGGACAGCCATCTTCTTTCGCATTTGAGTCACCCATCTGGCCACGCTTGAATCCCATCATCTGCTACCTCTCCGAGCAGCACCGTCAGGAAGATCAGGATCTTCTCTCACTCCTTGGCGCGATACGCGAAGGAAGTTCCGACCATACCCACGTCTCCCTCATTCTTTCTCGTGAGACCGATCTCGAGGGACTCGACGAGGACACTCCGAGACTCTATACACATAACGCGGACGTGGATCGAGAGAACGAAGCGAAGCTGCTCGCACTCAAGGGTTCATCAAAGCGCTTTCTCATGTCTGCCGCAGGAGCTCCTCCGCTGGTAGAAGGACTCAAGCGCGGCTGCTTGTCTCCCGAGACACTCGTGCTTAAGGAAGGTGCGGTGGTGATGGCGACCAAGAATAATCCGATCGCAGGGTACGCAAACGGTACGACCGGAGTGGTGGTGGAGTTCGAGCACGGTTCAGGGTATCCGGTGATCGAAACCAAAGACGGTCGCATGATCACCATGGCTCCCATGGACTGGGCAGTTGAAGAAGGGGGGAAGGTACGCGCTAAGGTCACTCAGGTCCCGCTTCGTCTTGCTTGGGCAATCACGGTGCATAAGAGTCAGGGCATGAGTATGGATCGCGCAGCCATGGATCTTTCAAGAGCCTTTGAATATGGTCAGGGATACGTCGCGCTCTCACGCGTACGCTCGCTTGAAGGACTCTCTCTGCTTGGGTGGCACGAGAACGCGCTTGCCATACACCCAAACGTTGCTGCTAAGGATCAGCAGTTTAGGACGCTCTCAGAGCAAGCGGCACTTGCGTTTGGCACCCTTGCCGAGTCAGGAGAGCTTGAAACGATGCACAACAATTTCATCAAGGCATCGGGCGGCTCTCTTGAAGTACGAGAAGGCATTGCAACGCTAGAAAAGAAGACCACCTACGATGCTACCTACGACCTCATCAAGGAAGGGAAGACACTCATGGATATTAAGGCACTGCGTGGGCTCACCATCGGCACGCTTGCTGACCACCTTGAGAAACTGAAAGAAGCCGGCCGCATCACCATAGATGAGATCCGCGAGCTCATGCCAAAGAAGATTCTGGAGGCACTCCCCGCTATTTCTGAAGCCTTTGAAAAGGTTGGTCTTGATAAGCTTGCCCCGGTACACACAAAGCTGAAGGGTAAATATACATACGACGATTTGAAGCTCGCTCGGCTGATCTGTGGAGAGAGGGGGTAGGGTACAATCGTAGGGACATGCGCTTTCCGTTTACGTGGACTCCTCCGCAGCTGCCACGCCGTACGCTCGTTTTCTGGGGTGTGGGTATAGTCGTCCTTCTTGCGACGTTCCTTCTTATCTACTCCGCGATGTTCGGTGCGGTCGTAACCTACGATGAGCCAGAAGAGTTTATCGTGAATCCCGATACGCCTATTGAAGAAGTGGCGGAGGGACTCAAGGAACTCAACTTCATCAAGAGCGAACTTGCGTTCCGCCTTGCGTTTGCTGCAACCGGACACGGCGAGATTACCGAAGGAGGATACAAGATCAGTCGCAGCCAGGATGCGTGGACGATTGCGGAGGCGTTTGCGCACCCACCGTATCTTGCCTGGGTGATTGTGCCTCCGGGGATGCGTAAGGAGCAGATCGGTGAATTACTCCAGCGGAAGCTTGGATGGACTGACGAGCAGCTTGTCGAGTGGGGTGCGGCGACAGAAATTGATGACACCTTGATTGAGGGCGTGTACTACGGTGATACCTACCTCATCCCGTCTGACCAGCCACCCGCTGAAGTCGCTAAGCGTCTTCGCGGCAGGTTCGAGGAAGTGTTTGCGCCCTACGCAGAGGAGGCGAGAAAGAAGGGGCTCTCCTGGAATGAGGTGATCACCATGGCGTCACTCGTTGAGCGGGAAAGTGCGCGCACCGATAAGGCACTTGTTGCTGGCATCATGTGGAATCGCCTTGATATTGGTATGGCACTTCAAGTGGACGCGACCTTCCAGTACATACGAGGCGAGAGTGGGAATTGGTGGCCCGTACCAAAGTCAGAGGATAAGCGCATCGACTCACCGTTCAATACATACAAGTATCCAGGACTCCCGCCACACCCGATTGCGAACCCTTCGCTCGATTCTATAAAAGCGGTGCTGCACCCAGACGAGACCAATTGCATCTACTATTTGCATGACAATGACGGGCAGATACATTGCTCACAGACGTATGCCGGTCAGCTCCGGAATGTGGATGCGCATTTGCGGTAGCTTGACGCAACTCGTTTTTTATCCTAAAACCAATACAGCCTTTTGCACCTTGTAATCGGCGTGCTCCCTGAAAGGAGAAAGAGATGTCGAAAGACATGCTCGGTCCGGCTATCCGGGCTCTAGTAGGTGTACCGCAACGTCATCTGAATCTGATGGCTAAGATCGCTGATCATCTGAGTGATAATCTCGCCGATGATAGAGCGGCATTCTATTGGCAGCTCGCCAGGACGCGGGATGTCCATCTTGAGATTAAGCAACTGCCATATGAGCAGTGGCGAACCTTCACGGTGGGCGGACGATCCAAACGAAACCTTCTCACCTCAGTGGTGGAGAAGTACCGGGAGGACCAAATTCCTGGCGAGATGGTCAGGAGCCGGAACTTCCGAATCTCGACCGAGAGTCAGTCGTTCGACACGATTAGGCTCAAGTCTTCCGATATGGGCTTCGGGAATCTCGCACGAGTCGATTGGCTCCATGACGAGAATGTCTTGGAGAGGTGGAACACCACGAATGCGACGCGTCTGAACGGACGCAAAATCGTGCTGCTGCCTCGCGAGTCTGGACCGTTCATCCGTGAGCAGTACCTCGATCAGCCCAGCAGCGAGCGAATGATAATCGCTTCAGAGCCACTGGAGTTCCGGGGCACCGCCGGCCAGCTTGATTCCAGGGTCTTCAGACTCACCAGCTTCAATGGGGAACTCCAATTGAAGAGTATGAACCTGAGAGAGTCCATCGTTACAAACGAGTACATTTTGTTCGGGCTGGCTTAGTCAGTTCAAACGGGCCCCGCTGTCGCAAGATAGCGGGGCTTTTCATTGACGCTCTCCTATATATAGGTTATTCTCCCTTCAATCGCCCGAAGGGCCTTTTTATTTTCATGGACATCCGAAACATCGCCATCATCGCGCACGTGGACCACGGTAAGACCACCCTTACCGACGCTATTCTTAAAGAGACCGGAGCTGCCGCTGCCGGCGTCTCTATGGACTCAAACGCACTCGAGCACGAGCGTGGTATCACCATCTACTCCAAGAACGCATCGGTGGAGTATAAGGGAACCAAGATCAATATCGTCGACACTCCAGGACACTCCGACTTCGGTTCGGAGGTTGAGCGCGTGCTTCGTGCGATCGACTCCGTGCTCCTTATTGTGGACGCGCAGGAGGGTCCAATGCCACAGACCCGCTTCGTCCTCAAGAAGTCGCTTGAGCTTGGCCTCAAGCCAATCGTCGTGCTTAACAAGATCGATAAGCCAGCGGCTGACCCCGATCGTGCAGAGGAGCAGGTCCTTGAGCTTTTCCTTGAGCTTGGTGCGTCTGACGAGCAGTCAGACTTTAAGGTGGTGTACGCCATCGGTCGCGAAGGTGTGGCGATGAAAAAGGTGGACGACGAGCGCGTGAACCTCGAGCCGCTTCTCGACACCATTCTTGAGAACGTACCGGTCGCCCTCAAAGAGGGAGATGCCGAGAAGCCACTGAAGCTTCAGTCATTCAACCTGGCCTACGACAACTTCCTTGGTCGTCTCGCTATCTGCCGCGTCTACGAGGGCACCATCACCCCAGGTCAGAACGTCATTGTGAAGACGGCGGACGGTACCGCACGTAACGGAAAGACCACCAAGATCTTCACCTTCAAAGGTCTTGAGCGTGTGGAGGCTACTTCTGCGTCAGCAGGGGACATCGTCATCGTCGCAGGACTTCCTGATGTATTCATTGGTGAGACCATCACCACGGACCCCAACATGGAGCCGATGCCTGCAATTGCGATCGATGAGCCTACCATCACCGTGAACTTCCTCGTGAACAACTCACCATTTGCTGGTCGCGAAGGAAAGTACGTTACCAGTCGTCAGCTCCGCGAATATCTTGAGCGCGAGCTTGAGGTGAACGTAGGTCTTAAGGTGGACTTTGTGTCACCAGACGCGTTCAAGGTCTCGGGCCGAGGAGAACTTCACATCGCCATCCTTCTTGAGAACATGCGTCGTGCAGGATACGAGATGCAGGTTAGCCAGCCACAGGTCATCATCCGCGAGGAGGAAGGTCAGAAGCTCGAGCCATACGAGGAGGTCACCATCGACACTCCGACCGAGTTCCAGGGCGCTATCATCGAGCGCCTCGGCACCCGCGCATTCGTCCTCCAGAACCTCGTGCAGGACGGCGACACTGTGCGCCTCACGCTCGAGGGCCCAACCCGTGGACTCCTCGGATACCGCAATCAGTTCGTGGTGGACACAAAGGGTGAGGGTATCCTCTCTACCCGCGTGCTTGGCTTCAAGCCGTACGCCGGAGAGATCAAGAAGCGTCAGGTCGGCTCCATGATCTCCATGGCAACCGGCAAGGCGCTCGGCTATGCGCTTTGGAGCATGCAGGAGCGCGGGGTGCTTTACATCATCCCGGCTACCGAAGTGTACGAGGGTATGGTGGTGGGCAATACCTCCAAGGGTGAGGAGATGGTGGTGAACCCGACCAAGGGAAAGAATCAGAGTAACGTCCGTTCCTCCGGTATGGACGAGGCCATCAATCTCGTGCCTGCCTTCACTCTTACCATCGAGCGCGGCCTCGAAGTCATGACCGACGACGAGTACCTCGAGATCACTCCGCTCTCGGTGCGTCTTAGGAAGATGGGTCTTACTGAGTCCGATCGCTCGAAGAGTCGTCGATCGTAGATTGTCAGATTGAGGAAAACATGTCGGCATGCTACGGTAATGCCGGCGTTTTTCTTATCTCGACTAAAGAGTAGGGAAGGACATCGGGTTCTTTCAACTCTTACATGGAGGTCCATTCATGGATCAAGATTTCCACGCACGTATCCATCAGCTAGCGGCTCAGGAAGGCAAGACGGTCGGTGACCAACTGAAGGAGGAAGAGCTCCGTATTCAGCGGCTCGACCTCATCGACGGCACTGGCACGAAACGGACCATCGAGGCTCCCGACTCTGCGGCGAGTCGACTCTTCATCGAGTCGGAAGCGCGGCGCATGGGCGGGACTCCCGACTCTATCGTTCCGAACGGAGATACAACCGGTCGTGCCGTGGAGTTCTACGGGCTCAGTCTTTGGGATGATGAGCCGGGCACTGGCAAACATCCCGTCATCGACGCGCTCTGCGGTGCAGAGCCAATCACCATCACCTGGAAATAAGGAGAGACTCCAGTGTTCAGAGATTTACAGGCAACCATCGAACAGGCTTGGTCCGTACGCGACGACCTCAGTCCAAAAACTCACGGCCCTGTAAGGGATGCGGTGAACGAGACACTCAAGGCGCTCGACTCGGGAACGCTCCGCGTCGCGGAACGCAACCTGGACGGCGCCCGGACGGTGAATCAGTGGGCCAAGCAGGCCGTACTGCTCTCCTTCCGGCTCAACCCAAACCAGGTCATGGGTTCTGATCCCTACCATCACAGCGACGATCGTCAGGCTCCCGGCCCCTACTACGACAAGGTTGCGTCGAAGTTCGCCGGTTGGGGTCCTGCGCATTTCGAAGCTGCTGGTTTTCGAGTGGTGCCCGGTTCGATCGTCCGTCACGGCGCCTATATCGGGAAAGACGTCGTTCTCATGCCGTCGTTCGTGAACGTCGGTGCCTACATCGACGAAGGTACGATGATCGACACGTGGGCGACGGTCGGGTCCTGTGCGCAGATCGGCAAGAAGTGCCATATCTCGGGCGGCGCAGGTATCGGTGGCGTGCTGGAGCCTCTCCAGGCCGCTCCCGTTATCATCGAGGACAACTGCTTCATCGGCGCGCGTTCCGAGGTTGCCGAAGGAGTCATTGTCCGTGAAGGTTCGGTGCTTGCGATGGGTGTATTGATCGGAGCATCAACGCCGATCATTGACCGGGCCACCAGCAAGCAGTATATGGGTGAGGTACCGCCGTACTCGGTTGTGGTGCCCGGTAATCGTCCAACGGTTGCCGGTCGTCCGTCGACCTACTGCGCCGTGATCGTGAAGCAGGTCGACGAGCAAACACGTTCGAAGACCTCGATCAATGAGCTGCTGCGCACGTAGTTTCGGTTCCTGTAGAGTTGATTAAGTGGGGCGCTTCCGCAAGGGAGCGCCCTTCATCATTTCTCTACCTCCCTTTTTTTACTCTTAGACCGTTAGCAATAAACGCATATATTCCATGCTGTACACCATTGCTGTGATACTTCTGGCTCTGTGGCTCTTTGGTCTTGTGACCTCGTACACGCTTGGTGGATTCATCCACCTGCTGCTCGTCGTTGCTGTGATCATGGTGCTCGTACGCCTGATTCAGGGCAGAAACCCCATCGCCTAGCACATGCCACGCGGAAGCAAGGCCAAGTATACGGATAAGCAGAAACGCCAGGCTGAACATATCGAAGAAGGATATGAGAAGCGTGGTATTCCCGAAAATGAGGCTGAGGCTCGTGCCTGGGCGACGGTGAATAAAATGTCCGGAGGCGGCAAGAAGAGCGGTTCCGGACGAGGGAAGAAGGTGAACAAGGCGCCAGCCAAGAAAGGCGGACGAAAGGGCGGGCAGGTGAGTGCAAAACGCTCAAAAACCGCCAAGTCAGCTTCTGCAAAGAAGGCAGCCAAAACAAGAAAGAAGCGCGCTTCTTAAAGAACGTGAAAAGGAATACGGCCCATACTCTGGGCCGTATTCCTTATATGCCTTGCAAAAACACTGAACCAGTGCTATATTGTTCCCACAACGGTTACTCCACGGTTTGACGTCTTGAGAGATCACTCATCAAGACCAGCGAGCGCCACGGCGCTTCTGCTTGAAACTCTCGAGGACGGTTGATTACTCAACACGAAACGCACCACGCGTTTCGTTCAAACACATACAACCATGCAACAGAACAGTTCCTCCCGTTCGCGCGATACGCGCGGCGGATCTCGGTCGGGTTCATCCCGTCCACAGCGCGGCGGAAGTCGCGGTACGAGCGATGCCTACGAGATGGGTATGAAGTTTGCGCTTGAAAATGGCGCACCTCGTCGTCCTCAGCGCTCGTTTGGTCCTCCTCGCGGCGGAAGTCGCGGCTCGTCTTCATCACGTCCCTCATTTGACCGTGGCCCTCGTGGTGGCGGCTCAAGTAATCGAGGTGGCGGCAAGCGTGGCTTTGCCGAGATGAACGTTGATATCAGCAAGCTTATCAACAAGGCGCAGGCACCTGAAGAGGTAGAAGCCTACGTCTCGGAGAATGCGTTTGCAGGCTTTGCGATCGATGAGCATCTCAAGGCAAACATCATTGGTAAGGGGTACGTTACCCCAACGCCGATTCAGGATCAGTCCATCCCGCATATCCTCAAAGGTCATGACGTGGTCGGGCTTGCGAACACCGGTACCGGCAAGACAGCAGCCTTTCTCATCCCGCTTATCGATAAGGTCCTTAAGTTCCGCGCTCTCGGCCAGACCGAGCGCGTACTTATCATGGTCCCAACGCGTGAGCTTGCGATCCAGATCGAGCAGGAATTCTTTGGCTTTGCCAAGGGCCTCCAGCTCAACTCAGTCACTATCGTCGGTGGTGCAAACATCAACCCACAGATCCGCGTTCTCCGTCGCAATCCGTCATTTGTCATCGGTACACCGGGACGCCTGAAGGATGTCATGGAGCGTAAGGAGCTCGACCTCTCAGACTTCTCAACCGTCGTTCTCGACGAGGCAGACCGCATGCTCGACATGGGATTCATCAACGATATGCGTTTCATCATGTCTCATATGCGCGAGAAGCGTCACACGCTCTTCTTCTCGGCAACCTTGTCTCGCGACATCGAGAAACTCATTCACGAATTCCTGCACGAGCCGATCCGCGTCACGGTGAAGACCCGCGAGACCTCGCACACCATCGATCAGGACGTTGTGCGTGTCCCTACTGCGCAGAAGTTCGAGAAGCTCGTTGAGATTCTCAAGGCTCCTGAGATGGAACGCGTGCTTGTCTTCGGACGCACCAAGCATGGTGTCGAGCGCATTGCGAAAGATCTTCGCCATGCCGGCATTAAGGCTGAATCTATCCACGGCAACAAGACCCATGGCGCTCGCCAGAAGGCGCTGACCTTGTTCAAGCAGTCACATGTGAATGTTCTGGTGGCTACCGACGTTGCTGCCCGCGGCTTGGATATTTCAGGTGTTACGCACGTGATCAACTACGATCTCCCAGGCACCTATGAGGATTACACCCACCGTATCGGTCGCACCGGCCGAGCCGGTAAGGGAGGAAAGGCACTGACCTTCATTCCGTAAAAGACGCCAAAACCCCCAGGATTGTCATCCTGGGGGTTTTGCTATACTTACGGGACTAGAAACTAAGGGTCTTATATATTCGTATGGAAAAAGCAGAAACTGGTTCGTTCTTGGAAAAGTACCTCACCCCGATCGCGGTACTCGTCGGTGCACTTATCATCGCTGGTGCGTTTGCGTTTGGTCGTGGTGACACGGCTCCTCTTGCGCAGCAGGGACAGCAGCCAGCGAAGGTCGCTAACATTGCAGACGTGAAGACCAACGACAGTCCGTCGATTGGTAACAAGAATGCTCCTGAGACCATGGCGGTTTGGTTCGACTATCAGTGTGGCTTCTGCAAGAAGTTCGACGAAGAGACGATCGCGCAGCTCAAGACCTCACACGTTGATACCGGTAAGCTCCGCATCGTATTCAAGGACTTCCAGTTCTTCCCGGGTTCCGAAGATGTGGGTGTGTTCGGTCGCGCAATGTGGGAAGCGTATCCTGACCAGTACTACGCATGGTTCTCAGGTGTGATGGCACTTCCAGCCGGTGAAGGATCCGGTCTCACGGTGGCGCGCGTAAAGGATGTTGCTGCAGGTATTACGGGAGTCGATGCTAATCGTGTAGAAGAGCTCGCAACGGAGAATCGTGCGAAGTATATTGCTGCTATTCAGGCAGATCGCGAAGAGGGAGGGGTCTTCGGTATCACTGGCACCCCAGCCTCTATCGTCGGGAAGCAACTCCTTGAGGGCGCACAGCCTTACGCAACGGTGTCTGCTGCAGTTGATGCAGGCTCGTAAGAACACATTACTTTCAACTTCAAAGCCCCTTCTAAGGGGCTTTGTTAGTATCAGGGTATGACCGAAGCAGAATACCAGCGCCTCAATTTCCACCCGGACTTCAAACCGGATCTCTCACCAAAGGAGATGCTCGCGCTTGGGATATTTGGTGGTGCATATTTTGACGGGGTATCGATAGCAGAATATCCGAAGGATTGGTTTGAGGGAGTTGCTGTTTCAGACCATGGGAAGGATAAGAAGCTGAACTACTTTCTGGTTGATGCCTCGCAGTCACGGGAGGAATGGATACGAAAGGGCTGGATCGGTGAACACGATCCTTTGGGATGGTTTGAGTGGTACTGCAGGTATTATCTCGGACGCCGAATCCCTGGAGAAGACGAACGACAGATCAAGCGGTGGCGACGGATGGTGCGGCATGTGGCGCAGATTAAATATGCCTGCCGGGCAGGGGACGCTACCTGCCACACGAAGCAGCGGCAGGCGCTACTCCATTGGGGTTATGACTCTCGGGGGATGTAACGATATACTGCAGCCATGAACATTGAATGGAATAAAGTGACGTCGCTTTCGCAGATCGTCGCAATCGTACTTGCTGTTGGTATCTTTGCGCTCGGTTTCTATCTCGGTCAGCAGTATCAGGTGAAGGCGTATGAAAATGCGATTCAGGCTGAACTCGGTGAGATGGTGCGATAGACACGATGAGCGAAGAGGAATTCAAAGAGATAGCACAGGAAGAGTGGACGAAAGTTCCTGAGCGCTTTCAAGAACGCATCAAGAACGTTGCGCTTTTGATTGAAGACGAACCGAGCGAGGAGGTGCGTCGTGACGAGGGACTTGAGGAAGGCGAGACGCTACTCGGCTTGTATCAGGGCATCCCGAACACAGAACGGGGAAGTGAGTATGGAGTTGGCATCACCATGCCTGACACCATTACCCTCTATCGTCTTCCCCTGATTGAGGAGGCGGAGAATATGGATCGAGAATTCAGACAGGCGATGCGTATCTCGATACGGGAAACGATTTGGCACGAGCTCGCGCACTATTTCGGGCATTCCGAAGAGCCGATTAACGAGCGGGAAGGGGAGGGGACGAATCGATTTGAATCCTAATCTGTCGGCAATATTTAACTCCGTGTAAACGGAGGACATTAGAACCTGTTTGTAGGTAAATGCTTAGCCCCCGGTCATCATATGCCGGGGGCTGCGAACAATTGCTAGGACAAGTAGCGGATATCAGGGTTAGGGACTTCCTTCTTGTCGTCGTAGAACACGAAGATCAGTTCCTCACGCGTACAGATCAGCCCTTCGGGCAGGCCGAGGCGACTCTTCACCTTGCACGGCAGCTTGTGGCTCGTTGGGACGAATCCCGCAGCGTGCGGCTGGCAGTGGTCTTTGGAGAAGTAGAACTCCCCTTGACCATTGCTGCTGAAGACCACGACCTCAGTCTCGTCGTGCGGTGAACGGGTCAGTCGCGCGACTGCCAGGTCCTCATAGAACGTGCAGACGTAGTACTGGCGATTCGAATGCACTCCATCTCGGCCGGCGTACGTCACGGAAACGTACACTCGGTCGATCGGGAATCCGGCCTGCCGATTGTTCTTGAAAATAACCGTGCAGATGGGATAGACCCAAAGGTCATGATTCGTGCGACCCTCGATTTGCACCTCGGCATTACCCTGGAGCTTGCATGCTCGCAGGGTATAGTCGTTGATCCTGTCGAATTCCGAAATGAACTGCCCGATGTTCATGTGGTTGACCACCGCATTGGCTGCGGCAATGGCTGTCGACCGAACGACACCCAGACGGTCAAATTCACTCATCGTCTTCTCCTTGCATGAAGGAACGTAACAGGCCGATCCTGTCACTCAGTCGCATGGACCGATATTTGTATATGACTATTTTTATATTAAATTGTCAAATTTAGTCCCGGCATAGGAGTTTGGTTCCAGCGTCTCTCCAGATCCACGCTCTACACTTTCTTTTTCGCTCTCCTCGCAAGCACCCCCTTCACCGAAGGACTTATCTCCTTATCCTTCCGGTGTATACAGCCAATCCAACAGCAGGGTCTACGCTTTCCATTCTTCAGGTCACCGACCAGTCTTTTAATATGGTCCTTCCGGGTCTCGTCTTTTTTCACGGAGATAACCCAACAAATCCATTCATTGCGGGCAAGGGGAGTAAGGGTCTCCCAGGCAGCAAGCGCAGATTTACTTCCTGTAAGCGCTTTCTGCATATCAGTAGGCAGCGTATGTGCCGTACCGGCTGAGATTACTTTCTGCTTCATGAGGACATGATAGCGCACGTAAATGAGGTTGTAGGGTGCACCTAAACCGACTATCATAGATACATACTTTAGTAATTCGTTACGTATGCGTATCACCACCAAGCTTCCGCTCCTCGCTGCACTTCTCTTTGCGGCGGTTATCCCATTCTCCGCATCAGCGGCAACCTGCAACTTCACCCGTGATCTTGAAGTTGGTGTTACCGATGGCGAGGATATTCGCTGCCTCCAGCAATACCTAAACGGTGCTGGCTTCACCATCGCCACTGAAGGCGTTGGTTCAGCTGGAAAGGAGACGACACAGTTCCGAGAGAAAACGAAAGAGGCGCTCGTGAAGTGGCAGACCAAGAATGGGCTCTCTCCAGCAACCGGGTACTTCGGCCCGCTCTCACGTGCTAAATACAAGGAACTCGGGTCAGGCACTACCCCTGCCGTTCCGGCAACACCGGGCGTCACCCCCGCAACGCCAGCGATCCCTGGCAACCAGACGGCAATCCAAGCACAGCTTCAGGCGCTCCTCGCACAGGTAGAGAAGCTGAAGGGAGGACAGGGACAGGGTCAGGTCTCGACCCCGACCGTCTCTGACTCAAGTGTTAAGAAACTCATCCTCAAGGCTATTGGTGCGATTGAAGAAGCCGAGGAGCAGATCGAAGAGGCAGGTGACACGGCAAGTAACTCCGCACGCGACAATCTCTCAGACGCACGCAAGGACTTCTTCACGGCAATCGAAGGATACTTCGACAACAATATGGCACGTGCCGCACAGTACGCAGACGAGGCATACGACAATGCGATCGATGCATACCAGGATGCTGGCGGAGAGACTGAAGAAGATGAGCTTGATGAACAGCTTGATGAACTTGATGACCAGATTGATGAGACTGAGGTGAAGATCGAGCAGGCTGACGATGATGGTAAGGACGTCGAAGAAGCCGAAGAACTTCTTGATGAGGCGAAGGATAAGTTTGAAGAGGCTGAGACTGCCTTGGATGATGAGGAGTATGACGAGGTACGTGATCTCGCGGACGAAGTAGAAGATCTCCTTGATGACGCCATTGATGCTATTGGCTCAAAGAAGGGAGACGAGGATGACGCTGAAGAAGCAATCGAAAGTGCAGAGGATGCGATCGACGAGGCACAGGAGGCTATCGAAGAGGCACAGGATGATGGAGAAGATACGGACGAAGCTGAGGAACTTCTCGAGGAAGCAGAAGACAAGCTCGATGAGGCACAGGAGGCATTCGATGACGAGGACTATGACGATGCCCAGGATCTTGCTGATGAAGCTAAGGATCTTGCTGATGACGCGATCGACGAACTCTAGAAGCGAGTGTAGATAACAAAAGACCGGCCAGAAGCCGGTCTTTTGTTATGCCTTCTTCTCGCGTACTCGCCTGAGGTAATAGATGTAGAGCACAAAGAGACCGAGACAGACGGCAAGCGCGATCTGGATGAGGGATTCAATCGAGGTCGCTTGGTTCAGAAGATTCTGGTATGCGGAGAAGCCGGTGTAACCAACGGCGATAAAGAGAAGGCTACGGATTAGGTTACCGATGAAGGTGGCGATGTTGTAGAGACCAAACGGAATCTTGATGATGCCGGCACCGACCGAAATCGGAAGAGAAGGGGAGAGTGGAAGTGCTCGAATGAAAATCAGGATGAGGTAGTCACGCACACCTCCCGTGAAGTATTTACCCACGCGCTCAACTTCTGCATGAGTGATGCCGATCTTGGGACCAAGGCGCACCAGCAGGAAATCCTCAGCCTTGTCCGCAATGACATAGAGGATCGCGCACCCGATCGACTTCCCAACCGAGGCAAGAGCGGCAAGCCAGAGAAGTCCCCACCAGCCGTATCCTGCGGCAAGCGCTAAGGAGCCTGCGAGTGTGGTGATGAGGACGGAAGGGATGGGTGCCACAATCTCCTCGATAAAGGAGCCAAAGAACACGAAGAGTTCGAGCGGAAGCACGTAGGCAAGCGAGGTGAGGAGATGGCTGAACTGCTCAAACATAAAGCCCATACTACGCTATCCACACAGTAGAGGCCATTAAGCTCATCTTCATAGAGCAGAGCTATACTTATAGGTATCAGGTTGACCCCTGACCATAATCTTTATCTAGCAGTATGGCAAAAACGCTTGCAATGGTTTTCGGTGTCGTATTCGTGCTTGTGGGTATCCTTGGATTCATTCCTAACCCGCTCGTGGGTATGGAGGGTCTCTTCGAAACCGATGCGATCCACAACATTGTGCACCTTCTCTTCGGTGTAATTTTGATCGTGGCATCACGTGCAGATGTCGCAAAGGCAGCGCTCTGGCTCCTCATTCTCGGCGTCGTGTACCTCGCACTTGCACTCGTCGGCTTCCTTATGATTCCTGAGGAGGGTGAGCTCCTTGGTCTCGTGCATATGAATCATGCTGACCACTGGCTCCATGTCGTGCTCGGCGTGGTCTTGATCGCAGCAGGTGTTCTTGGGAAGAAGGGGGGATCCGCTCCGATGGGTCCGGTGATGTAACAACTCCGCTCGGTTCGATACGAACACACCGCTCATCTTGAGCGGTGTGTTCGTGTATAACGAATAAGCCGGATCATATGATCCGGCTGGTGGTTGGGGGTGAAGGTGAGGCGAATGGTCAGGGGTTGTAGAGAGGTGCGGAGGGGAGCGGGTAGGAAGGGAGAGCGGAGAGAGGAATGGAAGCGGGAGTAGATTCTGCAGTTGCGGCAAGGTGTGCAGCAGCGTCAGCAGATACTCGAGCGCCATGGAGAAACGCAATGACCGTTGCTTCAAGTTCTTTGAGCACGTTTGGAACAAGCCATCCAAGTACCAGGATCAACACCCCAAGACCAAGTGCGCGGAATATGGGCATATTCGTTTGCTTAGGTTAAATAACGGGGCGCAGATGCGGGTCCCGACGTACACATATGCGTACGCGATGGGTTCCATTGCCTTTCAAGGTGCTCTGAATATAAGAACTAGGTAGAAGGGAGGGAGGTTGCAGAATCGAAATCTGGTATGTCAGCCTATAAATAGGGAAACCGCGTGAGCGGAATCCCGTTACGCGGTTACTTGAGCTCAGTGTCGGCGAGCTCCTTCAGGAGTCGAATTGCATTTGCATGTGCATGCGGGCCTGGCACTACTCCGCTTGCCCAGTGATTAATCGTAACTCTGGAAACAGCGAAATGGTCGTGCAAGGTCTTGTCATCGATAAGCTGCCTGGCTGTCTGAATTAGAACAGCGAAGCGATCTTCCTTCTCAGACTCAGGTTCATCCAGCATCTTGCGGAACGCTTGAAGTGACTTTCGTCTTGTTTCCGCACGATGATCCGCGGATGATGTTGGGAAAGACGCATCGCTTTCCTGGGTCATGTTGATTCCTCTGGCTCAAGGTAAGTCTGGACAGAACCCTAGCATAGTTGCATATGGACTCCAACAGTGTTCGGTACACTACACGCCCTTCAATAGCTCCGCATATTCCTTCTGCACCTTCTGAAGCTTTGGTGCAATGATCACCTGACAGTACCCCTGACTAGGGTTCCTCTCGTAGTAGTCCTTGTGGTATTCCTCGGCAGGATAGAAGGGAGCTTCTTCGATGGTGGTGACGATCGGATCACCCTCAGCAGAAGACGCCTCCAGTTCTTTAATGAATGCCTCGGTCTCTGCCTTCTGCTCGGGAGTAGTAGGGAACACTGAAGAGCGATACTGCGTACCCACATCATTCCCCTGACGGTTTAGCTGCGTCGCGTCATGGGACGCGAAGAATATGGTGAGGAGGGTGCGGTAGGAAACGAGCGAGGGATCGTATTCAATACGGATCACTTCTGCGTGTCCGGTCTCACCAGTACACACCTGCTCGTAGGTCGGATTAGGTTGTGCGCCTCCGGCATACCCCGGTTCTACCTTCGTTACCCCTTTCAGCATCTTGAATACCGCCTCCGTGCACCAGAAGCAGCCGCCCCCAAATATAGCCTGCTGAGTAGTCATGCTACGATTTTACCACTACGTCCATGAGCGAAGGATTTAATCCCAACCAGCGACCGTCAACGGCAGAAGTGCCTACGGCTGAGAAAGTCTCCTTATCGAATCAGCTTCCAGCTGAGTCACTCGATCTCGCGCTCGATAAGGATGCCTTTGAGTCTCATTTTGAAGCACAGCGCACGCTTTCCCCTGATGCGGAGGTACGTCTCTATCATGGACTAAATGGAAGTTACGATGCGGCACTCGACTTACTCACCTCAGAGCACAAGGGTGTTGAAGAGCGGCGTGGACCAACTCTTTCCCTGACCCCGCTTGCTCAATACTGGAAGCCAGGTGATGTGGGTATTAGCTACGCAATTGCTCGACAACTTGTACAATTCCCTGGCGAAGATAATCCGAATGCAGTCGTGCGTCTGGATGCGAATAACGTAGCGCATATCCTTACGCCAGATAAGACGCTGCCGTTCACTGAATATCGCGGTGAGGTCATCCGTGCTCCAGAAACAGAGCCCGATCCAGAGAAAGAACGAGAGGTGTCTCGCCTACAGCAGAAGTATGACAAAATCCGCATAGAGGCGAGTTATATAAACGAACATATCGGCATCGATACAAAGCTAAGGATCGACGATCTCCTCGAAAAGGCTCGCGAACTCTTCAATGCCGTTTCTTCAACCCATGTCCGTGATGGTATTCATGACGGAGGCATGCCGCTGGGAAAGTTTAATTCATCTCGTATGCTGCAGCGCGAGCTTTCTGTAACAGGAGCACATGTCGAGGGAAAGAAATCGTTTGGTGATGAGGTGGAGCGCCTTCTCCCAAAAATTGAGGAATTGACCGATCGTATTAATCGGGCGCGAGGTGCAATCGATACCGAGATTGGAGAAATTGGAACCGAACAGCGAAACCTTAGCCAGCTCAAAACGCTCATTGATAAACGGAATCCTCTTCAATCTGCATTTGGTCCCTCAAGAAAGAAGCTGCTGAGTAACCTGAATGAAACCTATCGCGGCTCTGATGAATCACTCAAGGCTGTACTTGTATGGGCTCAGACGAGCACTGAGCCATGGTCACAATTAAGTGATGCTATCGAAGCAAGGAAGAACGTGCTCGAAGGATCTCAAGCACGCTTGATAGGGCGTAAGAATCTGTACGATCATGAACTCCTTACCTATACCGAGCTACAGAAACAGCTAGATAGTGTCCTTGAGATGGCTCGCAAGGCTCTGACGGCTACTCAAGGTCGATAGTTATGAATCGTTTACTAGTATCTGGTACGCTAGTCTTCTTGATCGCCTTCAGCGCGGCCTTCGCCACGCTTGAATCGAGGGTGCCGGTATTCCGTACACTTTCCGGAAGCGCACAAACCTCCAACGAGAAAGCGACCGTGCTGTTTGTGGGCGACATGATGTTCGATCGACATATCCGTACCGTCCTCGAGCGTTCAAGTGACGAGGTTATTCTCGGAGAAGTACGCGAACTCCTTAGCGAAGCCGATATGAATGTAGGGAATCTCGAAGGACCCATCACCGATAACCTGTCACAGTCACAGGGTAGTAAGGTTGGGGACATAACTAACATGCGCTTTACCTTTTCTCCCTCGGTGCGTGAGCTCCTAACTGAATATGGATTTGGACTCGTATCGATTGGGAATAACCATATCCGGGACTTTGATACCGCAGGCGTGCGCTCAACCACGAGCTATCTCTCCTCAGCGGGTATTGCATATGTAGGAGATCCCACAGGAGCTAGTCCAGAACCGGTCGTTAAAGAAATTAACGGCGTGCGCATCGCCTTTGTCGCATACAGTGATTTTGTAGGAGGAGATGCAGAACGCGCACGCAGAGCGATTAGCGAGAGTACTGCTGACGCGACGGTCGTACTTGCGCACTGGGGGAACGAATACGAAACCGAACCATCCGACCGCATACGCACTCTTGCCGCATCATTTGTTTCTGCTGGTGCGGATCTGATCATCGGTTCGCACCCACATGTGATCGGGTCAGTTGAAGAAGTGGGTAGTGCACGCATGTACTACTCGCTCGGTAACTTTGTATTTGATCAGTACTGGGAACCAAGCGTTAGATGTGGACTTGTGGTCAAAGCCACTTTCATTAAAGGGGAGGAGGGTACCCGTATCACCTACGAGGAAGAACAGGTGGGTATGAAAAACACGGGAGCAACCGTGCCGGGGTGCTCCTAAGCTCAGCATTACCTGCTGTTGATAGTGGTTTGTCGAGGGAGCCTATACTCAACCTCAGAGGGAAGATTTATCTAGCTCCTCTCTTTGACATCCTTCAGTGCATCAGGAACCGCCATGTGCGGGAAAGGGGACTGTAATGGGTTGGACAGACGAACGCGTTGAACTACTAAAGAAGCTTTGGCAAGACGGACTCTCAGGAGATCAGATCGCGAAGCAGCTCGGTGGCGTGACCAGAAACGCCGTCATCGGCAAGGTGCATCGCTTGGGGCTTTCGGGTCGTGCTACGCCCTCAAAGCCGCAGCGCACCACCTTCAAGGTTCCGCGGCCGCCACGTCCGTTCTCGGCACCACCTGCAGGACCACGTCGTATCGCTGAGCCGGTATCGCACACACCCGCACCTTCCGTGCGCTACATTGACGAGTCTCCAGGAACGGCAACGATTCTCACACTCGGCGCCCACATGTGCAAGTGGCCGATCGGAGACCCGGAGTTCGAAAACTTCACGTTCTGCGGGAGGGGGTGTGACGGTATATACTGCGTCCCGCACGAGAATGTCGCGTACCAGCCTACACGGGCCAAGAAGAAGTCTGGCGCCGCTGAGCTCGCTCGCTCATTACGTCGCTACATCTAAGGAACTGGGCGCTAGTCGTACTCTGCTACGATTGGCGCCCCTCCTCTTTTTCAAACGCAAGACAGGTCGAATTGATGCAGTACCGCTTACCGCCCGCTTCTGCAGGTCCGTCATTGAATACGTGTCCCAAGTGTCCGTTGCAGTTTTTGCAGTACACCTCGGTGCGGTGCATACCGTATGTGTCATCAGGACGCGTGCCTACGTTCTCAGCAACAGCGGGATCGGTGAAGGAGGGCCAGCCCGTTCCTGAATCGAACTTCTGGTCGGAGGTAAACAGAAGGGCACCACAGCCCTTGCAGTGGTATTCGCCCTCTTCGTGATTATTTACATACTCGCCAGAAAACGGTGCCTCGGTCTGGTGTTCTCGCAGTATTCGGTATTCTTCGGGTGCGAGCTTTTGCTCCCACTCCTCCTCTGTTTTTGGCATCTCATCCATACGAAACCAGTATACTCCCAGTTGCGTGAAGGATAGGAGAGGCTAGGATGTATTGTATGCATACCCGTCGAGGGCTTCTCGTAGCACTTCTGGTCCTCACAATTCTAGGCATCATGGACGCCTGGTACCTCACGCAATCAGCACTGCAGGGTGCTGCACTTTTCTGTGACGTTGGAGCGATGCTTGATGGCTGCAACATTGTTGCGCAGAGTCCGTACTCGAAACTCTTCGGGGTACCACTTGCCGCATACGGTGTCGCATTCTACGGCGTTCTTTTTGCACTCATTGCCGCTCTGTTTACTGCAACCCACCACCCCCTCTATCAGGCGGTGGTCGCGCTTGGGGTTGTTGGATTTATCGCTTCGATCGCCTTCCTCTTTATTCAGTTCGTTCTCATCAAGGCACTCTGCATTTACTGCATTGCCTCAGCTGTTATCGCAGCTCTGATCTGCCTCCTTGCCCTCCGGCTGTTTAAAAAGCATGCCCCGGGGCGTCAACCCGCGACTGTGGTATCCTGACCGCATATGAAGGGAATCCTTGCTGGGCTTACCCTCCTTCTCCTTGTGCCCTCCATGGCGCTTGCCTCAACGGTGCGAACCGAGCGTACGCTGGTGGTCGCAGAACCCATTGCGGATAACGCATATCTCGCCGGAACGGACGTGAATGTGGTAGCGGCTCTTGGAGGTGATCTTCTCTCGGTAGGAGGGACGCTTACCGTAAATGCGCCTATTGCAGGCGATGCCTTTCTTGCGGGCGGCACTATCGATGTGAAGCGCCCAGTTGCCGGTGATGTCCGTGCTGCTGGTGGCCGCATCATTGTCGAAGACGATATTGAGGGAGATCTTGTGCTTGCCGGTGGCATCATCGACGTGACAGGCACTGCCTCCTCAACGCAGATTGCCGGTGGAAACGTGCGGCTTGCAGGAGGAGCTGGTGGTCCCGTACTCATATACGGCGGCGAGGTGTTTCTTGCAGGAGAGTTCATGGGAGATGTTGAGGTATTTGCGTCTGACCGCCTCACGCTTGGAGAGGGAACCCACATACATGGCACGCTTAAATACAACGCACCGCAGCAAGTGGGCATTCCTACCAGTGCAGTTATCGACGGTGGGGTCGCATACACGGGTGGTTCCTCATACCTGCCTTCGGTCGAGGAGGCTAAGCGCTTTGCAATAGCGGGCGCCGGTGTCTTCTTTGTCGCAAGCGTACTTGCGACGGTGATTGCTGCGGGACTCCTCGCAGGGCTTTTCCCAGCGTTTGCGCAGCGCGTGACCGAGCGGGTCTTGTCACGCAGCCCACGACGCTTTGTGCTCCACGCGCTCCTTGGCTTTGCGATTGTAGTGGCAACTCCCGTCCTTATCCTCATCCTCCTTCTCTCCTTTGTTGGTACGGTCGTGGCAATACTGCTTGCGCTTGCGTATTTCTTTCTCCTTATCCTCGGCTACCTCTATGCGGGTATTATCGCGGGTGCTGCACTTATGCGTGGACTGTTGAAGCGCTCTTCAGTCTCCTGGAGGTCGGCGGTGCTCGGCATGTTCGTGCTCTATCTCATCGGGGTCATTCCCGTACTAGGCAAGCTCGTAATTTTGATACTTGGTGCAGGCGCAATTGGCGCAATCGCAACCATCGCCTACCGTTTCACCTTCTCACGCAGTGACGAGCTAGAGGTATGATGCCAGCGATAGGGAAGAAGGCTCCAGAGTTTACGCTCCAGGATCAGGACGGTACCCCGCATGCGCTCAAAGACTATCGAGGCCGGTACGTCCTCCTTTATTTCTATCCAAAGGACGACACCCCAGGCTGCACCAAAGAAGCCTGTGCGCTTCGTGATGCTGATCCTGACTTTTCAAAGCTTGATGCCGTTGTGCTTGGAGTTTCGGCTGACTCAGTAAAGAGCCATAAGAAGTTTGCGGAGAAATATGAACTCAAGTTTCCGCTTCTCGCCGACGAAGACAAAAGTGTGGTGAATGCGTATGGGGTATGGGGTCCAAAGAAATTTATGGGCCGCGAATACGAGGGAATCTTCCGTAACTCCTTCCTCATAAATCCTGAAGGGAAGATCGCTAAGATATACGAGAAGGTAAAACCCGAGCAGCATGCAGCAGAAGTGCTCGCTGATCTCAAGATATTTTCATAGCATGGAGAGTACGTTTGAAGAGCGCAAAGCGCGCATGGAGAAAATCGTTGCGTACTTGAAGAAAGAATACCCAGTCCCCAAATCAGAGCTCACCTACGAGACTCCATTCCAGTTCCTTGCCTCAGTAGTCTTGTCTGCACAGTGCACTGACAAGAAAGTGAATGCGGTTACCGGCACGCTTTGGATGAAGTACCGAACGGTGCATGATTTTGCGAACGCGGACCTCGCAACGTTCACCAGAGAACTCTCTTCGCTGACGTTCTTCCAAAACAAGGCCAAGCACATCATTGCTGCTGCGAAGCTGGTGAATGAGAAGTTTGGTGGGGAGGTGCCCAAGACCGCAAGCGAGTTAATTGAGCTACCGGGTGTTGCGTATAAGACCGCGCACGTGGTCCTGGGAGAATTATTTAGTGTCTGGGAAGGAATACCAACCGACACCCATGTCAGACGTTTTGCGCTTCGGTTTGATCTGGTTGACTCAACTGACCTTACGAAAATCTCAAAGGAGCTCGAGGCGCTTGTTCCGAAAGAGGACTGGCGGTATGTGAATAACGGACTCGTCCTTTACGGTCGCTACGTGTGCTCCGCTATCCCGCATCCCTGCAAGGAGCACCCCTTGACCAAGCTCTGGCCTCCTGCCGCGAATGTGTGGCCGAGAGCGAAATAGAGCACTTTTTCCTTTCCCCATAGAAGGGGTACGATTGGGGTATGGAAAAGCCAAAGCCGGTCGCGGTCTTCGATATCGATGGCACACTCTTTCGCTCGTCTCTCCTCATCGAGCTTGTCGAGGAATTAATTGCTCGCAACATCTTCCCGCCCGAGGCGAGACAGACCTACGAGGGAGCAGAAAGCGATTGGCTGAATCGGAAGGGGGAGTATGAGCCCTTTATCAAGAAAGTCGTACAGGCCTTCGGCAAGCATGCGAAGGGTGTGCCGTATGGTGACGTGGCAGATGTTGCTGGCGAGATCATCGAAGCAAAGCACGAGCGCGTGTATCGCTACACCCGAGATCTTTTAGACGAGCTTAAGGCTAAGGGATACTACCTGCTCGCCATCTCGCACTCTCCGAAATTCATCGTCGACGGATTTGCGTATGAACTCGGGTTTCATAAGTCCTATGGCACGTTCTACGAGACCGGGGCCACGGGTCGCTTCACGGGAACGATCGAAGACGAACATTTGATCATGAACAAGAGCGCAGTACTCAAGCGTGCGGTTGAGAAAGAGAATCTCACCTTCAAGAACTCCTACGGTGTGGGTGACACCGAAAGTGATATCTCGATGCTCACCATGGTTGAGAATC
>ERZ1292623.248-Hain-H51-01um-R1-248-length-60773-cov-17_pt1 | contig 60773 bp, 55 predicted proteins | sample MGYA00564398_ERZ1292623 | MGnify/ENA primary metagenome ERZ1292623 (study PRJEB36523, sample SAMEA6512633) | groundwater metagenome | collected 2019-01-07 | study: AquaDiva: Metagenomics assemblies of 32 groundwater samples
ACCTACCGAACACAAGCGTGTTCCTAGAGTCCACTGCCAACGGATTCGGAGGTGATGGCGAATACTTCTACAAGACCGTGCAAGACGTACTTGCCGGTAAGAGCGAATTCGAGCTTGTGTTCCTGCCATGGCACCTGATGGACGAGTACAGCACGCCATTCACCAGTGATAAAGAAAAGATAAAGTTTTCCGAATCTCTGGATGAATACGAAAAGAGCCTCAAGTCATCGGCAAAGCTAACCCTTGAACAGCTCAACTGGCGACGCTGGGCGATCCAAAACCTAACCGGTGGCGACATCGAGAAATTCAAACAGGAGTACCCAGCCACGATCGAGGAAGCATTCGTTGCCTCAAGTAAGTCAGTCATCCCGAAGCAGTACATCGAAGCCCAGGGCAAATTCACCCGAAGCCCGATACGAAAGCTCGACGACATCCTGATCTACGAGGAACCGAATCCGAAACACTTCTACAGCTTGGGTGCAGACCCGAGCGAAGGAATCGGACAAGACGACTCCGCAATCACGATCTTCGACAAGATGACCGGCAGAGAGGTGGTAAACTTGCTGATCTCGAAGCCTTGAAGCAAATGAAGTTGATCAGTACTGATGTAGTAAACAAAAAAGATGAAAGTTTGCCTTCAATGATTGAATCTCAAAAAGGATCAGATATATTTTATCGAAATCTACGAGGACAATTTGAAACTCTGAATCTAAATGAAGAGCTATACATATCTATTGTTCTTGATATTTTCACCATCATCAAGAACGAAGCTATTGTTGATTGGTACAAGAACATGGATGTAAGGCGGAAGATGCGTAATAGTATTGATGACTACCTTTATGATGTAGTAAAAGGTGAAAAAGGTATTGAGATGGATAGTAATCACATTAAATCCGTAATCGATACGGCAATGCAATTAGCAGAGAATAACTTTGATTTATTTACTTAATCTTATGAAAGAATTCATATTTGGAACATTTGTATATGAATACCAACTTATCAAACAAGATCGTAAAACCCTGTCCCTCACTGTAACACCAGACCTCCGCATTGTTCTTAAGTGTCCAGAACAAACTACCAGTGAAAGAATAGAAACCTTCCTGCAGAAGAAATGGTTTTGGCTAGAGAAGCAACTTTCATTTTTTAAGAAATATCAAAGGAAGATTTACGAGAAAGAATATATTTCAGGAGAAGGATATTTGTATCTTGGTAGACAATATAAGTTAGTTGTTAGACGCGGGAAAGAAGACCTTGTGTCACTAACCAGAGGATTATTGACTGTTTACACCACGAAAGAAGTTACAAATGGTCACCATAACAAAAAACTAATTGATATGTGGTTTGTTGATAAAACAGATACGATTTTCCAAAGCAGATTTACTGAAATGCTTGCTCGATTTGAATACAAGAACACACCCGTACTATCTATTCGAGAAATGAAGAAGCGTTGGGGTAGTTTCTTGAATAAGAATAAAATCTTTCTTAATCCAAAACTAATTCATACTTCAAAAGACTGTATCGACTACGTTATTGTTCACGAGCTGTGTCACTTGAAATACAAGAATCACAATACCAAGTTTTGGCAGTTGCTTGATGAGAAATATCCTAAGTGGGAGAAAGTAAAAGAGAAGCTCGAAACAATTGGAGCTGGACTCTGTTAACCAGACTATTTACTCTTCTTCAAAATCTCTAAGTCTTTTATCATCTTCAATATTCAATTCTGAATCTTTTAATTCATTTTCTATCTTCTCTTTCAGCTCTTCAGTTGAATACTTTGGCACAAGTTTAGCGGAAGCCATTTCTAACATTTGTTGTTCTGCAACATTAATGTCTTCCACGCTTGGTCTTTGTGAACGAAGTTCATATTCATGTATAAAGCGGTTAACAACCGTATACTTTGGATGATTGTGTTGCAACCAAAATCGTATAGCCTTTAGGTTGTTATCTTGCATTAATTTAATTAGTTTCGACTCAGCCATGTCATTGATCAAGAATTTACCTGCTTCTAATGCACGATCAGCAGCTCGAGCAAAGACATTGTCATCTGCCCGCCATTTGTAGTAAGTAGAACGACCAATGCCAGTACGCTCACAAGCTAGTTGAACTATGGAAGTCTTACGCAGTTCTGTGAGCAAAGATTTCTTTTGTTTCTCTGTATCTATTGCTAACGTGTTTAATCTTTTTTCCTCTTTAGTGAATTTGTTATTATCCAACATAAAGAGTTTTGTTAATTAATTTTAATAGCTTTTTTACCAGTGTGTTTCTCCCAGCGTTGCTTGATGATTTCTGTATACACAGGAGATTTTTCCATAATTCTGCATTTTCGACCCAATTTAAGTGATGCTATGAGTGTTGATCCACTGCCACCAAAAGGTTCTAACACAAGATCATCTCTTTTGGTAAGAACTTTGATGTAAGGAATTAATAGTTCAAGCGGTTTAGTTCCAAAGATAATATCTTGCCCTGAAGATTTTTTGTCAGCAGCGATATGAGTAATGAAATCAGTTGGACAATACTTTTTGCCCTTACCGTAACTCTCCCATGTTGGAGAACCCGTGGTGGCGAACAATGCATTTTCATATTCACTCTGAAAAAATGGTTCTGTTTCTGGATCGAGATTCATTACTACTTCTCCACCTGATCCAAGAAGAGCAATATCATGCTTGTTAAAGAATTTAAACTTTGCAGAAAAACCTTGCATACGATTCGGCACATGCCATACTATCGTATTTCTATACTTCCAGAATTTTTCCAGTGCATTCCAAATCGTTCTTAAATTCTTAGGATTCTCAAATATCATAATTGAAAAATCTGGCTTTTGAACTTTTGAAACATTTTCCATCCATAGATCTGTGAAATTGTCAGGTAGAGATTCTGTTTCAAGATAGCGACGATTCTTCTTAGCTCCAAAGCCAACAGTCACACCATCCTTTTGTTTAGTTTTACCCTTAAGATAATCCAAGATATATGGAGGGTCAGTCATTACCATATCTGCTTGGGCCCCTTCCATTAGTTTCAACATATCTGATTCAATGGTTGAATCTCCGCACATCAGAATTGAGCCATCAATTTTATATCGATCACCTTTCTGAACTTTGACTTCTATGTTCATCTTATCCAGCTCTTTTTGTAAATCAAATTGTTCATTTTCAGTTTCGATCTCAAATACAGAATCTAACTCTTCTGTAGTGAAACCAACGTCAACTAAAAATTCTTCTTGAAAATCTTTTAGCAAAGTGAAGTCAAATTCTCCAAGATTTTTATTTAATCTGATATTAAGTTCTTTTTCTTTTTCAAGCTCTGGGATATTTACGTAGACTACTGGAACTTCTTTGTATCCGAGCTCTGTGGCAATTTCTAGACGAAAATGTCCACCTATCAAAACGTTCTCCCTACCAGGGGCATTGTTAGCTAATAACGGATCAACACAACCAAAACGAGTAATACTTTCTTTGAGTGTTTCTGCTTGATCCTTGTTCCACTTTCTAGGGTTATATTCTGATTTTTTCAAATCACCAATTGGCACGTAAACAATAGTTAAATTATTCATAATTTTAATTAATTAGATTTAATAATTCAGTTAAGTTCCAATCTAGTGAGTTAAAAAAATAAAAATCCCGAAGAAGATAATTAAGATATAAATCGACCAATCTTAATTTATTCAATCTAGGGATTATTAAATTTTTACAATTTAGTTATGTTTGAATTATATATAACAAAAATATCAACGCAAGTTATTTTTTGTATTTTTCTTCAAAAAACATGTCAGTAGTGTAAATTGAAAAAATGACATTATCGAATTCTTTTTAAAGAAGCCATTTTCCAGCCGAGATGATTGTAAATTGAATACTAAAAAAGTTATCCACATTTGATATTTCTAGAAATCATCAAAATACCACTCCATCATGTCTATTGTGTCTATCGAGACCCGACTCACATGCCTCGGCAAGCACTACAAAAATGTGCTAAAATACCCTTACAACGGTTGTACCCACGGGTACTTAACTCGATTGTCCCGCCAAGTTTTACATTGCTTTTAAAAGCAGTCTTTTATATAATTTCTACATGTATAAAAAAATAATTTTTAGTCTCTTGATTATCATTTTGGTTGGGGGTGCTACTATGGTCGTGTCTGCAAACCATTCTTGGGGCGGATATCACTGGGCACGTAGTTCAAATCCATTTACCTTAAAACTTGGAGACAATGTTTCCGGAGTTTGGGATTCATCGCTTGCGCTTGCATCGTCTGATTGGAGTCTATCAAGCGTTTTAGATACTTTAGTGGTTTCAGGAAGTACAAATCCTAAAAATTGTCGTGCTGTTTCAGGGCGTGTAGAAATTTGCAACAGTAAATACGGAAACAATGGCTGGCTCGGAATTGCTAGCGTTTGGGCTTCGGGTACTCATATAACTCAAAGCACTGTCAAACTTAACGACACTTATTTCAATACGACAAAATACAATACTCCAGCTTGGAGGAATTTGGTTACATGCCAAGAAATTGGCCATGCTTTCGGATTAGGTCATCAAGACGAAGAATTTAGTAATGCCAACTTGGGAACTTGCATGGACTATACCAATGATCCAGGATCCAACCAGCACCCAAATGCTCACGACTATGAAATGCTTGAGTCCATATACGCGCACCTAGACAGCTCTACAACTATTAAACAAGAATCAACAGGTAAAAATGGGCTAGATGTGGATGAAAATGATCCTAGTTCTTGGGGTAAATCTTTGAAAGAATCCTCTAATAAGCGTTCTTCTCTTTACGAACGAGATTTTGGTAATGGAGACAAGATTTTCACTTTCGTTATTTGGGCAGAATAATAAACTTCCCTTGAAGTAGAGTAACATAGCTAGTATAATTGAATAAATGGAGAATCAAGATAAAATTTCATGGTCAGCTCTCGAATACGAAGAAAAAGAAAGGGGCAATGACTGGTTCTGGGCCTTGGGAATTATCGTTGTTGCCGGCGCGACGACTTCTTTCATATATGAAAATTATTTTTTTGGATTATTTCTTGTGATTGGCGGGCTTCTGCTTGGATTCTTTGCGACCAAAAAACCTGATCTCATAGATTACGAATTAAATGAAAGAGGGATAAAAATAAAAAACCAGATCTTTCCCTACAAAGAAATGAAGGCTTTTTGGATACAATACAATGGCGAGAAACATCCAACACTTTTTATCCATTCTGATAGAATATTCATACCCATCGTGTCTATTCCCCTTACAGGAGGTTTTGAAGAAGAAGTGATAATCGCAATGCTTGATAACGATATAAAAGAAGAAGAGATGAGAGAACACGCCTCTGAGAAGATTTTAAACTTTCTAGGGTTTTAGTTTTATTTTTTATTCTTGTTTTTTGGTCACAACTCTCGGCTCGTCGTCACTCGCCTCGGTCGCGACCCCTGCTCACTTGTTTTTTCGACTGAAAAAACATAGCTCCGCATCACAAAATGCCCGCAAACAAAGTAGTTTGTTTGCTTTTCGCATTTTGTGCCCTCAGTAGGAATCGAACCTACATCGCAAACTCCGCAAGCTCGCATTCTATCCATTGAACTATGAGGGCAATAAGTTATTATACTTAACATAAGAAGATTAGCAGTTTTTTATTAAAAATTCAATTTTTAGAAAAATGACAAACCCTGAACTTAATCTAAATTTGCTACCAAGAAGAAAAAGAGGCAGAACCCCTCATGATCAAAAAAGAGAAATTCCCGGGAAATCTAATCCGGACTTAATGGATTTATTAGATAACCCATATAGAAAGCCTTTAGAAGAAAAATATAAAATTACTTTTGGTAAAAACAACCGCATCACTTTGCCTCTAGCTATAATCAGAGGTGCTATGACATGGCTTTTACGAGAAACAGAAGCCAGAAACATTTTAATCCATAGAAAGGAAGGAGAAGCAAAGATATACACTGTTATACCCTATGACAAAAGATTTTTAGATAATCCTAAATATCACCAAGCTCCTTTGATACAAACAAATACCAATATATATTTTTTAGTTCCAAAACAACTTCGAGAAGAATTTAAAGACATGGGGAAAAGTTTAATCATACAACCAGACAAAACCAAAGGAACAGAAAACAAGGCAGAACCACTCATAGAATCATTTGATATTTCATAAAAGACTTGCCTCGGTCTTCACCACATGTAGTGGTTAGGGCTTGACAAAACAGTAAAAAAATGTAATCTAAGCAAAGGTTTTTCTAGGTTTTTACCTTACTAGATTACCCACGAGGTCTTGCCTAGTGGGCTAGACAAAAAGTCAGAAACATTACCTAGTACAGCCTCTTGACTTTCAAAGCCAAAGGTGCTATACTATACAAGTAAGTTAGCTAGTTCTTTAAAAATAGTTGTTTTGCGAAAAGTGCTGATTTTAAAAGGAATTCACCTCTCCCCAGACCCTCCTGTTTTTATTCCTCCCCTTCGGGGAGGCTAGGAGGGGTAAATTAATAAAAATAAGCCTTTTTCGCAAAACAACAAAACGCAGTTCATGCCAAAATGGAGGAAATTCCCATGGCACGCTACACTACCGCTTTTTTTGTCGCCCTCGTGGCGATGATCACCTTCTGGGCGCCCGCCAACGCCCAGCCCACCTCTGCTCATACACCCTACTCACCGGTCAACACAAAAGGCGCACCGGATCTATCTTCAATCATCATTCACACGGTGGCTGAAGTATTGGATCGGAAATCTCCAGCCGGCTTTTTTTCCATCGAAGTGTGGCGCGGTGAGGAGTACCAGAGGGTTTGTGTCGCGGAAACGACGCAAAGTTACTTCGGATTCTCTAGCCAAGGTAAAGAGAACGAAGGAGAGATTGAGGGGAACCGAATCGTAGCTTGTGGCAACGGCTGGAAAAAAAGCACGGCAAAACCGTGTTTAGACATCAGCCACACTGCCCCCGCTCACGTAACACTCGCGCCCACCTCCCGCACCGACACCTCCCGCGTCACTCGCCAACGCCCCATCGTGAAAAACATCACAAATGTTTATTACGGCACCGCTCGTCGTAGCACTCCCATCAGCACCGAACAACCGGATCAAGGATGGTCCACAGGTGAAAAGGTTTTGGCCGGAGTCGGTGCCACAGCCCTAGCTGTTGGATCATACTTTGGGTTAAAGGCACTTTTCAGAGGCAACGACGACGGCTCTTCGCGCAAAATCATTGACGAACGTGTAGGAGGCGGCAACACCCATCCGTAGTCTTTTTGCCAAGACGGCAAAAAATTTCGGAGAAGAGAAGAGAAAGCAATTTTCATTCTTGTCTTCTCCACTCTTCAAAGTCATTAAAAAAGTTTGATGATTTTGAAGAGTAAAAGAGATTTTACTTTAAATCCCGTGATAAATTGAAAATTTATTTTACGGGAAACAGTCGATTATCAGAATACTCTGTCGAGAAGACAGAAAAAATTAAAAATTATGAAAAAATTATTAACATCGTTTTTGTTTACATTTGCTCTACTTGTAGGGCTATTTGGTGGTTTCACCAACAAGGTCGAAGCACAGTATGCTGTGCCAGATTGTGATAAAGCAGAACTTGCAGGTGTAGTAACAGGCATGGATGCAAAAACCACATTCATACAGTTTGAGTATTGGACAACACAAAATCCAAACAAGATTCTTACTACTGGTAAGTGGTACGATAAATTGCATTCTGTTGATCACAGAGAAACCATAACTGGTTTATCTTCAAACACCACATATTCTTTTAGAACAAAAGCAAGATATTGGGATCTTGAAATACTATACGGAAACGGAGGTACTTTCAAAACCCCATCTTGTCCCCTACCTACAGTAAACATGAAGGTAAACGGACAGGACACTGCGTTCATTCAAAAAGGAGGAACAGCTACTTTGACTTGGACTTCTACTCCGAGCGCTGGCAACAGTTGTACTTTGTATTACGATGGCAATAATGTTTTCGTAAATCCAAGCTCAACCGGTTACCAAGTAGGTCCGATAAACAAAGACACCACATTCACTATCAGGTGTTACAACGGCACCGGCTCTGGAGATGGTTCTGTTTCTGCAAAAGTAAATCAACCTATAGTTAACCCGACTGTTAATATATCTCTTGATAATCCAAATCTATCTTACAATGGCTCAACGATTATTCGCTGGACATCTACAAACGCCACATCTTGTACTGCAAGTGGTAATTGGTCTGGAAACAAATCAACTTCTGGCAGTGAAAGTACTGGCAATTTGACTAGTACAAAAACTTACAATATTACTTGTAGCGGACAGTCAGGTACAGTGTCAGCAAATGATTCTGTAACTGTAAATGTCGCTAATCAGCCAGCAAATCCTACTTTAAACTTCTACTCAAATGCTAATAATAATCAAGTAGCTTCTGGTGGATCATTTGATCTAAAATGGTCAACAAAAAATGCAACTTCTTGTAACTCAAGTTCAAGTCAAAATGACTGGAATGGTGGAAGAAGGGTGGACAACAACAACACTGTTGTTTATACAATAAATAACTTTACTAGAAACACTACATATACAATGACTTGTAACGGAGGAGCAGGAACGACTGATGTCACAAAATCAGTCAGTGTATATTTGCAATCACAACAGAATCCCATAGCTCCTACGGCTACATTGACAGCAAGCCCTTCTGTTGTTACAAAAGGCACAAACAATAATTACACATACCTTACTTGGAATTCAAACAACGCTACGACTTGTTCTCTATCTTGGACAAACAGCAATGCTACCTCAGGATCAACTTTGGTTTATCCTACTACTACCCCATCTCAGACATATTCCATAACATGTACAGGTAATGGTGGCAGTATCACAGCGAATACTACAGTCACAGTAAACAATGTAACCACTCAAGCACCGACTGTCACTTTGACAGCGAGTGATTCAAATATAAATCAAGGTGAAAGTTCAACTCTTTCTTGGAGTTCAAATGCAAACTCTTGTACTAATTCTTGGAATTCAGACAATGGTGCTTCAGGTTCTACTACTGTGTATCCTACTGCCACAAGAACATACACCGTTACTTGTACAAATGAAGGTGGTTCTACTACAAGAACCGTTACGGTTAATGTAAATAGCAATCAAAACAATAACGATGTATATGTCAGCACAAACAGTGCAGGAAGTATCGGTAATAATTACGCAACACTAAATGGTTATGTAAGTTCAAATGGCAACGGCGACGCGATGGCTTGGTTTGAATACGGCACAAGCTCTTCTAATTACAATCGTACTTCAAGCCAAATAAATCGTGGCAATACAAACGGCGCGAATTACAGCTATTATGCTGATAACCTTTCTTCAAACACTACATATTATTTCCGCGCAGTGGCAAGAAATGCTAGTGGCGTAGAAAAGCGTGGTACAGAATATTCATTTACGACAACAAACAGTGGTAGTGGATGCACAAGCAATTGTAATAACAATGCCTATGTAACCACACAATCCGCAACAATAGGCACAAATGGCACGACTGCAACACTCAATGGCTATCTTAATACAGACGGCAATTACTTCAGAATAAAATGGTTTGAGTATGGAGTAGGTAACAACACTAATATAAAGAAAGATGATATATCACACTACAGTTATTCTTCTGGTAACTTTAGCGATACGCTGACAAATCTTAGTCCAAACACCATGTACTCTTATAGAGCTGTAGCCGAAAATGCAAACAGCCAGAGAATATACGGTAATACTTTACAATTCACGACTCCAACTACAAGCACTTCTGTAAACAATCCTTGTGCAAATAGTTCTTGCGCGGCAGTTACGACCTTTGCTACAAGCATAGGCAGTACAAGCGGAAAATTAAACGGCCTAGGATTATCAAATAGTGCGATAAGCACTACTGGACAGTTTGAATGGGGTATAAGCGAATCAGATGTCGCAAATGGTCAGGGTATCAAGACCGGCGAACAGAACATCGGCAACGATATTAGGAATTCTTTCAGTGAAAGCATCTTTAGTCTCGCATCAAATAAAACTTATTATTACAGAGCTGTCACAAAGAACGCATACGGCACATATCGTGGTGAAGTAGTATCTTTCAGAACAAATAGTTCTAGTACAAGCAACAGTACAACAAACAATACTACTAACAACACGACAAACAATGTAAGCAACGGCACTTCCCGTCCATCTCTTATAGCGCTAACAGTAAGTCGTGATGGAGAAACAATCAGACGCAAAGACACTCTTGAATACATAATAAACTACAGAAATATATCTTCTAGCAGAAGCTTAAAGAATGTAATACTTCAAGTAGCTATTCCAAAAGACTTGGAATTTGTAGAAGCAAGTCGTGGTGTGTTCTCTAAAGACGACAACATACTTGTAGCAAATATCGGCAACCTAGCTCCACAAGAAGAAGGTACTGTGCGAATGAGAGTAAAAGTCTCTGGTGATGCTGACCTAAACAAAACCATTGTGGTCTCTGCAAATATGGCCTATACTATGGTTGATAATAATACTCAAGAAGAAGTGTTTGCTTATTCTACAAACATGACAAGCGATACAAGCAGTGGCTCTCAATTCGGAGCATTGGCATTCTTGGGAGGCGATGGATTCTTGCCAGGCACTATGCTTGGATGGTTGATACTTATATTGCTTGGCACATTGCTTGTGCTTGCTGTCAAAAAAGCATATAAAGGTCCGTCAAACGGAACAACCAACGCTTCAAACATACACAACCTACCTCATTAATATCTAACAAAAGAAAAATCACCCTAAGAAAACCAAGGGGTGATTTTTGTTTTGAATGCTATACTAAAAAAACCATGAAAGACGAATATCCTATGAGGATAAATAAATATTTGGCGCAACAAAGTATCTCTACACGCAGAGGTGCTGACGAATTAATATTGCATAAAAAAGTATTTATCAATGGCAAATTGGCGGTGTTGGGCAGTAAGGTAAATGAAAAAGATAAAGTAGAAGTGAAAGAAAAAGTGTCCGAAAAGAAACATTATCTCTATTTTGCATACAATAAACCTATGGGAGTGATCACACACTCGCCTCAAGAAAAGGAGCATGACATAAAAGAAACTCTAAAAACAAATTTAGTATCAAGAGGCGTCCTTGATACTATTTTCCCCATTGGCAGACTAGACAAGGATTCGCATGGATTGATTATTCTGACAAACGATGGACGAATCACAGACAAACTTTTAAACCCAAAATACATTCATGAAAAGGAATATCTGGTAAAAACATCAAACAAACTCCGCTCAAACTTTAAACAAAAAATGGAGGACGGTGTAAATATAGAAGGTTATATGACCAAGAAATGTAAAGTCTCGATAATCAATAGTCACACATTTAGAATAGTGCTTACCGAAGGAAAGAAACATCAGATCAGACGTATGTGTTCTGCCCTATTCCAAGAAGTTGCTGATTTAAAAAGAGAAAGAATCATGAACATCAGATTAGGTAATCTAAAACCTAATGATATTAAAGAAATAAAAGGAAAAGAGCTAGAAGAATTTTTGGGTTCCTTACAACATAAAGTCGTATAGTTTGAAAGGAAAACCTATCACCCACAGCACATCGCCAAGAAAAACCCAATTTCTTTTCTTGCAATAATCTTTCATTCTCTTAAAAAGAATAGCGAGAAGCATGTATGGCAAGAATATAAAAGATATAAACATCTTTACAAACATGGATTTATTTTACTAGTCTTGATAAACGAGACTTCTTACGAGAAGCGTTGTTTTTCTTTATAACGCCCTTTTTTGCAGTTTTATCTATAATAGCGTAAGCAGAAGACAAAAGTTCTTGTGCTTTTGATTTGTCTGTCTTAGCGAGTTTCTGGATTTTCTTTATAACATCTTTCATCGCATGTTTTTGGCGATCATTAAAAGCCTTCTTGCGAAGAGAACTTCTGATGGCTTTTTTAGCTGATTTGATTATTGGCATATGTGCAATCTAACACGGAACTCATAAAAAGGCAAATATTTATATGTTATAATCAACCTTATGATAGGTAGTATAAAAGGCACTATAATATGGAAAAATGACAGATTTGTGATAGTTGAGACAGCCGGTGTGGGATACAAAATCAGTGTATCTGTTGACACGATATCTCGTTTGGCCTCTCGATCAGACTCAGGACAGAAACAAACAAGCGAGCCTGTTAGTTTCTGGATACATACACATATACGTGAAGACGCTTTTGATCTATACGGATTCCTAGAACACGAAGAATTGGAATTTTTTGAGATGCTGATAAGTGTCTCGGGTATAGGACCAAAAGGTGCTTTAAATATTTTGAGCGTGGCATCTTTAGATACATTAAAGGGTGCCATAGGCACTGGAGATACGGCGTATCTGACCAAAGTTTCAGGCATAGGTAGAAAAACTGCAGAGAAGATAGTGCTGGAGCTACGTGACAAACTAAAATCAGACAAAACCGAATCTTCCTTGCAAGGCGAAATGGATGCATTAGAAGCACTTAAATCTTTAGGTTATTCCCAAAATGAAGCGCGTGATGCCCTTAAAAAAATACCTACCATCTTAGATACAAATGCAAAGATAAAAGCAGCGTTAAAAATGTTGAGCAATAAATAAATGCCCGAACTGCCAGAAGTAGAAACCACCACCAGAGGTATCAGAGAAAAAGCTTTGGGATTAAAAATCAAAGAAGTTTGGACTGATCTTGATACTAAAGACAAAAGAAAACACGACACTGTCGCTAACAGTAAGTTTTTTGCCCATTTTAAAAAAGAAGTAACAGACAAGAAAATAATTTCAGTAGAGAGGATGGCAAAGAATATACTGGTACATTTATCCGGCAATAAGACTATTTTGATCCACCTGAAAATGACTGGGCATATAATGTATGGCAAATATATTTTCAAAAAAACTCAAAACAAATGGGAATCAGCAGAAGATGGCCCACTCAAAGACCCTTTCAATAGATTCATACACTTGGTATTCACCCTTTCAAATAGCAAACATCTGGTGATGTCAGATACGCGAAAGTTCGGCAAAATCACTGTCTTTGACACAGATAAAGAGAACAGACATCTGCAAAATATCGGCCCAGAACCACTGGCAAAAGATTTTACTTTAGAAAAACTGATAGGGAGACTAAACAAAAAATCAAAAGGCCACCGCCAAAGCGGGGTAAACAAAATAAAAACAGTACTGATGGATCAAGGTGTGATAGCCGGTATAGGCAACATTTATTCTGATGAAATACTCTGGCGCGCAGGAGTGAATCCAGAACGGTATGTAAAAACATTAATACCCCAAGAATTCGTACTGATACATAAAGCAATAAAAGAACTCCTAAAGAAAGGCATAGACTTTGGCGGAGATTCTATGTCAGACTATAGGAACATAAATGGCGAAAGAGGTAAATTTCAGCTACACCACGAAGCCTACAGACGCACAGGCGAAAAATGCAGAAAGAAAGGTTGCAAAGGAGCAATACAAAGAAAAGTCATAAACAGCCGCAGCGCGCATTTTTGCGACAGGCATCAGAGATAATTAAATATTCAGGATCCGAAATAAAGCCACGCCTGTGGCTACAGACACATTCAGCGATTCCTTTTTGCCTCGCATCGGAATCTCGGCTATTATGTCGCACTGTTTTAAAATGCTTTTTTCTATACCTGTCACTTCTGTGCCGACGATAAAGACATTCCTGTTTTTGGGTTTTACTTTTTTATAATCCACTGAATTTTTGTCTTGCTCTATACCTATGATATAAAAACCTTCTTTTTTCAATCTTTCGAGTACTGGTTTTATAGTTTTCTTCTGCTCCCACGGCACGGATTCTTCCGCACCAAGGGCAGACTTTGCCAAATCCCCCCTTTTCCTGCCGAATCTATCCAGTGGCGCAGGTGTATAGCCTGTAATGTATATTTTATCTATACCCACAGCATCCGCGGTGCGAAACATCGCTCCGACATTTTCCACGCTTCTGATATTGTGCAGTATTAAAATGTTTTGTTGGTTTTTCATATTAATTGTGAATTAATTCTGCTTTTTAATTCTAAAATAATTTCTTCTACTACTTCTTTGGGATGACTACTGTAAATCGAACCATCTTTATTAATGGAAAGAAATGGTCCTGGGTATTCTGGATCGGGATATCTAATATCTTGAATAAGATAACCACCATTTTTTCTTTTTTCAATTAATGGTTTTTCTATTTGTTGTTTTTCAAATTCATCAGCCCAATACTGAAGAAAATCCATTGTTTCTTCGGTGTTTTCTATAAATATTTTTTTAGACCTAGATTCGAACATATTTAAGAGTAATTTATTAAAATTTTATTATTAGCTCAAAAAATTCTTGTTTCTCAAATCTTTGTGATATTTTATAGCAAACCTATGTGCTTCGGAGTTTGCTAGTAATATTTCATGCTCATATTTTTGCGCCAAATTCTTATCACCTAAAATATTTTTTGGTCTATGTCGTTCGTCTTTTAACACAGCTAAAACTTTTATATCCAAATCCTGTTTTTTAAAAATTTTCTTCGTAGCATTTATTTGAGCCACTCCCCCATCTACTATTATAACATCTGGAGTTCGCCATTCACCATGCGCAAATCTTCGTTCTAATACCTCTCTAAGCGCTCCAGTATCGTTCGCATTTTCTTGTGTTTTTATCTTGAATTTTCTGTATTCATTTTTATTTACATCTCCATCTTCTACTACCACCATAACTCCCACCATATTTTTGCCTCCCATGTGGGCTATGTCATAGGCCTCTATGCGGGTAAAAGTTGAGGAGGGCAAAATTTTCATGTCCGAGGGTCCCACTTTGGTCCCTTTAATGCGCCCAAAGAAGGGCGCAGGACTGAAAATTTTGCCCTCCCCAGCTTTTACCTTTATCAAAGCAATATCGTTGATATGTCCGAGCGCAAATACCTGCCTCTTTATCTCCCCTGCTTTTTCAAACTCACGAGCCTTGGCATATATCTGCATTTCTTTTTTTAAATTCTGCAAAATCTTTTTCTTTTTTCCTTCAAAGAATAGTTTGATGTTTTTTATATTTTCCAAATACATTCGTTTATCTTTCAGGTCTGGCACCAATCCTATCTGCCTGTAAAATTCGGCATAATTTTTGCTCTTGTCATCTAAGAACGGAAAAATCTTGCGTATCATAGATACTGCGAGCTTGAGTTGTGAGCCATTTGGGTATGGTCCAAAAATTCTACTGAATTTTTGGACCTCTGTTTCTATATCTCTGCCTCTTTTTATAATTACTTTCGGTAAATCATCTTTGGTTTCTTTTGTAATACACACAAAATTAAAACTCTTGTCTGATTTTTCTTTTGTATTATATTTCGGCTGATACTTTTTAATCAGCTCTGCCTCCAATATCAATGCTTCCAACACACTGTCTGTCTGTGTCCATTTGACTGTATCCGCCTTGAAAACCATATCTAAAATCACAGGCCCACGAGTATCTATAAGGTCTTTTCCAAAATAGCTTTTCACCCTGTCTCGCAGAGATGTCGCTTTACCGATATATAAAATCTCACTCGCTTTTTTGAAAAAGTAAACTCCAGGCTTATCAAGAAGTTTTAGTTTTTTGAACTGTTTTAGATTCATTTGCGTAACGCTTTTTTCAAATATTTTCCAGTATAACTTTTAACGTTGTTTGCCACTTCTTCGGGCGTTCCTTTGGCTACAAGTTTTCCGCCGTTTACTCCCCCTTCTGGGCCTATATCTATAATATAATCAGAACTTTTGATTATATCCAAATTGTGTTCTATCAAAACCACTGTGTTACCTTTTGAAACCAGCTTATTCAAGACTTCTAAAAGCTTTACCACATCGTCATAGTGTAATCCCACAGTCGGTTCATCGAGTAAGTATATGGTCTTTTCCAAATGCGGACGATAAAGCTCGCTAGAGATCTTTACCCTTTGCGCTTCTCCACCAGAGAGAGTCGTCGCTGATTGGCCGAGCTCCAAGTACCCCAACCCTACCCCCATCAATGTTTCCAATCTGTCAGAGATAGCGGGAATATCTTTGAAAAATACCAAGCCTTCTTCGACTGTCATTTTTAAAACTTCATAAATATTTTTCTTTTTATATTTTACGGTCAGAGTTTCTTTGTCGAACCTTTTCCCTACACATACATCGCAAGTCACATATACTGTCGGCAAAAAATGCATTTCTACGGCTATCTCACCGTTGCCTTCGCATGCCTCACACCTACCACCTTTCACATTGAAAGAAAATCTGTTTGACTTCCAACCACGTAATCGCGCTTCTTCTGTTGTCGCAAACAAATCTCGTATATGGGTAAAAGCTCCGGTATAAGTGGCCAAATTTGAGCGTGGGGTTCTGCCTATAGGAGACTGATCTATCAATATTACCCGTGACAAATATTCCGTACCGGCAAAAGATGAACAATTAAAAACTTTCGCGGTCCTGTATTTACGCTCAAAACGCGCCTGCAGATTTTTATATAATATCTCATACATCAAAGAGCTCTTGCCTGAACCTGAAACACCAGTGATGGATGTCATCACTCCTAAGGGAATCTCTGTATTTAAATTGTCTATATTGAATACTTTTCCTCCAGCTATGCGAAGCGCACCTTTGCCTTCTCTCCTCTTTTTTGGAATCTCTATCTTTTCCTCTCCTCGCAGATACGACAGGGTTCTGGAATTACTGACATTTTTCTTGGCGGTTAACAAAGTATCTAAAAAGCCCGAAGCCACCACCTCACCTCCGTGCACACCAGCCTTTGGCCCTATGTCCACTATATAGTCCGATGCATATATGGTGTCTTCGTCGTGCTCAACAATCAAAATAGTATTACCCAAATCGCGAAGATTTTGTAAAGTTTTTATCAACCTGTCATTGTCGCGTTGATGCAATCCGATAGTAGGCTCATCCAAAACATACAACGCTCCAACCAGACGCGAGCCGAGCTGTGAGGCAAGCCTGATGCGTTGTGCCTCACCACCAGAGAGAGTGTTTGCTTTTCTGGAGAGTTGTAGATAATCAAGACCCACATCAAGCATAAACTGAAGTCGCGCCTCTATCTCTTTGACTACAGGCAGAGAAATTTCTTTTTCTTGATCAGATAATTTTAAATTTTTAAAAAAGTCATGAGCATCTTTTATGGAAAGTGAAGTTATATCTAAAATATTTTTTCTTTTGTTGTTGGCACTTATAAATACATTCAATGCCTCTTTACGAAGTCTGGCGCCACCACAACCATCGCAAGGCTCCTCACCTGCAAAATGTTTTGAGCCTAATCCATTACAATCTGGACATGCCCCATAAGGAGAATTGAATGAAAACAATCTTGGCTCTACTTCTGGGAAAGAAAAACCGTCATTTTTACAGGCAAATTTTGCGGACATGGTGAATTCCTCTACACCAATCATTATTGTAACCAAACCGTCTGACTCCAGTAGCGCCCTCTCTACTGCTTCAGAGAGCCTAGCACGAGAAACATCTGCATTTTTAAATTCATGTAAAGCAAAACTATCTACCAAGATATCTATATTATGTTTTTTGTTTTTAGATAATACTATTTGTTCGCGCAACTTTTTCATCTGACCGTCTAATCGTATTTCTGAAAAACCCTTACCGAGCAGATCATAAAGTAGCTGATAATATTCGCCTTTTCGTCCACGAACCACAGGGGAAAATATACTTATCTTCGTTTCATCCCAAGAAACTCCTAAAACTTCTTTTTTATTTTTCTTTGTTTTATTATTTTCAGCACTTACTTTTTTTATTTTATCTAAAATGAAATTCAGGATTTCCTCATTAGAAAGTTTCTTTATCTCCTCTCCACATTCCGGACAATGTGGATGTCCGATACGCGCGTACATCACACGCATGTAGTCATATATCTCGGTAATAGTGGCCACAGTGGAACGCGGATTGTTGGAGCGGGATTTTTGATCTATGGATATTGCAGGCGAAAGACCTGTAATCTCATCCACATCGGGCTTTGGCATTTGGTTCAAAAATTGCCTTGCATAAGAAGACAGGGACTCTACATACCTCCTTTGTCCTTCGGCAAAGATAGTATCAAAAGCGAGGGATGATTTACCTGACCCAGACACGCCAGTAATAACCACCATTTTGTTGCGTGGCATTTCTATATCTATATTCTTTAAATTATGGGTCCTAGCCCCTTTGACTATTATTTTGTCTACCCCGCCTAAGCGGTGATCTGTATTTTCTTTACCCATAAGCACAATTCACCCCGTATTGTTCATAGGGGGTGGGTATCAATATTTATAAGTACATATTATAACACATTTTTCACCTTTTCCAAAAGTATCCCAATCTCATCCCGTAATATCGCTGCGGTTTCGAAATCGAGTTCTTTTACCGCTTTGTTCATTTCTTTTTCTTTTATTTTTATTATTTTATCGTAGACCATTTTATTTCTTTCTTCATCAGAGAGCATTGTGTTTTTTATCGAATCAGATTCGTTCTTCTTTTTATTGTCTTTGCTTTTTACAAAAGCTTTTTTGAAAAGCTCTATATCTAGAGTGAGCTCGGCATTCACCGCTTTGGCGTGTTCGCTTTCGAGCTCTTCGGTAATATCTTTTATATTTTTCATTATCGTCTTCGGAGTAATGCCATGCTTTTTATTGTAAGCAAGCTGGGTATTTCTGCGACGAGTAGTTTCATCTATGGCACTCTTCATCGAACCTGTAATCCTGTCGGCGTAAAGTATAACTCGGCCTTCGGCATTGCGTGCTGCACGACCGATGGTCTGTATCAGCGATGTTTCTGAACGCAAAAACCCTTCTTTGTCAGCATCTAAAATACCTATCAATGCGACTTCTGGTAAATCCAAGCCTTCACGCAAAAGGTTTACTCCGACTAAAACATCAAATTTCCCTTTACGGAATTCTGTCAGGATTTTTATCCTCTCTATTGTTTTTATATCGCTGTGCAAATATTCGGCTTTTATTTTTTTATCTTTTAGATATACCGAAAGTTCCTCTGCCATCTTTTTTGTCAGCGTTGTCGCAAGTACACGAAAACCTCTTTTGATAGTGTGTTCTGTTTCTTTTATAAAATCTTGTATCTGACCTTTGTACTGAGGGCGCGGAGAAGTATGCTTGTAGGAGTCTTCGCTGCGAACAGAATTATCTTGCCCTTCCAAGACAGAGTGCGAACGACGGAGAGCATACTTCTCCGCGCCCTCACTCACTGGTCTCACAAATATCTCTGGATCAACCAATCCTGTCGGGCGGATGATTTGTTCTACTATCTGCCCGCTTTCTCCTTTTTCTTTCTCCGAAGGTGTGGCACTGGTATATATGACTTGCCCGATTCTTTCTTCAAATTCATCGTATTTCAAAGGCCTATTATCTTTAGCAGAAGGCAAACGAAAACCATATTCCACAAGTGTTTTTTTGCGAGAAGCATCTCCGGCATACATACCTTGGAGTTGTGGCAATGTGACATGCGATTCATCTATGATGGTCAAGAAATTGGGGAATTCGCGCGATAACTTTCTTTTGAGGGGTGTCTCGCAGGCCGACGGGCCGAGAGGCAGCGCTGGCGTAGCAACGCCAGACAGCGACCCCGCAAAAGAAGAGTTATCGCGCGAATTCCTTGGAAAATACGACAGCAGTGTCTCCGGTGGCTCGCCTTCCGCTTTTCCCGAAAGATGTCTGGAATAATTTTCTATACCACTGCAATAGCCGACTTCTTTTATCATTGCCAAGTCATAATTTGTACGTCGTTTTATTCTCTCTGCCTCCAAAAGCTTTCCCTCTTTCTCAAACTTTTTTAATTGTTTAGTAAGTTCTTTTTTTATTTCTACTAGTGCTTTATTTTTTTTATTTTCTTCCGTTATAAAATGTTTCGCCGGAAAGACAAACACACTCTCTTCTTCTTTCAAAACCTTTGAAGACACGGGGTCAACTTTTTTTATAGATACGATCTTTCCATTTTCAATCTCAATCTGAAAAGAAAAAGTCTCAGACACGGGCATAAATTCTACTCTTCCACCTATGGATCTGAATTGTCCGGGATTCAAATCCGCATTTGTGCGTTCAAAATGAATCTCAATAAATCTTTTCAAAAGACTCATCCTGTCTATCTTCATACCAACATTTAATTTTAAATTCACTTTTTCATATTCTTCCGGTGAACCCAAACCATAAATACAAGACACTGAAGCGACGATAATAACATCCGGCCTTGTAAGCAAAGCTTGAGTGCTGGCGTGACGTAATCGGTCTATCTCTTTGTTTATCTGAGCATCTTTTTCTATATAGGTATCTGAGACTGGCATATACGCCTCGGGCTGATAGTAGTCATAATAAGAGACAAAATAATGTACAGCAGAATCTGGGAAAAATTGACGAAATTCAGAAGCGAGCTGGGCGGCAAGGGTTTTGTTGTGAGCTATCACCAAGGCAGGCTTGCCCCATTTAGCTATGACATTCGCCATGGTAAAGGTCTTGCCGGTACCTGTAGCGCCGAGCAATGTCTGCTTTTTCATACCTTTTTCCAGACCCTGCAAAAGCTTTGAAATAGCCTGCGGTTGATCGCCGGCAGGATCAAAATGACTCTTTAATTTGAAATTATTTTTTAACACAGTCCTATATTAACATTCTTTACTCTACAAAATAAACATCTGGAGAATAAGTCTCGTATGCTTGTAAAACCAGATAATATGCAAGCGAAGAACTGATGATAGTAAAAACAAGCAGGTACACCAGTGTTTTGTTCAGCGAGTATTTCACAAATATATTTTAACACACATAAAATAAACCATCGGCACAGGATTGTGCCGATGGTAAGTTTTCATCTCTTATCATCCACCTCGATGACAAGTCGCGGTGGAATCGAGTCGCAGGGGCAGACTCCTACGACCTGTGTTTCCTTATTAGGCCTAAAAACTACCATCAGGCAGCTGTCCGAGACTGGGTCTCGGACATATCGCAGGCCCTGTATAATCTTTTTTGCCTCTGCTTGCAAATCAGAGGTCTCCATGTCCTTGATTACCCCAGAAAGTTCCTCTCTATAAATCTGCCCAGAGAGGAACAAAATTGAAATCGTCACCACTAATAAAAAAAGTATCGTTCCAGATAATCTTGCAAATACTTTTTTCATTATCAACCTCGTTTTTTAGACAAAAAACCAACTGGAGTGATACTCCAGATTATTTACTATTCCTATCAGATCATACAATAAAAGTTGATTTATAACGATTTTTAATGTATATTCTATTTGTTTTCAATAAGTTCGCGCCCGTAGCTCAGTCGGTAGAGCAGCTCCCTTTTAAGGAGACGGTCGTTGGTTCGATTCCAACCGGGCGCACAGCGAAGAATTATTTAGAGCCACAAGATATGCTATGGATAGCAATGCAAACAAAAAGAAAATAATCGTTGCTGTATCTGGAGGCTTTGACCCTGTGCACACAGGGCATGTTTCACTATTTGAGAAAGCAAAAAAGCTCGGTGATGAACTTGTGGTCATAGTAAATAATGACAATTGGTTGAAAAAGAAAAAGGGATATGTCTTTATGTCGGAAAACGAGCGCGCAGAGATCATTCGTGCTTTTCGGGCAGTAGATGGAGTCATAATAACCTCTCATAAAGAAGACGATGAAGATGTGTCCGTTTGTCGAGAACTTGAAATCTTGAAACCGGATATATTTGTGAACGCAGGAGACAGGACAAAAGAAAACATTCCGGAAGTACCTGCTTGTGAAAAAATAAATTGCAAAATGGTATTTGGTATTTGTCCAGCTGGCAAAAATCAATCATCGTCTTGGCTTTTGCAGAGATTCTTTGAGACGATGAAAAAGATCGGGAACTAGAAACATAAGTAGATTTGTCAAATGGTGTTATGATATAAATATGATTCAAGAAGCACCAAATCCAGAATTATTAAAAGCAAAATTATTTTGTTCCAAATATCTAAGAATACTGAGTAATTTTTTTAAAAACAACAAAGAAATACCTGTTGATCTACAGTTAGAGTACAAAAAATTACAAGCTCCTCAAGAGAATATAGGATATTATAGACAGATTATAGCGTTCTATGAAAAAGTAGAGGATAAAATAAAAAGCTCTACAAAAGCCTGATTAAAAATGCCCATCAAAAATTACAGACATATTATTTTTTTCTTTGCATTGGGCGTCATTACGCTCATCTCTTATCTTTGGTTTGTTAAATCAGAATTTTTCCCTGCATTTCTTGCCTGGGCGCAAAGCAATTCTATTTTATACTACATTATATTGGTGATTTCTAAAATTACAGGTATCGTCTGGCCACCACTACCAGGCGGAGTTTTTACTCTTGGATCCATACCAGTTTTGGGCTGGCTTGTAGCTTATAGCGCGGACTTGATCGGCAGTATGATAGGCTCAACTATCGCATATTTTATCGCCCGAAAGTATGGCATGAGTTTTATCCGTAAAATATTTGACGATGAAGTGATAGAAAAGTTTCAGAAAATAAAAATCCGCCCAGAAAGAGAAATAGAAAGTATTTTTATTTTTCGCGTTTTCGGCGGAAATATTGTAGAACTTTTCTGTTACGGCGCAGGATTCTTGCGGGTTAATTATTTCAATTATATTTTGGCAAGCTTTTTAGCTCATGTTGTGATAGGAATACCGACATTTTATTTGATCAGAAATATTCTTTCCGGTAAGGGCATATTTGTGAGTATTCTCTTTGCTGTAATACTCGCAATTTTGTTTTTTACCCTAAAACATCGATATTTTGAGATAGAAAAATAATATTTAAACAGTCTCTAGTAAAAATCTTTCAAATACCACTTCTGCATCCAGTCCTTTCTTGCGTGCTTCCGGCAAAAGATAAGATATTTTGCCTGCAAAATTCTTCAGCTCGTCTTCCTTGAATTTAGAAAAGTTCTTACGTAAGATCATATCTTTGGCTTTCCAAAACAAAACTCCGATCAATTCTTCCAGCCCCACACCCAAGTCCATGGCTTGTCTAAAGTAAATCCACAAATAGAATCTATCACGTGAACCAAAAGCATCTGCAAGAAGAAAATTGTTGAATTTTTCTTTCTTTTCCTTTGGTAATTCAAAAATACTTATATTTGCCTTTGCCTTTCTGAAGGCGTCGAGAGTAGATTTTGGTAATTTACCCTCTAAAAAAACAAAAGTACTTGAGGATTGAATTAAAAAATCGAGTTTTTCTAAGATAAAATCAAGGGTGGTTTCTTTTTCAAATATATTTGTAAAAACAACCAGACACTTTGCAAAAAAAAGTCCCGCCCCAGAGTATAAACTCTCCACAGACATCGGATCAAAATCATTTTTGCCAACAAAAAAGGTTTCCGTACTCTTCGGTACTGATTTTATGAAATCTCTGTAACCCTTATGTTTGTTTTTTGTATCATCACCGCAAAAGAGATATATCATCTTAGAACTTTACGCTTGATTTGTATTCCAAATATGGGGTTCCATATTTATATGCGAGTATTTCTTCTTGCTTTTTTATAAAGACAAACTTGGTAACCAAAAGAGAGACTGCTGAAAAGATAATAATAAAAGACGCATTCATAATCAGTCCAAAACCGACAAGTGAAAGAAATATGCCGTAATTCGTAGGACTGCGAGTATATCTGTATGGACCATTACAAAAACTTTCTTTGCTCATATTTTCCCTGTTTAGATGACTAGAGGACTTTTGCGCCCAGATCACTAAAAAGGTCCCTATAACCAGCAAAGCAACTCCAATTATGGAAACATCAAACTCAGAAAAAAGTTGCAAAGGAAAAATAAAATCAAAAAAAAGCCCAAGCAAAAAAGCCACAAAGTAAAAGGAATAGGAGTGAGCAAGTACATGATGAACACTGTAAGTCTTGTCGGTATTAGCGTAAGCTTCAACCTTAGGTCCTGCTTCCTCTTTAGCCATATTATTTACCGCATCTATTGTCTCTGCCATAACGTTACAAGTATAGCACAAAATAATTATTTTACATCTCCAAAATTCTTACCCACCCCAGAGTGCACTGACAGAGGTATAAGGGTTTTGTAGTGAATATAAGACCTTTCAAGCACTGTCTGCATGGCATGGCTTATCACTTTCTCCGCTTTTTCAAGCACACTCTCTTCCACTTCGTATACGAGCTCGTCATGAATCTGAAGCATTAGATGCACCTTGTCTAAAATCTTTTCTTTTTCAAGATCCTCCTCTGCATACCTGATAGCGAGCTTTATGATATCCGCGGTGGCAGTGCCTTGGATGGGAGCATTTATCGCGGTGCGCTCAGCCATGTTTTTCAAAAAAGGAATTCGAGAATTTATATTTGGAAAATATCTGCGTCTTCCAAAAAGAGTTTCTGTATAATAGTTCTTCACTGCAAAAGATTTTACTTCTTCAAGGTATTCCTGCAAACCAGAAAATTGCCTAAAATAATTATCGTAAAACTTTTGCGCTTCTTCGCGAGTGCCTCCAGTGCTTTTACGCAAAGATGAAACTCCCATCCCATAAATAATCCCAAAGTTTATAACTTTCGCTTTTCGGCGCATTTCGCTGTCTACCTTGTCTATCGGCACTCCAAAAACAAAAGACGCGACTCCCGAATGAATATCTTTCCCTGCCTTAAATATTTCTGTCATCTTTTCATCACCCGAAAGCATGGCCGCTACACGTAATTCAATCTGACTATAATCAAAAGCAACGAGCTTGTGTCCTTGTTTTGCTATAAATGCATTTCTAATCTTTTTACCGAGCTCGCTTTTGATGGGCAAATTTTGAAGATTTGGATCTTGAGAAGAAAACCTACCAGTACTTGTTCCATTTTGTATGAATTTTGCGTGCAGTCTGCCGTCCTGCCCTACCATATGTGGAATAACATCTATATAAGTAGATAATAATTTTTGGATTTCCCTGTAAGCCATGATTTCCTTAATGATAGGATTGTCATCCTCAAGCTCTTCTAATATTGATACCTTAGTAGAGAAAGACCCACTCGCGTTTTTTTTCTTGCCTGATTTTATACCCATCTTTACAAAAAGTATCTCACTGAGTTGTTTAGGAGAATTGATATTAAATTCTGAACCAGCCATTTTATATATTTTAGCTGTGAGCTTATCAAGTTCTTTATGATAATCTTCGCTCAATTCTTTAAAATATTCTTGGTCTATAGCTATTCCATAGTCCTGCATCTTTTTTATAATGGGTATTATGGGCTTTTCGATTTCCTCATACACTTTTTCTAGACCTTTTTCCTTTAGTTCTTTAAATATACTTTCCCTCGCTATTTCAAATGAACTTGTTTTTGCATAAAGCAAAATATCGTCCAAAGACGGATTGCTCATATCCGAATTTAAAAGCCACAAAGCGATGGAGGTCTCTTGCAATTTATTTTGATCTAGATTTTCTGTATTTTTTGTTGAGGATGTCTCTGTCGAAACATTTTTAAATTCATTAGTGCTTTTACTATCTGGGTCTCCTTGTACTTGCCCATTCTCAAAAAAACCTTTCAAGCGCGCGAACAAACTCCTGAATTCAAAAACTGAAAACATATTTTCTATCTTTTTCAAATCTGCATTTTGCCAAAAAGTTTTCTCCGATAGTTTAAAATCTATCGGCGCATCATCGCGTATTTTTGCCAGTGTTTTTGAGAACAAAGCTTCCTCTTCATTATCTTTTATAAGCTCTATTATCCTAGGAGTTATACCAATAGCTTTAAAAACACTTGTGTCTTTTTTAACCGCTTTGTAAATCTCTTCTATTGAACCAAATCTTTTTATCAAGCTAGTAGCGGTTTTCTCGCCTATGCCTTTTATACCTATAATATTGTCTGAGGTATCGCCCCGCAAACCTTTATAATCAGGCAAATATTTTGGCTCAAATCCAAATCTTTCAATCATCTTTTCCTCATTATAAAGAATGGTGTCATTTATACCTTTTTTCAGCGTGTAAACTTGAACTTTGTTTTTATCAACCAACTGCATCGTATCCATATCTCCGGAAGCAATTATAATTCTTAAATCTTTTTCTGATTGTAATATCTTTACTATAGTTCCAAGCACATCGTCGGCCTCAAAACCCGGCGCATCATAAATGGGAATATTAAACGCTTCAAAGATTTGTCTAGAGTTTTTCAACTGTATGACAAGAGCTTCATCTGCCTTTACCCTGCCGGCCTTATAGGCATCATATGCTTCGTGCCTGAAAGTTTTTTGAGGTAAATCGTAACAGGCAACCATATAATCCGGTTTTAAGTCTGTAACTATTCTCATCAACATGGTTGAAAGCCCATACAAAGCTCCCGTGGGCTCGCCCTTTGAAGAAAGAAACTCTGGCAAAGCGTGATAAGCACGATGAATTATGGCATGAGCATCAAGCAACACTAGAGTTTTTTCTCTTTTATTAGTCATTATGCAAATTATATCACTTAAGTTATACTTGTACTTAATAATGCCAATTTTCGATGATGAACAGCAGAATAAAAAACTGGAAGACCTGCGCAGAGAGGAGGAAGAGAATTTAATAGCACTTCTTGCCGAATCAAAATACAAACTCCCTTATATCAATCTCGCAGGGATAGTGATAGACAACGAAGCATTGCGTTCTATCAGTGAAAAAGATGCCCACGACCTTAAAGTGGCTCCTTTTAAACTCATGGGTAAAAATCTTCTCATCGGTCTGCGTTCTCCGTCACCCGAGCTTATAGCAGAGTTAAAAGATGAAGCAGAAAGAAAAGACCTTGTGCCATCTTTCTATATGATTTCGCTTGCCAGTCTAGAGAAAGTCTGGGGCAGATACCAAGAACTCTCAATGGCAGAAAGCTCAAAAGTCGGAGGCATAGATATCTCGGCGGAAGTCTTGAGAGATGTGGCAAAAAATATAAAAAATATTGAGGATATAACAAAACAAGTCCAAGCTTCTATTGACGGCACAGCGACTCACAAAATTTCCCATATACTTGAAGTGATCTTGGCAGGAGCAATAGCGGTGAATGCTTCAGATGTACACATAGAACCAGAACAAGAACAAACCCGTTTGCGCGTTAGACTCGATGGAGTGCTACACGATATTATATTCTTTGATCACAAGATTTATCATTTACTTAATTCAAGAATTAAACTCCTTTCCGGCATGAAACTCTCCGCAAAAACTTCACAAGACGGACGATTCAGTATAGAAGAAGATAAGGACGAAATAAATATTCGAACTTCCGCCGTGCCAGGTGCCTACGGCGAATCGATCGTAATGCGTATTCTTGATCCAAAGTCTATCCAAGTAGAGCTTGAAGAGCTTGGCATAGAGCCATTCTTGTTTAAAGTAATACAAGAAGAAATAAAAAAGCCAAACGGGCTCATACTCGTTACTGGACCTACGGGCTCTGGAAAAACCACTTCTCTTTATGCGTTTTTAAGAAGAATATATAACCCTGAAATTAAAATAATCACCATTGAAGATCCGATAGAATACCATTTGAACGGTATAACTCAGACTCAAGAGGAAAAAGACAAAGGCTATACATTTTTGGAAGGTCTACGTTCGGCTTTGAGACAAGACCCTGATGTAGTGATGGTGGGCGAAATTCGCGACGGAGAAACAGCCAGAACAGCGATAGAGGCTGCCCTAACCGGGCATATGGTGTTCTCTACTCTGCATACCAACAACGCTGCTGGTGTAATACCTCGCCTTATAGACTTGGGCGTAAATCCAAAGATCATGGTATCGGCGCTGACACTTTCAATAGCGCAACGCCTAGTACGCAAACTCTGTGTAGACTGTAAAAAAGAAAAAATCCCAACGGACAAAGAAATAAGTATTATAAAAATAATAATGGACGGAATAAAAACAGAGGGTAAAAGTTTATCGAATTATAATATCAATCCTGACGCTCCTATCAAACTCTTCTCCTCTGCTGGATGTGATAAATGCAACAATACAGGATATCGCGGAAGAATAGGTCTCTTTGAAGCAATCAAAACTGATGAAGCTATAGAAAAAATAATTCCTGAGAATCCAAGCGAACGAGAAATCAAAAAAGTAGCAAGCACACAGGGCATACTCTCAATGAGACAAGATGGAATTGTAAAAATTCTAACCGGAATTACTTCTTTTGAAGAAGTTGAAAGCGTTGTAGATCTAAAAGAAGAATAAATTCTTCTTAACAAGAAAACATTAATCTCTAAACAATCCTTCCAAAGCTATGCCCTGAAAGTAACGAACCCTTATAGGATAGTTCCAGAAACCAGTTAAGGTACCAAATCGTCCCACGCAAACCCGTATAACCATTGGCTGATTGCTTAGAGATTAATATATTCTTATTTTAAAAAACTCATCTAGTACATCAAAAGTACAAAAGAATTATACTACAATCCACATAGGGCAAATGCTATAATGTGGATAGCGTGTTGATAACAACAACATGGGTAGTATATCATAAAACCAATTCAATGTCAAGCAAAAACAGCTCAAAAACACCTAAAATAACTGACCAAAAAAAAGTGGAAAACGATGATGTTTTCTTGGACCAAGCCCTTCGTCCTTCCAAATGGGAGGATTATATCGGCCAAAAACACATAAAAGACAATATAAAAATCCTCCTTCGAGCAGCGGAAGAACGCGGACACATACCAGAACACATACTTTTCTACGGGCCTCCGGGTTTAGGAAAAACTACCCTTGCCCATCTAATAGCCAAGGAAACAGGCAAACAAATTAAAATAACTTCCGGCCCAGCAATAGAAAAAGTCGGGGATTTGGCTTCTATACTAACAAATCTTTCTACTGGAGACATACTTTTCATAGATGAAATACACCGGCTCAATAAAATGGTAGAAGAGATCCTCTACCCTGCCATGGAATCCGGTGTACTAGATATAATAATTGGCAAAGGTCCTTCAGCTCGAACAATACAGCTCGACTTGCCACCTTTTACATTGATTGCCGCAACTACCCGCGTGGCAATGGTATCTTCGCCTCTCCGCTCACGATTCTCTGGCGGAGTTTTTAGATTGGAATTTTATTCCAATGAAGAAATCGCTGAGATAGTTGATAGATCAAGCAAACTTTTGAAAACAAAACTCGAAAAAAAAGCTCTAGAAGAAATAGCAAAGCGAAGCAGGTTTACTCCCCGTACTGCAAACTACTTTTTGAAACGCGTGCGAGATTTTGCGCAAGTTCACAAGAAAGATTTAGACGAAAAGACTGTGCGCGAGGCTCTCAATATGCTTGCCATAGATGAGATAGGCCTAAACGCATCCGACAGAAAGTTTTTAGAAATATTAATTGAGAAATTCAATGGCAAACCCGTAGGACTCAAGACCATCAGTGCGGCGCTGTCTGAAGAAGAAGCAACCGTCGAAGAAGTAATAGAACCTTACCTGATTCAGCTCGGACTACTGGAACGCACACCAAAAGGCCGTATGGCTACAAAGAAAGCCTATGAACATTTAGGATTTGATTTTAAAGAAAAAAATTAAAAAGATAAGTATCAAATAAAAAAGCCAACACTCATGTCAGGACATAATAAATGGGCGCAGATAAAACACAAGAAGGCAATAACCGACTCAAAGAAAAGCAAGATATTTTCTAAGATTGTTAGGTTTATCGGTGTAGAAGCCAGACTTGCAAAGGGAGATGTAAATGCTCCAGGACTGCGTTCTGCTATAGAAAAAGCTCGTAATGTAAATATGCCATCGGAAAACATTGAGCGTGCAATCAAAAAAGCTTCCGAGCCCAGCTCGCAAATGGAATCTATCGCTTATGAGGCATATGGCCCAGGTGGCATAGCCATGGTCATAGAAACTTTGACCGACAGTAGAAACAGAACTGCGCAAGATATAAAACATCTACTTTCTAAACATGGCTCTGCTCTCGCAGGTATAGGTTCTGCTAGTTGGGCATTTAATAAAAAAATAACAGAAGAGGGTTTGCGTTGGGAACCTCACACTTTTTCTTCTACTTCTGATAGCGATCTAGAACTCTTGGAAAAGTTAGTAGATGAGTTGGAGGAAAATGATGATGTTCAAGATGTATACACTAATGCAGAGTAAAAATATTTATGAAAATCTTAGGCATAGATCCGGGGTACGAGAGACTAGGTATAGCAATACTAGAAAAAAACAAGGGTGATAAAAAAGAAAAAGTTTTATTTTCAGAGTGTTTCAAAACATCTCCAAAGTTAGACTTCAACGAAAGGTTGTCTTTAATAGGCGGAGAAATAAAAAATATAATAGAAAAATACAAACCTGAAATACTTTCAGTGGAAACGCTTTTCCTAAATACAAATCAAAAAACTGTAATGCAGGTAGCTGAAGTACGCGGAGTGATATTGTACGAAGCCTTCAGTCATGGACTAAAAATATTCGAGGCTTCTCCCCCACAAATCAAACTTGCAACCACAGGCTATGGTAAAGCCACAAAAGAACAAATAATAAAAATGGTAAAAATCCTAGTTGATATAGAAAATACAGACAAATCTTCGTTAAAAGATAAATTAAATAACAAAGAATCCGATGACGAGCTCGATGCTATAGCCACAGCCCTGACTGCCTTTGCTCATATCAAAATATAAATTATCCACAGGTAGCGGTCCAAAGTACTTGCTAAAGAATTTAGTTTTTGATAAAAATAAGAAAAATTATTTTTGTTAAAAATATTTTGGTGTTTCGGTCGATTAATATTTAATTTTTAAAAAATTTTTATATGGATGAAGAAGATAAAAATCTAGCGGGTCTAGCGGGTAGTGATAGTCAAGGTTCAGATGAAATGAGTATGGCCGAAAATGAAGAAGATTTTGACCCAAAAGATTTTGGAGATGAAGACGAAGAAGCGGGATACGATAGTTAGTAAAACAAAAAAACACCCTTCGGGTATACTCAGGGTGTTTTTTTGTTTTAGTTTATTTTTATAAATCTTCTCTTGCCTACTTTAAACCTCATTCCACTTTTTGGCACAAACCCCACATCTGTTATTTTCTTTTCGCTATCAAGGTCGGTTATTGCTCCTTCCTTTGCAAGCCTTCTAAAATCTCCATTTGAAGACAAAACTTTTTCTCTAACTAAAATATCCATCAGACTTGCTCCATCGCCTTTCGCTTCTATCATCTCTTCTGGAATTTCTCCTTTCTGAAAAGTATTTTTAAAATCTTGTTCTGCTTTTTCCGCTTTTGAAAGACCGTGATAGAAAGTTACAATTTCTTTAGCAAGTCTTTTCTTAAAAATCATAGGATTCTCTCCTGCTTTTACAGATTCTTTCATCTTCTTTATTTCGTCCATGGATATGCGAGTAACTAATTCAAAATAATCAAAGATAACCTCATCTACCACTGACATTATTTGTCCATACATTTCGCTTGCATCTTGAGCTATGGGTATAAAATTTTTAAGACTCTTGCCCATAGGACGTCCATCCGAACCTACCAAGAGCTTCATGGCGATAGCGCATTGTGGAGTCAGACCAAAATGTGGCATTAAATGCCTACCTGCAAGCAAATTAAAGGTCTGGTCTGTGCCACCTAGTTCAACATCGGAATTCAAAACCACAGAATCATAACCTTGCATTGCTGGATATAAAAATTCATCGAGGCCTATGGGCTTGCCTGCCTTGTAGCGAAGCATAAAAGTTTCTCTATCGAGCATCTGCGAGATGGTAAATTGTTTTGCCAAATTTATACCATCTTTGAAACTAAGTTTATTAAGCCACTCCGAATTGTGTCTGATTTTGGTTTGTTTTTTTATTACTGTTCTAAAAAATTGCTCTTGATAAGTTTTCTCTAATTGCTTTATATCTTTTGCTGTAGTTTCTTTGCGCATGTCTACTTTGTCAGAGTGATCCCCTACTAAAGTCGTAAAATCACCTATGATCAGAGTAACTCTGTGCCCTAGCTCCTGAAAATCTCGAAGTTTTCTGTGTAAGACAGAATGCCCTAAATGCAAAAATGATCCAGTGACATCGGTCCCTAGTTTAAAGTGTAATTGCTTTCCGCTCAAAAGCCTTTTTTTAAGTTCTTCTTTTGTGAAAATTTCATGTACTCCGCGATTCAAAATATCATCTATCCTTTTCTCGTCTGTTATGATTTTCATGCTCGAATAATAACACAATTTGTGGTATTGTAGAAGAAAATGAAGAAACTACGTGGAAGCAAACATTTTTTAAAAAATATAATCCTCTTTTTGATAAGTGTTTTTGTTTTAATGACTGGTATTACTCTCTTTTGGCTTGCCTCGCTCAAGATTCCAGATTTTAATTCTTTTGAAGAAAGAAGAGTGGTAAATTCAACAAAGATATACGACCGCACTGGAAAGGTACTGCTTTATGACATCCATCAAGATGTGAGAAAAACTGATATTACTTTTGAAAAAATAAGCGTAAATATAAAAAATGCCACTATAGCTATAGAGGACTCGGAATTCTATAATCACAGTGGTATAAGAATTAAGGCAATTCTTCGCGCAACATGGTCCAACTTTTTTGGCGGAAGTGGTCCAACTCAAGGAGGTTCAACTATCACTCAACAACTCGTAAAAAATACTTTACTTACTCAAAAGAAAACTTTGGCAAGAAAAATAAAAGAATGGGTACTTGCCATAAAAATAGATAAATCTATTCCAAAAGAAAAAATACTCGAGCATTATCTAAATGAAAATCCATATGGAGGGACTATATATGGCATAGAAGAAGCCTCAAAAACGTATTTTGATAAAAGCGCGCAAGATTTAACTTTGGCAGAATCAGCTTATTTGGCTTCTATTCCTCAATCCCCCACTGTGCTTTCACCTTACGGTAAAAATAAAAACAAACTTGAAGCAAGAAAGAATTTGGTGCTCTCCAGAATGTTTGAACTTAAATTTATCACCGAAGAAGATTATATTGCTGCAAAGAATGAAGTGGTGACTTTTATACCACAAGCAACTGTCGGCATAAAAGCGCCACACTTTGTATTTTTTATAAAAGAATACTTGGAACAAAAGTATGGCAATGAGATGGTGGAGAGAGGAGGGCTTAATGTCATTACTACTCTTGATTACACACTGCAAGAAAAAGGTGAAGCTATAGTAAAAGAGGGCGCATTGAGAAACGCAAAAGATTGGAACGGTACTAATGCCGGACTTGTTGCTATTGATCCAAAAACGGGACAAATAATCACAATGGTTGGCTCGAGAGATTATTTTGATAAAGATATTGATGGCAACTACAATATTGCCACAGCTTTGCGTCAGCCTGGTTCTTCTTTTAAGCCCTTTATTTACGCTACGGCCTTCAATAAGGGCTTTACACCGAGCACAGTGCTATTTGACCTGCCTACGGAATTTCAGACCACCTGCGACGCATATGGCAAAGCCTTGCCCGGACACAGTCAAAGCAATTGTTACAAACCAGACAATTATGACAACAACTTTCGTGGACCTATGTCTCTCCGAGATGCCTTGGCACAATCTATCAACGTAATCGCTGTTAAACTTTTTTATCTAGCCGGACTACCAGATTCATTAAAAATAGCTGAGGATATGGGTATCAGCACACTCACAGACATAGGTCGCTATGGATTAACACTCGTTATCGGAGGCGGTGAAGTATCACTTTTGGATATGACTTCAGCCTATGGCGTATTTGCAAACAGTGGCCTGCGTAATCCATACACGGGGATATTACAAGTAATGGATAAAAATGGAAATATTTTAGAAAGTTATAATCCAAGAACAAGCGAGGTCTTGGCAAAAAACACAGCCCTGACAGTTTCAGACATACTTTCAGACGATAAATCCCGTGCGCCTACATTTGGCACTCGTTCAGTACTTTTTGTTCCGGGTAAAGATGTAGCTGTAAAGACAGGAACCACGAACAGTAACAAGGACGCATGGACTGTGGGATACACTCCATCAATTGTAGTAGGAGTCTGGGCGGGAAACAACGACAACAAACCAATGAAAAAGGGAGGTGCTTCTCTTGCTGGACCTATTTGGAATAAGTTTATAACTGAAGCTTTAAAAGCTTTACCAAATGAAAGATTTGAGGAACCAAATCTGGAAGTTGATCCAAAAACAATAAAGCCAGTGTTGCGAGGACATTGGCAAGGCAATGAAAACTTCTTTATAGATAAAGTGTCAGGCAAATTGGCAACTGAATTTACACCAAGAGAAACTCTTGAAGAAAAAGTGGTAACCAATGTGCATAGTATTTTATATTGGCTAGATCGCGATGATATTTTAGGCGACTCACCAAAGAACCCTTATGATAATCGACAATTTAATCACTGGGAAATACCAATACAAACATGGTGGGCAGGAAATGCATACAGATACAGGATGACTTCTTGGGCGGAAAAGCCAGTCACTTTTGATGATGTGCATGTTGGTACCATAAACTCTTTTATAAATATCACCGAGCCAAGCAACCTGTTTACATATTCTCTAGATCAAAGAATACAGTTGCGTTTTATAAACTCTGGGCCGTATCCTGTACAAAAAATGGATATATTTATAAACGACATGTTTATAGACACCATTTATTCGCCCTTTATATTTTCTTTCACTCCAAAAGAGTTAAATAATTTAAATTACGAAAACGAACTAAAGATAATCTCTTATGATTCTGTATTCAATAAAAGCGAAACTAAAACTATCTTCAAAGTAAACCAATAACTTTATATTATTTTTTGTGGGGATTTTTTGCCTAACGCTTCTTGTAGTCTAGAAAAAATTTGATTTCTTTTTAACAGAATTTCATTTTTATAAATTGGTTTTGCATTCAGATACAGGGAACCGTTTTTTATTTTTATATCTTCAGTTTTTATTTTAAGACCAACCGTTTCAAGTAAAACATCTCTGATTAAGGTTTTTTTTACTTCTTCGGAAGTAATTAATTCACTAAAACGTAAGAGCAGGTCTTTTATTTCTATCATCTATTCATTGGCATTATGAGATAAGTGAACGAGTTATCAGAACTACCAGATATTACCATTGGTTTTGAAGCCTGATTGAGTCTTATTGAGATACTGTCCGCAGAAATAGACTGAAAACAATCAAGAAAATATTTATAATTAAAGCTAAGCTCTGCGTCATCGCCTTTCATAGCCACATCTAGATAGGTTTTGTTTTCTCCTATATCATTATTTGAAGACGAGAGTTCAAATACTTTCTCCTTTTGTGAAATACGCAAATTTATTTGATTAAATTTATCCGAAAATATATTAGATATTTTAAGCGCATTTAAAAGGTCTTGTTTTAATACCACCGCTTCTACAGCAAACTCTTTTGGAATTATCTGTCTATAATCCGGAAAAATACCATCAATAACCCTAGATGTAAGATATATATTGTTTGAAGAAAAGGATATTTGGTTCTTATTAAAACAAACTTTTACAGTGTCGTTTACTTCTCCAAATATCCTTATAATTTCAGAAATATTTTTAAACGGAATCATAATACCCTGTATTTCATCTATTCCTTTTACTTTTACTTTCTTTTCCGCCAATCTAAAAGAATCCGTGGAAACAAAAATCAGATTTTCGTCGTTGGTATAAACATAAACACTTGAAATTTCGGGTTTTATATCAGATGGAGATGAACTATAATAGACTGACTTTACCCCTTCCACTAACTTTTTAGCTTCTATTTCAAATGTTTTTCCATCCACAAGAGGAATAGTAGGAAAATCCTCATGTGCCTGACCTTTTAGTTTTATTTTGCTTTTTTTTGTCTTAACAGAAAGGTTACCATCATCGCCTTCTAAATATACAATGTCGTTTTGAATAAAATTTGAAAATATAGATGCTAGTGTTGATCCAGTAATAGCCATAATCCCTTCCTTTTCAATCTTTGCTGGAATTTCTATTTCTATACCTAGACTTAAATTTGTAGCGCGAAGTTTTAATGATTTTCCTCCAGCAATTAAAAGTATAGAACTTAAAACAGGAAGAGTAAGATTTTTACCAGTTATCTTTTCAACCTGAAGGATTCCGTTTTTGAGTTTTTCAATTCCGCATTCTAGTTTCATATGTTTATATCTTATATATTTAATCTATTAATACTATTAGTACTGTTTATAAGTGGATAACTTAATTATAATTTAATTTATAAGCCTTTTGTGTGGAAATTCAATTTCTTATTTTGGTAATAAAGCATTATTGTTTATGTGTTAATTTTTGTTTTTTTATCTTTTCCACATTTATGGGTTTTTTATTAACAGATTTTTATTTATTTTTAAGGCGTTTATTTACTGCTTTTAACACGTTATTAACACCTATTTAAACATAATTCTGATCTGTTCTAGTTCTTGTAAAAGCTGGGGGTTGTTTTTTATGTCGGTTTTTATTTTCAAATATGAATGTATAACCGTGGTGTGGTCTTTACCACCAAGCTTTTGGCCTATCAGTGGGTATGAAACATTAAAATCCTCTCGGAGAAGATACATTACCACTTGTCTGGCCTTCACTATCTCTTTCCTCCTTGTTTTTTCATAAATCGAAGATTCTTCGAGTGAATAATAGTCGCTCACGGTCTTTACCACATCTTTTATGGCGACGTTTTTCTTTGGTTTTATGTTGTTTTTTAAGAGATTTTTGACTTCAGAGAGGGAGAGAGGCTTGTTTTTAAGCTGATATTGGCAAATTATAGTATTTAAGCTCCCCTCAAGCTCTCTAATGTTACCTTGTACAGATTCAGCAATATACTCTACTATTTCTTTGTCTAGGTCAATATTAACCTCACTTAACTTTACCTTTAATATCGCCATACGTGATTCGTATTCTGGCTCGGAAACATCTACTATCATACCTGCGGCAAAGCGAGATTTTAAGCGATCAGCCAGCTCGGGTATGTAATTAGGGTGTTTATCAGAAGAAAATATAATCTGTTTGTTGTTATCATAGAAAGTGTTGAAAGTATGGAAAAGCTCTTCTTGTATTTTTTCCATTTTACCTATGAATTGTATGTCATCTATGATTAAAAGATCATATTTTCTGTATTTTTCCTTGAAAAAGTTGGCTTTATTGTTTTGTAGAGAGTTTATAAAATCTGTGGCAAACTTCTCTAAGGTTAAATAAAACACCCTCTTATTTGAGTATTTGTCTTTAATAGAGTTTCCTACTGCCTGAAGTAAGTGAGTTTTACCAAGACCTGTACCTCCATATACAAAAAAAGGGTTATATTTAGTACCCGGGTTGTCTATGATGGCTTGAGAAGCCGCATAAGCGAGCTCATTGAATGTGCCAACGATAAATGAGTCAAAACGGTATCTAGGATTTAAATTATCCTCTGGATTTATATAGAGATCCTTTAATGGAAGCTCTTTATTGGCATAAACCTCTGTTGTTTTGATTGTTTCTTGTTTATTTGGTTCTATTTTGGTTATGACATATTCCACAGCGCGCATATTGCCATAAGCATCCACGATGGTTTTGGTAATAAGCTTGTGATATTTGTTCTTTAGCCAGTCTCGGACGAATTCATTGGGTACTCCTACGTATACAATTCCGGTTTCCTCCTTTAAAATTGAGGTATTTTTAAACCAAGTACTAAAATTTGCCTTAGACACCCCGATTTCAATTTCTGCTAGACATCTTTGCCATAGTTGTTTTATATCCATTTGAGTCAAATTATACTATACAGAAAAATAAGATTAGCCCTTAAACGATATTAACAATGTTAATAAACTGTTGATAAAGTAATTTGTTCTAAATTTGAATAGTCTTTCAATATAAGATTATTTTTGACTTAGGGTTAATATTGATATATACTACCCCTATGTCACAAACATATCAGCCTAAAAAGAGGAAACGAGCCAAAGCCCATGGATTCTTGTCTAGGTCTAAGAGTAAAAATGGCAAAAAGGTTCTAAAGCGACGCATGAGAAAGGGCCGAGCCAAGCTTGCTGTGTAATGCTACCTAAAAAAAATAGACTAGATAAGAAAAAGGTGGAAAGAATCTTCAAAGAAGGCAGATTTGTGAATTCACTAAATATATCTTTAAAATTTTCTGTTGTTAAAGACACTCCCCTTTCCTCTGTTTCTTTTGTAACTCCCAAAACCATAAATAAAAGCGCAGTAGTGAGAAATCAGCTTCGCAGACGAGGATATGCCGTGTTAAAAAAATATTTTAATATTTTACCCGCAGGATTCCTGGGTGTTTTTATTTTTGGCAAAAAAAGCGTAATGGTTTTTGGTGGTAGAAAGAATAGTAAATATAATCCAATAGTAAATTTAGATAATGAAATTAAGCTTATTTTAAGTAAAATATGAAAAGTTTTTTTCTGGAAATTATAAATTTTTATAGGAGATTTATATCCAAACCAATTGTTCTTTTTTTAGAAAACTTTGGTCTTGTTAGAAATAATTCTTGTGCTTTCTATCCGACTTGTTCGGAATATACTAAACAAGCGATTCAAAAATATGGTCTATTTAAGGGCTCATTTCTTGGTTTTAGACGGATATTGCGTTGTCACCCTTGGCAGAAAAATCATATAGATCCTGTGAAGTGAAGAATAAATCAAAAAAATTTGTTGCATATACATTTCCTGCGCAAGAAAAATAAATCTTGCCAGAGCCTTATCCTTATGACCTAACAGAGCAAGATTTGATTTTTCTGGAGCAGGAAATTTTCAAAATTTTGATTTTTGGAATTTTTCCTATAGAATGGATAAATGCTATCAAATTTTTGGAATACATTTTTATATGAGCCACTTGTGAATGCACTGGCCTTTTTAGTATCTATTGTGCCCGGTGGAGATGTGGGTTTAGCGGTTATAATGCTGACTATATTTGTGAAGCTTGCGCTCTATCCCCTTTCCCAGAAATCCATTGAGAGTCAACTCAAGATGAATGATCTTGCTCCAGAGCTTAAAAAGATAAAAGCAAGTGGAGCTTCAAAAGAAGAACAAGCTCGCCAAACATTTGAACTTTATAAGCAAACTAAAACAAATCCTTTTTCTGGATGCCTTCTTGTTTTAATTCAGATTCCTATAATCTTTGCGCTTTATTATGTGTTTTTGAAAGGGCTTAACATAGACAACGGACTCTTATATTCTTTCGTGCCAATTCCAGATACCATAAACATGAATTTTTTAGGAATACTTGATATAGGAGGCAAAAGTGTAATTTTGGCATTCCTTGCTGGAGTTTCTCAATACCTTCAGGCGCATTTTATGCCAAAACCTCCAATACCAGAAAAATCCGACAAGCCAGGGGGTTCTTTCCAAGAGAATTTTGCAAAAAGTATGCATACACAGATGAAATATGTTTTTCCGGTAGTTGTGGCTTTCATTTCTTACACTGTTTCAGGGGCTGTTGCATTGTATTGGATTACGAGTAATATGTTTGCTATAGGTCAGCAGATTTACGCCAACAAGAAGAAACTCAAATTAGATTTAGAGAAAAAAGCGTAAATTAGCCATAATATGCTATGAATAAAGGAGAAATTCAAAACCTAATAAAAGAAATCCTTGAAAAGATGAGCATAACAATAAGCAAGATTTCTGTAGATGAAGACAGACCAGCAAAGCTCGGCCCAAACGCTGATAAAACCACATGGTTCTCGGTAGAGGTGGGTCAGCCACATTTTTTCTATGATAGAGGCGGTGAAGCACTCTCTGCTTTAAATCACTTGATTCGCAGAATAGTAGAAAATAAAAATCCAAGAACTAAATTGGAATTAGAACCATCTGGAGATTCACATACAGAAGAAGGTTTGGGGATTTTGGTTGATGTAAATGGTTTTCAGAAGAAAAGGATAGAAAATATTCATGCAGTGGCTTATATGATGGCAGAACGCGCGAGGTATTTTAAATCAAATATAGAAATAGATCCGATGTCTTCTTTTGAGCGCAGACTTGTACATGAATTTTTATCTAATGAAACAGATCTAAAAACAGAATCTGAAGGTCAAGGCATATCTCGCCGAGTGGTTATAAAATATATAGGCGCTATATAATACTTCTTTCTATAAGTTTAATTTCCAAAGATAAGAGTCTTTTTTGTTTACAAAAAATAAATATTTTTCTGCTTCATCTAACTTGAGTTTTATTGCATCTACATCACTTTCCTCATCTTCTAATAAAAGATCTATAATCCTAGTGGTATTGCCGTTTTTTGCATCAATTTTCCATATTTCATCAGAAAAAGACACTTCTCCTTGATACCAAGAATCCGGATAAGCTTCGCTGTTTATGGATTTTGGTACAGCGCAGTATATAAAGTCGCTATCTTTGTCCCAAGTACACTTTTCTGGCAAAGTTCTAATACTAAGAGTGTTTATATTACCACTCTCTATACTAAATATTTTTAGATTAAGATTATTATCAGCATAAAGCACTGCTTTGCCGTCTTTACTTGTAAGCGTTGTAAGTCCGTTTATGTCTCCTAGAATTCTAGTTAAATCTTTTTTCTCTGGATTTATTCCGTACATGAATCCAGGAACATTTGCAGATGGCTTAGTGGTAAGCGTTATTGTTCTACTATTTGACCACTCTGACAGCCATTCCGTAAAAGGAAAATTAAATACCTGAACTTTTGTATTTGTTGTGGTTGCAATGGTAATACCTACGGCACTCTCTCCTGTGTTAAACAAATAAAACATCTTTGAATCATCGGGCGAAACACTCATATCTGAAATATTTTCTGGTAGAAAGGAGCCCTTGATTTCATTGGTGCCTGCGCTATCTGCACCGAGAAATTCTTTGGGTAGATTCCCCAAGAATGTCTCTATTGTTTTTTTATCTTCTTTCAAATAACGCATAGCCACAGATTCTGCCTTTTTATCAAAGTAAGCCTCATGAACCCTAGGGATTATCGTTTGTGAAAACCTTCTCTCGTCTATACTGTCCGCAAAAGTTTGGAAGATGTTGCCTGTGGCCCTGTCCACATATCTGACGGCTGGATAAAATTCAGTTGGTGGGGACACCGGTTTTGTTGTTTTTTTGATTGCCTTTTCTCCTAGGGCTGCACTTTCACTTTTTTGTTCTATTGGTGAAGGTATTTCTTTAAATCTTTCCTTCATAAAAACACCAAATCCTGCTATTGGAAAACTTGAAACCTTTTGTAACCTTGCGTCAGATTTTTCTTCTACTTGTTCTGGTTCAAAACCTGAAACATCAACTGGGGATTTTTGATCCTGGGTTTCATTTTCAGACTTTTTATCTCCGAATGGGAAAAAATCTGCCAGAAAATTTACATCTTGCACTTGTTCATCCACCTTGCTTTTTGGCTGGTAGAAATAATAGAAAGTTGTTGCTCCAGCTACTAAAGCCAGAAAGATTATGATTATTAAAATTAAATTTCTTTTTGACATAAGTTTAATTCAATTCAATTACTCTATTTCCTTTTTCACTTGGAGGATATTTACTGTAATGCATAGCATCCTTTACCCTTCGCCATTCTCCTCCCCACCCCCACCCCTCTTCTTTAAACAACTTTACAAAAGAAGGAGGCATATCAGTCCTTGGCTTTTTGCCGAAAGGATTTCTGTCCGGATTTATATCAAGGGCTACTCCATATGCGTGAGCAGACCATTTATTACTGCCAGCCACAGTCCTACAATCATACCCAAATATGTTATCAACTTTATACCTTTCTGATGCAGACATTGCCAGCCATTTTGCATTTATTCTCCTCAGACTAGGCACTAGACCTTTATAGACCTCTACTTTTGTATTAAACACATCAACCCACTGCATCTGTGTTTTATCACATACAGTCAAGCTAACAGTCGTGTTGATGTTCCCTTTTTGTATTAGTTGTATTTGTTCTCCTTTTTTTCCTTGCCCTATACCTGTTTCAGGTTCGTCTGATACTGTTATTGTTGCTTCTGGAAAATTATCCAAACATATATTAAGTAATCTAGGATTTACTGTGTTTAGTATAAAGACAGCACTTAAGGCTATCACGAGGCCCATCAATGCATTTTGTATTGTTTCTGTACCAGCTTCTTTACTTGACCATAATCCGGTAGTTGCGTACTGCAGCCCCCCCTGGACTATCATTATGAGTGCAAGTACAGCAGCTATTCCCAATATAACTTTCATAAGCAGGTTTATATATCTACCAAGTGGACAAGGATTGGTGACCGGATTTGGTTCTGTATCTATTGTCTCGTTAAACCCTGGAATCGGTGCGAGAGGCGTGTATGTGGTGTCTGTCTCTATAATTTCAACTGTTCCTCCAATAGGAATTACTTTATCTACACCGGGTATAATGGTGCCTCTGACAGACCATTTTTTATCACAAGATCCGTCACATTCATAATTTAAATTTCCGTCAGGTTTTCCGTCTGACAAAAACGGAACTTGCTCCGGAGCATCAATCATTAAAAAATATCCGCAATCATTTTCGAAAGGTGCACTGTCACATTTTGTTTCTCCTGCTTTTGTAAAAATGGTAAAAAAATCAGCTTCTGGAAATTTTAATCCCAAAAAGTTTATCTCAGGCACCACATTTTTATCCAGATTATCCCATGTAGTGCTTATTAAACTCACTTGTATCTCTTCTCCAGCGCAATCTTTTCCTGCTATATTTATTCCAACAAAATTTGGACGATCATCACTATACCATTCTTCATTAGAAGTATCATAAGCACCATAAAGATCAAACCTTGCCTCTGTTATTACACAGGCAGCACTTGCCTTGTCTGTATCTGCGAAGAAAGAAAAGGAAAAAACAGCTAAAAGCGTGAAGAAAAACAATAATATATTTTTTTTGAATTTAGAAGCCAACATTTATTTTTTTCTCCGCCTTTTGGAAGAGAGTTTTGATATTACTGACTACCAATCTTATTGCGCTTTGACCTTGTTCCCCTTCTGGCTTGATAGAGATCATATTTTTACTGTCGGGTGTTTCTATTTTTTCTCCGCCCAAGTACCAATCAAAAGTATATTCATTTGCACTCAAATCTTTTGGAGAAAAGAAGTATGGTTCTGCTACTATGGTTTCTCCTTCTTTATTTAAAATAAAATCACTATTTAAGGCCTTGTTTGTATCTTTGCCTAGAAGCGGATCAATGCGATAAAAAATGACTTTTGGGCTTGCTGTTTTTAATTTTAATGCTTTTGAAGCGTTTAATCCACCTGTGATGTCAGATACTTTAACCTCTATATTATTTTCTTTATCTAGATAACTAGTTTGGAAAATAAAATAGTTTTTACCCCAACCAGATGGACTGTTCATAATAGTATCGTCTTTTACCCAGACATAAGAGAGATTTGCAGGGTTTACCTTTAAACCTTGATTTGTGAGATTTGGCATTGCCACTACTTTGAAAGTACCTTGTTTTGGCACCAATGACTTTCCTTTATAAAAAGGCGGAACATACGAATCATAAGCTTCGTAGAGTAAATCCACGCCTGCCGGTATGATGGTGATGTTTTTTGAAATACTTTGACCTTCTATTGTGTCTATTGTTGCAGATATATTTGTGGAGGCATACATATTGCCGGTTTTAAATTTGAAAGATTTCATCCCTATACCCCTATTTAGCTCTTGGTTGTCTATTATCCAAGTGATGTTTGCTTTATCTAGATTCAGAACATGACTACTTAAGGTAGCAGTTGCATTTTGATTTGGACTGGGATACTGCGGTGATATTATGAGCGCAATATCAGTGTCTTGCACCTGTGCGTGGAGCGTACTAGCATAAAAAAGCCCAAATAAGCCGAAGAATAGAGTTAGGACTAGAATATAATTCTTATTCAAAATAAAAATCATTGTAGAAATTATATCATCTTTATCAGAAACTTGAAAATTTGGGAATTGCACTGCATTACTGCTATAATTCTGGTATGCAATTTTCTTTAAAAGAAGTACTTGGATTTTCACAAGAAGAAGAACCTGATACAAAAGAAGAGGCAATGCTGGATCTTATTGCAATTTATAACAAAGAAGTAAATAGAAACAACCTAGGACGTTTATTTGTGGACAATGATAAAGATCTTGTATTTCCAAAACTGCAAAAGGCCATAACCTTATATCTTTCTTCTGGGTTTTTAACACCGGATGACATAAAAGAATCTTCCGAGATTATGAATTTCTTAATAAGCAAAGCCGAAGAATATTTAAAAAAAGGAAAAATAAATAAGTTCAATAAACTCAAAGATATTTGGATTCAATCGCACCTAATGTCAAAAGAAGAAGTGAATAGTTTACCGAAAATTCAGAATGCTGTCATAGAAAATCTTATTGTGCAAGAAATGTTTGATATACCCAAGAAATTTCCAGATTTTAGGGAAAAAGCTGTGAAAACGGGTGTTTTCACCGAAAATGAGATAAATAATCATCAGAGGGTAAGGTCAGTAGCTTTACAAAAAATATCTTTTTTTGTAAAAGATGGCGTAAAAGCATTTAAAGAAGATTTGAAAAGATGGCTTGATATGGGAGTTAAAATAACGCAAGATGACATGTTAATTTCTACTAATTTAAAAAAGGCAATAATTGAAAGACTACTTTTGATAGAAAGCCATGGGAAAACCACTGTTGATTCAGAGAAAAGTGAATGGCAAAAATTAACAGGGATTGATTTGTCTCAAGTCAATATCTAGTCTTTATTGTTCCTCTACCCTTTCCAGATCCTGCTTTGCTTTTTTAATAGAAAGTATTTGCGATGGATCAGAAGTTATTATTTGATCTTCTGTATATGAGGCTATTATCTTGATAGCCACATGTTTTAGTCCAGCAAAGAATATTCCCTCACCTACATTAGATTCCAAAAGCAGGTATTTTTCTTCATCCGTAAGATTAAAGGTTCTTTGGAGCAGATCTATGGTTGTTGGAGACTGTTTAAGTAAAAGTTGTATTGAAGAGTTTGTAATTATAGGCACTCCGTATGGGGATTTTAAGAAGTCTGCCGCGTCTTGAGTGATGGTAGAGAGCCCTAGATAGTATTTTCTGCCTCTCTTGGCGATGGAATACAAGAAAGATGCTGTGTCTTCTGATTTCATCATCCACCAAGCTTCATCTACCACAAGTAGGCGTTTTTTTAGATTCTTGCGTACCGTCACCCATATATAATGCATGACTATGTACATGGCAACGGGTTTCAATTCATCTTCCATATCGCGTACCGAAAATACCACAAATTTTTTATTTATATCTACATTTGAAGGTCTATTTAGGAATGTGGACCAAGAACCTTTTGTGTATTTTACAAGTCTTTGCATAACAGAATCGCTTCCTTCCATGCCAGCCAAAACCATCTCAAAATCTGAAAGAAGAGGTGGTTCAATATTTGAAAAGTCTGAGTCGGGAGTGATGTCTTTCATGGCGTAAGTTTCAGAGACGGCCCTGTCTACCATAGAGTCTTCTTCTGGAGAAAGTCCTCCCAACATAAGTCGGAAAAGTCCGACTAGGTTTATCGTGTTTGAGCGCAAAACGTCTTCTGGTGATTCGTCTTCTCTGGGTATTGGAAGATCAAAAGGGTTGATATGGTGGTCCGAAGAAAGAGAAATGTCAAAATATCTGCCCCCTACGGCTTCCGCTAAATACTCATATTCCCTTTCTGGATCAATGACTATGACATCTGTGTCAAACATCAACGATCTTAATATTTCCAGCTTAGTGGCATAACTTTTACCAGCGCCGGATTTTGCGAATGTTACGGAATTGTAGTTTTCCAAAGAAAATCTATCAAATATTACTAAACTGGAATTGTGTCTATTTATTCCATACAGTATGCCGGTGTCGGAAGTAAGGTCAAAAGAAATAAAAGGAAAAACACTGGAAAGTGGTTCGGAATTTAGTTTCTGGCTTATGCCCAACAGGTCGTTGCCGAGAGGCATAACACTTTTGAATCCGTCTTCTTGTTGGAATAGAGCTGGTTTTATGTAGATAAGTTTTGATTCAAGTAGGGATTTTATTTCATTTTCAATTTTAAAAAGCTCAAGTTCGTTGTCAGCGTATATAGTGATATAAATGCCCACGTCAAACATTTTCTGTTGAGCTTGGATAAGGTTGTCTCGCAGATTTTCAAGGTCTTGGTAAGCAGTATCTAGCATTGGATCGCGCACCATTCCCTTGCTCTCTCGGATATTTATCTGGCTTTGCACTTCGGCTACCTTTTTCTGGAATTGTCTCAATATTAGAGAGGTGTCCACAGGATGAATAAATATAGATACATCAAAAACCTTGTCCAAGTTTATAATAGGCGAGAACCAATTGTCCGAAAGATATCTGGGATAAGAAATTATAAAAAAAGTGCGAGCGATCTTTTCTCCGAGGTTTATGGATTTGGATTCTATTTTTAACGCTGAAGGCGCGACGATATCTTGGAGCTCAAGTTTGGCTGATTCATATATTTCTTCTGGCAACACTGGAAGCACGGAGACATTTGTCTTGTTTTCCTGTGCCATTTTATTTTTACCAAGCAGTTTGTCAAAAAATCCCATATATTTCTAAATATAACATTGTTATTTACTCATTTCTATCTTGCCTTCTAGTTCTCCTGGGTTGAAAACTTTGTAGAAAACTTCTACTACTTCTTCTGTGCCAAGCTGGGCGGATTTTATTCCGCATTGGGAAAGCCCTTGTTGTATGACATTCACCCGCTGTTCAAGCTGTGACCTCTTCTCCTCAAAATCAAGTTGCTCCTTGGCTGTCTCTTCTTGACCGTTTTTCTTTCCAAAGAACTTCTTGAAAATGTTTATGCTAGGTTTGAAGCTTATGTAAGTATAAGGCACTACCACGAAAAAGTTCTTGGTCATTATATCCACATTTTCCGTGAAGTTTTTTATAAACTCTATATATTCTCTGGTTTGGAGTTTAAGCAATGGTTCGCTTTGCACTTTTATTCTGTCTTCTAGGAGATTTAAATAATTTCTAATATCCAACTTTCTTGACTGAACCGATATTTGCACGGAGAAATCTAAAGTGTTAAGAAAATTCTGAAATTGGATGATTGTGGCGCGCTGTTCATCTGCGGATTTGAGAGATAAGTTTACGGAATTTGCAAGCACTATTGCTCGAAGTTCTCCGTCTTTCAACACAACAATACCATCACGGACTTCCTTGATTGGCACAAAATCTTGAGTTGCTCTTGCGTTTAATGACATTTTTTAATTCTTAAAAACTACTTTTTTAAATCAAGCACATCCAAGCTCCAAGCTAGGTCTCTAAGTTTGCTTCCGCTTAACTGTACTCCGTTCCCTCTCATCTTTTCTTTTTTGATTTCTGTTGCTTCTTCCAAATTTTCACCACCTTTCTTTTCTAAACGCCTTTGCCATATATAAAGTTTGTTCTGCGTTGCGTACTTTATGGCAGACTCCACCATATTTATAAATGGTTTGCCGTTTGGATGATAAAAAGTAAGGGCTAGTGAAAAGCTTGCTATCACAATGATTGGTATTGCACCAAAAAAGAGACCTAGAAGCCTAAACAAGATATAACATAGTCCAGCTCCACCCACCAAATAAACAAACTCCCGAAAGGTAAACGGGCCGAATATTTTATCTTCTATTTCCAAAAATTGTGGGACTTTGAATTGCATATAAATTTTTTGAAAAACAAAACCCAGTTTATTCCACTGCTTCTCTATACGGATCCTTCTTTGAAGGTTCTACTCCACCTCTTGCCATGTTGTTCGATGAATAGATGCTCGTAGCTTTAGGCATTTGGAAAGAGCCAGAAAGTTTTTTAGCGAGCATCGAACGCATCTCTTCTTCGGTCTTTCTTGGTTGATCTGTTTTTATATTTATACTTGCTGGATTATTGTTATTTTGCGCAACAGGATTTTTTACAGGTTCTGGACTTTCTATCGTTCTTAATATTTCCTCCCTGCTCTCAAATTCTTCTGATTTATCTAGTGCATTTTCTTTGAGAGTTGTAGGTATTTTTTCCGTTTTATCTTCCCTACTATACAGCGCCATCAAGTCTTCTCTGATCTCTTTAAATATTCTTTCATTTATTTCATTTACGATTTCGTGTACCTTATCTGCTGGCAGCCCCATACTAGCCTTGAGTGATTCTTCAAATTTGTCTGGGTGAGTAAAGCCGAGCATAACCATATTGGTCTCAAGCGAGAGCTGTCCTATCTGTGGCACAGTGAGATTGAACTTCTTGCCCATCTCTGTAATCTTCTCATCTACATTTGCTCCCATGATTACCCACTTCATGTCCTCAGATAAACTATCAAACTTTTTTTGTATCTCCTCTATTGATATGTCCATATGTTTTATATTATAGCTTATAATTCTTTATTTTTAATTACCGTGTGCTCCTCCTGCTGGCGGATGCGCTGGCGCACCACCTCCACCACCCGTACTTGCCGGTGCTCCTGTTGCAGGTTTTGCTATGGGTGGTCCAGCCTCGGCAGCTTTGTGAGAGATTACTTGTGCTGCCGCAGCTTTTGCATCTGCTTGGGCTTTTGTGAGATTTGCTATCCTATCAGGGGCATTTTCCATCTGCTTGTATCTTAATTCTTCCCTTGCTACATCTCTAGTATAGCCAGCAAGTGTCTTTGTAATTTCTGCTTGTTTTGCTTTGATTTTATCTCTTGTTCTCTTTATCGCATCTTTAGTATTTTCATCATCTTCTGCATTAAGGTCTTTTGCTATCTGTAGTGCCTCTCTTTCTGTTTTGCGAATTTCTTCAAGCTCTTTACTTAGAATGTCTCGTTCACTTATCTTATCTCTCTTCAACATTTCGATTCTTGCAAGGTTATCCACTATATGATCATCCAGAGTTCTCCCCTTGGCTTCTGTTATTTCAGTATCTATCTTCTCTATTTCTTCTGGAGTCTTTCCTGCTTTACTGTCTTCCAAATCTTTTACCATATTTTCTATTACTTTCAAATTTTCTTCCTCACCTTCCTTTAATAACTTCTTAAGATTTTCCTCTTTCTTAGATAATTCTCGTACCTTATCTAGTGTCTTCTCCTGCTTCTCTATATCTCTTTTAATCTTGCTTCTAGCTGCTAGTTCTGCGTCAATATAAGTAGCTGACTTTGCAAATCCGCCCACGGCGCCAGCGGCTGTAGCCCCCGCTACACCGAGAGCTCCTAGTCCAGCCAATCCACCGATACCTCCAGTCGCCAAAGCCATACCTGCAGTACCGATACCGAGTCTTATGTTTCTTGCCCTGTTGTCTACCACATCTTCTGATGCGCCTGCTCCTAGTTGCGCTTTAGCCACTCTGTAAGCCACCTCATACATAATGCCAGTCTTGCCGAGGTTGCTCATGAACTCTTTCTTTCTCATTATATCCAGCTCTTCTGCTGTCTGTGGTGGTCTAGGGTTTGCTGCCGCGAAGGCCTTCTCATCAAATTTATTACCATATGTTTCTTGTGCTTGCTTTTTCCTTCTTTCATAGTCTGCAGTCTTATCCGCATACATTGCCTTCACTTCCGCATCGGACATTCTGGTCTTGTATGTCTCAAATTCTTTTTCTCTTGGAGCTTGTTTTTTAGCTACAATAGCCTTATACCCTCCAGCTGTACTTGCCCCTGCCAAGCCCAGTCTTTCTGTTCCCTTTTCCAGATCAAGCCCTCCCTTTGCTGCGAGCTTGCCCAAGTAAGATTTTCTTACATCAAAGGATGCACCAGCTCCCCTGTCTAAAGTTCTCAATGTATATTTACCGATAGTTCCAGCGAGACCTTTCTGGGTAGCTAATTCTCGTAATCTTTCACCACCCTTACCCAGCATACCGACTTCTCCTCCGACTACTTTTGATGCAAGTTTGCCCAAAGTTCCACTCAATGCCAGTCCAGCTGCGCCACCTGCCGTTCCAAGAATCGCGCCACCTGCCATAGCTCCGTATTTGTTTATAGTTGCGCCTATTTCTCCTGAATATTCAACTGCCAACTTCTTTGCTCTTTGCAAGAGTCCGACGATGATAAGGAATGGAATAGTTACTGCCATCATCGTCTGCATGATACCTGCGATTCCGGCGGCGGATTCCGGATAACTAATTATATTTTGAATAGAGCCGGTAAATAGAATGATGATGTATAGAAAGAATATAAAAATTGGCGCGAGAAATGCATTTTGCAATAATTCCGTCCACCATTTTTTATGATCAAAACCTGGCAAATGGAAAGGCAGAGCATATGTGATAAAAGCCAAAGGAGAAAGTATCATTGACAGCCAAAGTGAGATAACTCTTGCCAGGAAAAGCAATGCTACTGAAAAGAATATATAGCCGGTATAACCTGTAATAAGTATGAAGAGAAGGAGTAGAAACATAAACATTCCTTTATTTTGATTGTAGACATCTTGGGTTATAAGTCTTTGTGGGTTATATTTTTGTATAAGTCCCACAGATATAGATTTCTGTCCTCCTGCTCCGGCTACAAGAAGATCCCCGTTTTCATTTTGAGGAGTTATGTTGTTATAGAAAACCTTTGCCATTATGTTTGAAGCATCTATCACGATCTTTGTGGTAAATAAACTGAAGTTTATGACAAGAGCTATGAGTACGACCATGCCCACCATCTTTTTATTTTCCGATGCATGGATCCCAAGTATGGTCATGATGCCTATGTATACAAGCGATACTATGAAAAATATATTTACTATATCCCGCACTATACCCCAAGCGTTTGCCACAAATTCATTACTATATGAAGAACTGTTTGTAGAGTAATAAACAAAAAAGTCCAGGAATTTAGCCGCAAAAGTGGCGAATGTAGATATGATTTGAAAGACTACATGATAAAGAAAACTAGAAACACAAGTTGCAATACTAAAATCGGTCAGGGTAAAACAGCCCAATTCAAGTTCCTTCTGTTCATTTCCAGATATCTTTTCACCTCCTAGATTTATTGGATCTAGATTTTGTGCCTTTACTTCAAGCGTTGTTGTATAAAAGTAAGAATCATTTTTATTATTTATCTTTCTATCAACAGAAAATGGCGCTAACAAAATAGCGATTGTAAATACTGATATTAATATTTTTGAAAAATACTTTTTCATCTACTGTTGAACATCTTTTTCTTAAAAACAGTGCCCTAAACAAAACCTACTTCTTGAAGTAATACTCGTAATAAGAAGCATTTTTGAAAAATGTCGTTGTCTTTCTTACATCTATTATTCTACCACTAAAATATTCATAAACAGCGAGTTTGTTGCTCTCAAGTCGGAGCTGATACGCTGCGACATCAGGTAGGCTGACACGTATTTCTTTGCCGTTTTCATTTATATAACCAAAAACTCTCGCGAAAAGGTCGGCCAAATCCCAGGAAAATTTATGCATGTCCATACCTTCTTTGTATCCATAGGTTTTTGCAAGTTCTGCGTTCTTGCTTATCTGTCTTGCAAACACATGCTCTATTCCTTCTTGATATCTGACGATAGCATCATCTGGCGGAGGAACTGTCTGTCCAAGTTTTAAATCTGCTTTGCAATCAATACCTGTCCAGATGCCATTTACCCATGCACCGCTTTGGCATTTATCTCCACTATCTCTCCAACCTCCACCTGTCCAATCCCCATCTCGCCAACCATCATCTACCCACTTCCATCCTTTTTCGGGATTGCACCAATTGTCATTTGGAAATCTGTCACAAAAATCTTCATCAGGTGGGTTCACGCAGAGATTGCTGTAAGGGTTTAAAATTGTTGGTGGGTTACAAGTGTTTGGAGTGATGCAACTGTTTGACCAATAAGAGAAGACTTGCGGAGGTGAACAGCGAATAGGATCCGGTCCTGGAGTTGGGTCTGGTTCAGGTCTTTGGCAGTTTCTGGTGAATGGATTGTAAACTAGGGGTAGCGCACAGTTTGTGGTTCCTCCTCCTGAGCTTGTGTTTGCGCTTGTCGTAAAGCTCACAATCGAGCCATAAAACAATTTGCTCTCATTTGCTATTGTTGTTTTTCCTACTGCTCTGTACTGATATCTAGCCCTCGGAGTTAACTTTTTTAAATTAAAGCCTATATTTCCATAAATATTTGCATTGTTTCCTATGCCATAAACTTTTTCCCCAACTTTTGTCCATTCTAAAGAATTATTATCTGTCGCGTATTTTCTGTATTCAAAATAAGTTGTAACGGTTTCTCTCGAGCTGTAATATGCATTTAGTCTAGCCTCGGTAGTTTTAATATTTGTGGCATTACTTGTCCTAATGGTAGTGGAGATTGGGCTTGTGTGAAAAGTCTGCACCACACTCTCTCCCCCGTAGGCGATGTGCTCTTTGTTGGAGATGATTGCGCAGTAATAATAAACAGTATCTGGAAGAAGTCCCGATAAGCTCGCACTGAAAGTCTTGGAATTCGTTATACCCAATACTTCATCTTCGGTTACTCTCATCCTCGTACCATATATGTCATTGCAGAAAATGGGCGGTATGTCTATTCTGGAATATCTAAAGTATCCTGTGATGGGCAGAGTAGGAGTGACAAAAGCATCTCCTCCTGCACCGTGCAGTGTCGCTGTGGTATAGCCCACATCTGTAGCTGGGTTTGTATAAACAAAAAGATTTGAAAGATTGCTCTCGGTTGGGCTTGGCACAGTGTCTTTTCTATCGCGATTCTGCGCTCCGGAAATAAACGGAGAAAAAAGCAACACACCAAACAAGATTTGTAATATTATTTTTTTCATTTTTAATAAAGATCCATTATATTTTCAAATGGGCCTGGACCAGTGTTTCCGGTTGGCATAGGTATTAAAGTTCTGTTACCAACTGACCTGTATCGTGAACCCTCGTTTCTATCTTGTGGCACCAGATCATGTATTTTTAATCTTTCTGGACCGCGCTCTACATGGCTTGAGGATTCTTCTGTAGAAAATACGACGAAGCTTAAGAAACCTGGACCATATGTGTCATATTGGTTTTGAGAAGGCATTTTATTATCATATATTTTAGTTGCGTTGAGCGGGTCTGGTAAAGAAGATCCCTTAGAAAATAAATTATAATCGTACATTATTTCAAAAGGATAATCCATTCTTTTTACAGAGTTTACATTAAAGTTTTTCCAATCTAAAGCAGGTTCGAGTACTGTGCCTTTTGGTGAAGGAAATGGTTTTGCTGGTTTCATTAAATCCGCTTCACAGCCATAAGGACCCTTGAGCAGATTTTTATATATATAATCTTTTTTATCTATAATCTGTTTTAATATATTATCTGCTCTTGCTATATCATCCCCATTTACCATACTAGCTGAAACTCTACCAAATGCATTTATTTCTGATTTTAATTTTTCTTCATAATCTTCTCCACCATCAGGAAATTCCAGGTTTAACAAATCAATTTTTTCTTTTATTTCCCCCAATATTTTCACAGTATTTTTGAGTGACACTGTTTTTTCTTGATTCTTTTCTATTATACGCAGGTATCCATTAGACTGATTAAACGCAGAAGCTGCCTCTTTTGCAGCGGCTGGTAATATATCTATACTTGAAAAATATGTTTCATTCATTATGTTTACATATCTATCAAATACTGCATTTATAACATTTGATACTCCTTGCTTACTTAATATATAACCAACCCTATCGTCATTTTTATTATTGTAATCGGGAAAATACCCAGTAATTTCATTTAAGTGAGAAGAATAATGAGCTCTAACCTTTTCAAAATCATCTTTGCCGAATAAGGAATCAATAGCGAAATTGAATATTACTGCCAATATAGGTCCTAATACGTTTTTTGCTACTTTCCCTATTTTTCTACCTATCTTTTCCCCTATTTTTAGAATAATAATGGTACCGAATACTTTTGATCCTGCAATAATACTATCCAGATCTCTGTCCTCCAAGGTTTCTTTTGTTTCCGATGGAATTAGATTTACAGCTATATCCAAGTTTTCTCGAGCATCATCTTCCCATCCTGGATGCGGACCCGGGATACAATAATCAAGCTGGTAGATTGTTGGCAAAAGCCCATACGCATTTGAAACACCTGTGCTTGAATTTATATCATAAGGTTTGCCGTCAGTGGTGGAAAGCAATTCTTTGTTTTGTAAAGCGAGTTTGTCTGAATATGTTCTCTGTTCATCAATCAAAGATTGAGATAGATCTGTGCGGATATTGAAGTCAGGATTTGCCGAGAGCCATGAATTTGAGAGGTGCACGGGCGAGAAATCTTTCTCTGTTCTACTTCTGTATGGGTCGGTACTGTAACCCGTATCATATATTAATCTTCCATCTGAACCTGTTTCATCAAAAGAGGCAAAACCTTTTTCTATAATATGGGTTGAGAATTGGCTCAAGAGAGCATCTATTACTGCCGCAACTGCATCATTTAAATCTTCAACATTTAAATAGGCATTGTTTTGATAATTTAATGCAGTCGTAGCTGCTTCCGACACAAGTTTGCCTGGGGTTACATATTGCCATTCTTGACAAGTTCCTTCTATAAAGCCGTCCGCATCTATTTTACCTCGTACTTTTGCTTCATAGTCTTCCTGTCTGGTTAATCCTTTTGGGTTTATGCATCTTTCATCTCCCAAAAAGCCGTTTGCTGCCTGTAGCGCGTCTCGGATATTTTGCGCATTTGATTGCTCAGTGCCTGCCAATCTTGTTTGTATTTCGTTGTCGGCAAGGACTTTAAAACCAAAGGCATTATTCTGTGGATATTGAGTCATTGCAAGCCACGCATTCCATCCACCTCGGCCGAAATCTTGTTGGAATGTTACAGCAGAATAATCTGGTGTTGTGTTCTGTATTAGTCTATTTAAAGAATATTGCGCATTGTCGTAAAATTTATTATCAAAAGATCTTGCTGTGTCTTTTAGCCATGCTTTCCCAAAGGGGAAAAGTTCAGGGTTGTTAATTTCCAGTCCGAATTGAAGAATTTCGTTCTTTGCTATATCCCCGAAGAACTTTCCGGTGTTTTGTATGAATGCAGGTTTGCCATTGAAACCGCTATTTATCCAATTCACAGTGCTCACTGTCACTTTCTGTAATAGCATCTTTATTATAAGACGGCCAATGCTTTGTATGCATGTGGAGTTTTCGTTTATTGAGGTTGTAGACTTTTCTATTTTTTTTGTTCTTTTTAATAAATCTTCCAATAGAGCTCTTGCCCGTGAATCTGATGTTTCGACGGATCCTATCTGATCACCGAGAGTTTTTGCCATATCCTCAAACAATTGGTCTGCATTAAAATCAGATATTTCTGTATCAAGTTCCTGCGCAGCATCTAGTTCATCACTCGTAAATTCAGAATTGTCATCGTTGTTTTTGCCAATACCTATAAAATTGCCTATCCCGGTGAACAAGCCTTTCATTTTGTTACTTGTCACGGCATTGCACTGAGGCAATTTTGCTATGATCGGCAAAAGTCCACCCACATATCCTTCTATGCCTTGCGCTTCAACCTTTTTAGTTTTCCAGACGCTGAAAAAAGGAGTAAAAACAAAACAAGACACCAAAACAAATGTTATTGAATTATAAAAATATTTTTTACTCATTTTTTTGCTCCACTTCCCGAATTATTTACTTATTGTATCACTCTTTCAGTAAATATGTCTCCAAATCCGTCACTGATTTTACCAAATTGTCGCTGTATTTTTGGTATTGAGAAAGACCTGAAAGTCCGATGATGGGATCATCTATGATTTTTACCATATCAAGCACGCTGATTCCGGTGTTGTTTGCACTATTTGCTATTTGCAGGTGATAACTCTTGAGATCAGAAGGCACAGACAGATCCATTGCCTTTTCGGCAAATTCTTTATAAGTTTCGCTTATTTTTGAAAGTTTGTCATATTGGGAAGATAAATTAGAGCTGTTGTTAGCAGAATACAAAGCTATATTACCACTTACTATTTCGAGTTCATCGCCTAGTCCTGATGCTTGATAGGTTTCAAACATTTTTTTTAAGTCGCTATAATACTTCTTTTTAGTATCCAAATCATTTTTTTGATTAAGTTTTATGTCCCCTGTCTTGTATTGATCTATTAAATTCGGATTAATTATCTTTTGTCCGAGGGCATTAGAAAAGCTGTTTATAGTATCATTGTCCACTTGTCCTGAAGATTTAAGCGCGGAATAACTTGCAAAAAATTCTCTGGCGAATTTTTCTGTTTCTGTCAGATTTTCTTCTTCTGCTATTGATTTTGATTCAATGTTTAATTCTTTCTTTTTGTTTTCTATATAAGTGGCATCAGATATATCATCAAATGTCATTTTTTTATTTTTATCCGTACCCCACAGAGCCTCTTCCCAGTCTGAAATACCGTCATCGTCCGAATCGTTCTGCACTATTCCTAGCACGGTCTGTTCTTCTGTTTTGAGTAAATTGCTATTTTTTCTCTCTCCTGTGGCGAATTTTTCTATTCCTCCGGACATAAAGAACACAACAAAGACAACAATAACCAATACGGTTCCTATTCCCAGTATCTTTATAAAATTTTTACTTGGAAAATATTTTTGCATTTATTTTTTACTTGAAGATCCTCCAGATGTTCCAAAAAGAGTTATGGTATTCAAGGGCACGGTAACCTCTGCTCCTAAAAAGTGTATGCATTTAATAATAGTTTGTCCGCCATAATTACCTAATATTAAATCCCCTGTTTCTGTGGCTCCTCCTGTTCGTGGTGTTACTAGAGCTGGAATGAAATAGCTGACAGGTGTACCTGAAGGTGAGCCGATAGGTATTATGGATATGGAGGTTCCTGTCATAATACAACCGAAACCCACAGATCTAAGCGCAATTATTTCTAATGCATCTGATGAGCTGACTACCCTACCACCAAATGGCTTGAAAGAAAATGTAAGTCCAAAATTGAAAGAAGAAAATTGAGCGTAAGCGCTATGCAAACCAATAGACGAGAACAAAAATACTATAAGGATGAATAGAATCGCGCCTTTTTTCACATATATATCATAGCAATAAAATCAATTTTATCCAATCAGAAAGTGTTAATTCCTCGGCTCTTTTATTGCCCAAATCATCCCAGACATGCTTTGCCGTGTTTTTTTTGAAACTCTTTAAGTTTGAAGTGAGTTTTTTGCGTTTATGGGCAAAGCCGAGGCGAATTATTTCCCAAAACTTACTTTCGTCTATTTTGTTTTCTGTAAAAACCTTTCTTGATATGTTTTTTATAGCGATAACAGCCGAATCCACTTTCGGTGCTGGGGAAAAGTATCTGGCTGGAACTTTCTCTATGATTTTTGGTTCGCCATAAGCTTTTACTGATATTGAGAGTAGGCTTTCCCTACCATCTCTTGCCACTATTCTTTTTGCCACTTCATTTTGCACCATCAGCACCATCATTTCTGGCTGATTTTCTGCCGTCAGAAATTTTTTCAAAATAGCGCCAGTAATGTTATAAGGTATATTTGCTATTATTTTGAATTTTTTAAATTGAGAAGCATCAAATTCCAAAATATCATCTTCTCTTAAAATTAATTTTTTATTTTTTATTTCTTCTTTAAACTTTTCACTTAGGAATTCAAAAAGGACTTTGTCTTTTTCAATTGCTATTACTTGCCCAGCTTTCTCTAAAAGCTTTTCTGTCAGCGCGCCTTTGCCGGGCCCGATCTCCAGCACCATATCTCTTGGAAACAATTCTCCCGCTGCCACTATCTTATTTAAAGCAGATATTGATTTTAAAAAATTCTGCCCCAGTGACTTTTTTGCTCGATGTATCATATATAGATTGTTTTTACTGCTCCTTTCTCCCCCTCCTTTTCTAGAATATCAGAAGGAATGTCAGAGATAAATTCCGAAGGTGCATTGATCTGACGAGAGCCGAAAATAGTGCGAAAGTTTGCAAAAGATAAAAAGAGTTTTTCTTTTGCACGAGTGAGCGCCACATAAAAGAGTCTGCGTTCTTCTTCGTCGCCATCTACGCTTCTGGATTCTCCGTGTCTCTGGTGCGGGAAAAGTCCGTCTTCGAGTCCTGTGACGAAAACATATTTAAATTCTAATCCTTTTGATGCATGCACCGTCATCAGCTTTACTGCATTTAACTTTTCCTTATCTTTTTTGGGTGCATCGATTAGTGAATCTTGATCAGAAGCGAGCGAGGCATCTTCTAAAAGCTTTTCTACTCCTCTGCCATTTTCTAGATTGTCATATTTTAAAGCCAGTGTCGCGAGTTCTTTTATATTTTCCAATCTTTCTTTTTCTTCCTCATCTCCATCTTCCAATTCCTTCTCTATTCCCGATCTTTTAACCGCAAATTTAATAACTTCTGACACTTTGAGTGTTTCTATTTTTTCCCTTATTTCATCGAGTGTTTTATAAAAGTTAGCTAACTTTATTTGCATTTTCACAGGTAGACTTTCTGTTTCCTTCGCAAATATTTTTGCTAGAGTTGCCTTGCCTATTCCTCTGGCGGGGAAATTTATTATTCTTTTTATATCAGACAAACTTTCTCTGTTTAACGCCGCGCGCAGATATGCCAAGGTGTCTTTGATTTCTCTCCTCTCAAAGAATTTTACGCCCAAGACTTGATATGGGATATTGTAGCGCAACATGGCTTCTTCCAACGCGCGAGATTGAAAATTGGCGCGGTATAAAATGGCTATTTCAGATAAAACAGAAGTCGGAAAATCATTTTTTATAGGGTCGCTGTCTACAATTTCTAAAATCTTTGTTGTCACAAAATCCGCTTCGTCATTTTCATCGAGCGCTTCATACAGGCCGATCTTTGCACCAACATCGTTTTTAGTAAAAAGATTTTTATCTGGCCTATATTTATTTTTCTTTATCACTTCATTTGCTGCCTCCAAAATATTTTGCGTTGAACGATAATTTTGCTCCAACAAAACAGTCTTAGCATCCGGATAGTCTTTTTCAAAACTCAAAATATTTTTTAGATTCGCCCCGCGCCAAGAATATATGCAATTATGAGTGATTATATTGTTTGCTATAAAATTATGAGTTCTTTCTATGTCTAAATCAAAGAATTTTTTATTTTTTACTTTCTTTTTCAAAACTTCTCTGATTACATCTATTCCATTTATGGAAAAGATTGCCATACCCGGTGTTACAGAGCTAGCAGGCATAAGAGGTAAAGAATTATGATCTTTTGGATTATTTTTATTACCCCCTAATCTAGCGCTAAAGACAATGTTTGCATTATCAAAAAGGGAGGCTATTTTCATCGCAAGCATACAAGTTTCTCCATAATTTGCTCGAACAGTCTCAAACCTCCAACTCTTTGAGTTTTTTTTAGCTTTTCTTACAGAAATTCCTATTTTTTTTAGTTTATTTGCACTTAATTTGTCTTTACCTGACATAGAGATAAGATGCATCGGATTTTTTCCTCTTTTGTCTGCGCACAAAACTACATTTATGTTTCTCCTGCTTGTACTATTACTCTGTGGCATATGATGAGGGTTTTCATATGAAAGACCAATATCTGACAAAAGATTCTTCCCAGATATTTTGGTATTAAACGAGTTAAAGATTTCTTTCAAAGATTTTTGATCATGCACATATCCATTTGAGTTAAAATTTTTATTTTTCCTTGGGATAAAAGGTATTGTTGGTATTTGATATTTTAGAGAAAAAATATATTCTTGAACACGGGCCTCCTGTTGGTTCTTATGTGTAGATATTACCCAAAGAGCGTCAGCATGTTCTTGGTTTGATCTTTGCACAAAACCCAAAATTGGTTTTTTTTGTCCCTTGGTATATATAGAAGTAGTACCGATTCTAAATCCAGTATTTTCTTTATACATCATATAGTTGATATATATTTGTGGTGTTATTCCAAATTTGTAACCAGCAAAGTGTGTGTGTTCTGGTGTACTGATGATTGTGTTACCGTTTTGTGTCTTTATTTGAATTATTTCACCACTCCAATTCACTATTTTTTTATTTAATATTCTTGCTTCTCTAAAGTCGCCACTACCAAAGTTTGATAGTATTAAATCTCCCTTTTTTGTGTTTTCTATTTTTTTTAATATACCATTTGCCATCTTTATTTTTGTTCCTTTTGCAAGACACTGATCTGTATCGCCCACGACGCAAATATTTTTATTTTTCTCGGAAAGCAAACGCGACATCAAGTATTGCACTTCGTTTGTGTCCTGATACTCATCTATGTGTATATGAGTCCACCTGTCTTGATACATTTCTCTGATATTTTCGTTTTCTTTCAAGAGTTTTACAGATTTTAATAGCAAATCATCAAAGTCCAGCGAATTCTCTTGCGATTTTTTCTTTTCGTACAAACTCCAAACTTGCGCCACTATTTTTCCCAAATGATCGCTCGCCTTTTCCTCATAATCTGCCAGATGTGTAAATTTTCCCTTTTCTCTGCTTATGATATTGCCTATCTTTCGGGGATCGTATTGTTTTGGGTCAATACTTATTTCTTTTAAAGATTCTTTTATCAATGATGTGCTGTCTCCGTCGTCTAGTATCGTAAAATATCTAGTCAATCCCAAAATATTCGCATTTTCTTTTATTATATGTACTCCAAGAGAATGAAATGTGCTGACGAAAGGCACAGTGTCCTGCTCGCTAGCATTTTTTTGTATTTCTGTGATTATCCTCTCCCGCATCTCTTTGGCAGCCTTGTTTGTAAAGGTAACTGCCAAAATATTTTCAGGTGCAACCCCACTTTTTATCAAGTTCACTATTCTATGCGTGATAGTTTTTGTTTTTCCCGCTCCTGCCCCTGCCACGACCAAAAGCGGCCCATTTACATGAGTCGCCGCTTCTTTTTGTTTATCATTTAAACCCTCGAGATGTTTTTCCACCAGTACAATATAGCACAGGTCTTCATTATCTTCCTTAATCTTTTCTAAAGAAATTTTTTATTCTTTCCCATCTTCCTTCTTTTATTTCTATTTCTGGAATTTCTTCAGTTTTTGTCCTAAAAGCCTTTACTTTAAAATTGGGATTATTTTTAAAACCTTTTCTTCCATTCCAATAATGTTGTGCTAGTGTTCTGTTTATATCTGCTATTTCTTTAGTAGGCATCCCCGCGATGTTCAGTTAACCTTCAAGGGTGACACTGTGGATAAATAATAATTAAGTTTCTCG
>ERZ1292623.249-Hain-H51-01um-R1-249-length-60687-cov-7_pt1 | contig 60687 bp, 65 predicted proteins | sample MGYA00564398_ERZ1292623 | MGnify/ENA primary metagenome ERZ1292623 (study PRJEB36523, sample SAMEA6512633) | groundwater metagenome | collected 2019-01-07 | study: AquaDiva: Metagenomics assemblies of 32 groundwater samples
AAAACCGGTCGCCCACGGTCGCGCCGCGCAGCCGCGTCCGGCGACAGAAAGCGATTGCGACGAGCCGAAGGTGCTCCCGCCGAAGAAGCTCGCGACTTCGCTTAACCCCTGACGTAAGTTCGCGATGATGGTCGCTCCCGCGCTTCCGAGGCGCACATCGCCAGAGAGCCCTGGAGAGAGCCGAACGGCATTTGATGGCCGCGATGTCTGTGAGCCGGTCTGTGTCTCTTGTGTGCCGGTGCCGCCTGCGGACTGCGTACCTTTCTGCAAGATACTGCTCACGCTCGTCTGCGTACCGCCCGAGGTGCCTCCGCCCTGGAGCGCATCCAAAAGATTCCCCGAAACGCCTGAAGAACCTCCCGCCGCATCGGAAACGGCATTCGGATTATAGATAGCGCAGGGGTCGGATGAGGGAACCGTAACCACATAGTACGAGACGCAATAATTATAATTGTCATAGCCTCCATATGTCGAAGTAGGCATCTCCCCCGCCCCCCCGCCGCCTCCGCCGCCGCCTTTCATAAGTTTCTCCATCATTTGTTTAAGCATTTCTGAAAGCTGCCCCATTCCTTCGCCGCCGAGTCCTTGCGAGATCTTCCCCTCGCATTTGCCAGGAAGAGGACATGTACCAATGGTTACTAGCTCATTTGTGGTATCTATACAGATATCGGGAGCCGGGGGGCAGTTGTGCTTGTTTGCTTGAGGCCCTGCGTATGTATCGCACGGCTTTTTACCGTGTACATAACCACAAGCGCACTCGACGATTACCGGAGTGCACATCGTATTAGCATCTGCTCCCAAAGCGTCAACACGTGGTGCAAAAATAAAAAACGATGCCGCGACTGCAACAATAACCCCTAAAGTTATGACTGGAACCAATGCGTAGCGACTGCTCACCCATCTATAGTACGACCTTGCCGCATCTTCCTACAATCAGTTATACACAGAGCGCAAACCGCTCAAGTGCATATTCGAGGTCTTCCCCCCTCCGCCGCGCTTCATGGGGAAGCGCGGCAAGTTCGGCGACAAGCGCACGAGAGCGCGCTTCTTTCCCGCTAGTTTTGAGGAACGCATCTTTCGCCGCCCAAAAGAGAACGCCGTGTATTGCTTCCGGCGCCGTTCCTTTCTCAAGTTCGCGCATATAGCCCACCCAGAGCGCCTTTTTGTCAGCACGGCGCAAGGCATTCGCAAGTGCGAAGATGCTACCGTCCCTCTCTTTTTTCGGCGCGTCAAATCTCTCGACATGCTCCGCATGCTTTTCTAATTTCCTGCGGAGATCCGCGAGAGGTTTCTCCTCAAACACGTATGTCTTCTCGGAAGAAGCCGCAAGCGCGGGAAGCGCGGCAAGAAGTATCGCGCCCATCTCCTCATTGTTGAACACGTTCTCGAACACGAGCACCCGGCGCTCAATGAACATGCCGCCACCACGAAGTGCCGCTTGTAGATCGTCGACGGTGTGCACATCGGTGATGCGAAGCGCGTCGCCGCGTGCCTTTGCGATCTCGGCGTTCATCTTCGCTCGCGCGCGCTCCCTATCGGTCCCGAGGTAGAGGTAGAGCATGGTTATCGTTCGAGCTTTTCAAGCTCTCCCCAATTCTTCCCCAATGCCGCCTCGGCGCGGATAGGAACTCCGGAGAGCGCGTCCTTCGGAACAACTGATTCCATCACGTCCCGAATATCACGCGCCGCTTCATCGGCAATGTCTTCCGCGAGCTCATAGACCAGTTCATCATGTACCTGCAACACGAGTTTCGCCTTCTCGCGCCAGCCTTTTTGCTCGATCAACTCATCCGCCCGCACCATCGCGAGCTTGATGATGTCCGCCTGCGTGCCCTGTATCGGCGCATTGATCGCCATCCGCTCCGCCTGCGCGCGCATCTGCGGGAGTGCGGAATCGAATCCGGCAAAGTACCGGCGGCGGCCAAAGTTGGTCTCGGTGTAGCCCTTCTGCGCGGCGCTTCTCTTCGTGAGTTCGATCCACTTCGCAAGCCCTGCGAAATTCGCGAAATAGTCGCTCAAGAATTTCGCTGCTTCCTCGCGCGAAACGCTCTCGCCGAGAGAGAGTCGGAGCGCATTCACTCCCATCCCGTAGATGATACCGAAATTGATGATCTTCGCCCTCCGGCGCATTTCCTTGTCCACTAATTCCGGCGGAACGCCAAAGACCTGCGATGCGACCGCCGCGTGCACGTCGCCGTCGCGCTTGAAAATCTCGAGGAGCTTCTCGTCACCGGAGAGCCCTGCCGCAACGCGAAGCTCGATCTGCGAGTAGTCGAGTGCCGCAAGGAGCGCCCCCTTCGGCGCCTCGAACGCATGCCGGATGCGCCGACCGTACTCGGTCCTGATGGGAATGTTCTGCAGGTTCGGATTCTGGCTCGACATCCGCCCCGTCGTCGTCCCCGCCTGCAGGAATTCCGCATGGAGCCTCCCTTCTGCACCCACGAGCTCTACCATTTTCTCCACGTAGGTCGAGAGGAGTTTCTGGAGCTCGCGATACGCGAGAATGTCGTCGATGATGGGGTGCGCGTCCCGCATCTTCGCCAATTCCTCCTCACGCGTCGTGCGCGCGCCCGTCGGGGTCTTTTTCGTCCGCGCGCCGTTCGAGAGCTTCAGTTCGTCATACAGGACTCCCGCGAGCTGGCGGGGGGAGTTGATGTTGAACTCGTGCCCGACGTGATCAAAGATGCGCTGCGCGATCTCGCCCAATTCTTCGCGATACTCGCCCGCCATCTCGTTGAGTGCGTCTTTGTTGATGCGCACACCGTCACGGTTCATCCGCGCGACGATAGGGATGAGTGGTTTCTCGATCCTGTCGAACACCTCGCGTAATCGCCCCGTCTCGTGCAAGGTAGCAAACACTTTCTCGCGTGCCTTCTCAAAATCCTGTGTTTGTGCGAATGAGAGGATATCGTCCAAGGTCGGATTGGTGATGTCGGATTTGATGAGCCAGAGCGCGACCGCACACTCCGCAAACGCACGCGGGTCCACCTCTCTGTTCGTCTCGAACGAGAGCTGTTCGTGCACCGTTTCAGGCACAGGCTCTTCTTCCTCGACACGAGCGCGCACGCGCTCCTTAAGCGAGCGGAATTCATACGCGTCGCACAAGGCTTCGATAGCGGCACGGTGATCGCTCAACCGCCAGGATTTTGCGGGAAGCGTGAACGTGATGGGAGCCTCGGCGTGAATGGTCGCAAGCCCTTTCGAAAAGCGCGCATCTTCCTCCCCTTCCTTCAGAAGCTCGACGATGCGCTTCTTGATGCCTGCCTTTTCGAATTCTTCCGGCTCTTCGGCGAGCGCCGTATAGATGTCATCGAGCGAGCCGAACTCGGTCACGAGCGTTTCCGCGCTCTTCTCCCCGATCCCCCTGATGCCCTTGATGTTATCGGAAGGGTCGCCGCGAAGACCTTTGTAGTCGGGGATGTATTCGGGACCGAAGCCGTAGCGTTCGCGCACGCGGTCCTCGTCATAGAGAATGGTGTCGGTAATGCCTTGCCGCAGCGTGTAGACCCGCACCGTATTTCCGGAAACCAGCTGCAGCGTATCGAGGTCCCCCGTCGCAATAATGACCTCTATATCCTTGTCCTTGAGCTGCCGCACAATCGTCCCGATCATGTCGTCCGCTTCGAAGCCGGGAGATGCATAGACGGGAATGCCAAACGCGTCGAACACCTCCGGTGCTCTCTTCAACTGTTCCACGAGCGCATGATCTGCCTCGATCCGCGTCGCCTTATATTCTTCAAAAAGTTCATGGCGGTAGGTACCGCCAGGAAGATCGCGTGTCGCGACGATGTAGTCAGGCTTCAGTTCGTTCACGACCTTGAGGAGCATCGAGATGAGGCCGTAGAGGGCGCCCGTTGGCTCGCCCTTCGATGTTGCAAAATCAGGGATCGCATGAAATGCGCGATGGAGGATGGCGTGCGAATCAAGCAGCACGAGACGTTTTTTCTTTTTGTCTTGAAGAGGCTTCTTCGCCATACCCCGTAGTGAAATTTCGGCTTGTGCAGTGCACAAACGTCAACACGTTTACGATATCTGTTCTGCGCCGATGAAGCAACACTACCAATTCGTTACTCGAAGAGTGAGCCGAAATTCTACTACGGGGCATAGGTGATCTCGCGGATATCCTCACCACTATAGCGGAGTCCGACACAAACCGCACCTTTCGGCATCGCCTCGGCGACTTGTTCCGGCCACTCGACGAAGATCAGGTTGTGCGGATCACGCACCAACTCTTCCCATCCCAAGACCTTCAAATGGTGCATGCCTTTCAAGCGATACGCATCGATGTGCACGAGTTTCTGGAATTTCTGCCGCTCGAGCTCGTAGATCTTCATAATGACGAACGTGGGGCTCGTGACATGTTCGCGCACTCCAAGGGCTTTTGTGACCGCCTTCACGAACGCCGTCTTCCCCGCGCCAAGCTCGCCCGAGAGCGCAACGACCACTGCCTCTGCGCGCGGGTGAAGCGCCGCGACGAACCGCTTCGCTTCTGCCTCCAGCTCGCGCATGCCTCGTACCTGCATATAGCTATTCTACGGTGCGTTATGATATACGCACATGCCCGCACAGTTCAACGAACGCAAGCAGGAGGAGCGCCTCGAGGAATTGCATAAGCGAGAAGAAGAGCAGCTCGCCCAAATGCTCGCCTCCAAATACGGCGTGGAGTACGTCGATCTCACCAAAAAGTCGATCGACACCGACGCCCTGCGCCTCATTCCCGAAAAAGGGGCCCGAGATGCGGAGGTCGCCGCATTCCACAAATTGAACAAGAAGCTCTGGGTCGCGATGCGCGCGCCGGAGCGCCCCGATTCCGCACAAACGGTCGAGAACCTCGTGCGCCTTGGCTTTGAAGTTCGCCGCTTCATCGTCTCGCGCGCCTCTTTGGATCACGCCTGGGACCGTTACCACGACCTCTCCTTCGCCACCGAGACGGAGGCGGGCATTCTCACCCTCTCCAACGAGACCATCCAGCGCATGCTCGCAGAATTAAAGACCTTAGACGATGTCCGCAACCACATTAAGGAGCACATGGGGAGTAAAGATACGCACCGCATCTCCCGCGCTTTGGAAGTCACTATGGCCGGCGCGCTCTCACTTGGCGCATCCGACGTGCACTTGGAGCCGGAGGAGAATGGTGTGCGCATGCGCTACCGCCTCGACGGCGTCCTCATCGAAGTTCTCATGTTCGACGCGCCGACCTACGCGCTTCTCTCGTCGCGCCTGAAGCTTCTCTCTGGATTGAAACTTAACATCAAGAATGCGGCGCAGGATGGACGCTTCTCCATCGTCGTCAATGAAAAAGAGATCGAGATACGTACCTCGGTCCTCCCCGGCGCGTATGCGGAAACTATCGTCATGCGTATCTTGGACCCGACGACGATCGCGCTCCCCATGGAAAAACTAGGCTTCGACCAGTACCTCATGGAGATATTCGAGCGCGAGATCGCAAAACCCAACGGCCTCCTCTTGAACACCGGCCCCACGGGAAGCGGTAAGACGACGACCTTGTACGCATTCCTCCGCAAAGTCTCGAATCCTGGCATCAAGGTCGTCACGATCGAAGACCCGATCGAATACCACCTCCCCGGCGTCGTGCAGACACAGGTCTCAAAAGATTACACTTTCGCCTCAGGGCTGCGTTCCACCTTGCGCCAAGACCCGGATGTCATCATGGTCGGCGAGATCCGCGACAGCGAAGTCGCTTCAACGGCGGTGAATGCCGCACTCACCGGGCACCTCGTCTTCTCGACCTTGCACACGAACGACGCCGCGGGCACCTTCCCCCGCCTCATTGACATGGGGGTGAATCCCGACATCTTAGGCGCTGCCATTACCGTCTCCATGGCGCAGCGCCTCGTGCGTAAATTATGCGAGTTCTGTCGCGTCGCAACGCCGATTACGGGAAACGATGCGAAAACGATGGAGCCGTTGCTCGCGCACCTCCCGCCCCCGGAAGGCTTACCGGCGAACCGCGACACGATGTGGACGGCGAAGGGATGCGAGAAATGCGGCGGCATCGGCTACAAAGGACGCATCAGTGTCGTTGAAGTTATTCTCATGGATAAAGCTATCGAGGAGACCGTCCGCCGGACGTCGAGCGATCGCGAGATATGGAAGGCCTCACGGCCTCAGCAGATACGCCGCATGGCGCAGGATGGCGCGGTGAAAGTGCTGAATGGCATCACATCGCTCGATGAATTGGGCCGCGTCGTCGATCTGCACGACGAAGTGATGCTCGAAACTCTCTCATGACGTACGCAACACCGACGCCCATTGTACTAACTCGTTGTATCTTCCATTAACTTTCATAAGTTGGTGTAGCGGACATGTTGGACAGAGCCCCCACGCTCGCAGTGAAAAGAATTTTCATAAGTTCACTCCGCTTCTGATCAAGATATTCTTTTGCGGGACCATAGAGCAGTTCTTTAATGTCCTCCGTTTGCGGTTTATCTTTAAGTTCGACTTCAGCTCTCAATGCCTTAGTTGGGTGCACATACACAATACGGTCACATAGCAAAAGCAGCGTGTCTACGTCATGCGAAACTAACAGGAGAGTCCTTTCTGAAGTAACGCGGAGGTAACTATAGAGAACTTGCAGGATGCGATATTTTGCATCAATATCAACTCCTGTCAGCGGTTCATCTACAATCATGCATTCCGGCTGGCTCGCAAGAGCAGCGGCGAGTACAACACGCTGGTACTCTCCTCCCGAAAGGGAGTCCGGATATGCTTCGGTCGTATGATGGACACCGAACGTATGAGCTGTATGGAGCCAGTCCGATTTCGTATCAACAACCCTGGAAAGAATGTCGAAGTTTTTCCCAACCGTGTACCAAGGCAGTAGCCCGTGCCGTTGCGGTGCATAGCTGACGTGCATGCGAGACAACGTACTTTCAAATTTCTCAGCTTTTGATCCTTGTGGCAATTTCCCGTGTACAAGACTGTGTAGAAGCGTCGTCTTGCCGCAACCTGATGGGCCCGTTAAACCTACTCGTTCGCCGGAATGCATACGTAGCCCAAAGTTTTCTAGAAGAGGCTTTCCCCCAATCGCGAGTGCCAGATTTTTAATGTCTAAAACGTCCGACATAATTCTTAGGTTTTGAAAGGGGTGATGCCCGTTGCCCGAACAAAAAGCGCAATACCGGATGTTTTCCATGCAACTGACGATACGAGACCGAGAAAGCCAAACATAAGGAGGGCGGCAATACCCGTTTGCCAATCATTAATCGAGAACGAATAAAACAACCGGTGCCCCAACCCGCCTGCCCAAAAGCCTTGAGAATAGGTGGCGATTAACTCTGCCGCCACGACTGCAAGCCAGCCTAAACCAATTGCTATTTCGATACCCTGCAGGAAACCCCCGACAACTCGAGGCAATGTGTAAATGCGAAAGATATCTCCCTGACTCATTTTGCGTGCATGCAGTACCAGTTCTAACTCATAAAAACGAATTTTTGCTGCTTGCCGCACAGAGATCCACATCGGGAATGCGACGCCCCATGCAATAAGGCCGATCTTCCCGAATTCGCTGATCCCAAACAAAAGCTGTATGACCGGAACGAGCCCGATGATTGGTACAGCGCGGGCAAAATTAAGAAGCCAAGAAGTTCCGGCGTCCGCAGTACGATTAAGGGAAAGAACTCCTAGTCCAAACCCGATTAGGCATCCGGCGGATACACCGAGAGCCCAGCGCAACGTACTAATGAGAATGTCATAGAGCTGTATTTCAATGTGCATGTCCTAACTAGTCCTTCAGTGCCTCTGCCACCTCCGGTAGTTTCGAGAGCATGTTGGAGAAATCAGGAATGTCTTTAACTATCCCTGCAGTGCGTGCGAGCTCTGCTTCTTTCATCTTTGCTCCCACGCATCTTTGCTCGTTATGATGTAAGTCCGGAGGGTATATGCGTTAGGCAAGGCTTCTGCAATAACACCGGCCTCTTTCATCTGTGACGCAAACGGCTCCCAGATAACCGCTACTCCCACATCTTCTTTTGCGAATGTAGTAGGGATCCCAGAAGGGGTGAGCGCAACGAGATTCAACTTCTTGGATAGGTAGAGATCTTCGAGACCTTTCGCTTTCAAGTAGGAAAATAGGTAGAACTCAGAAATTGTGCCCGGAACGTAACCGATTGGCTGTTCCCACCACCGATCATATACTCTTTCGCGGGCAACGAGCGAAAGTAGTTCTGACGACTGCATATAGCTCCCGAGGACTATCACTTCCTCATTTTTCGAGGCTGAGTTTACTAATGGAGCAGAAGCAACGATTCCAACATCGGCATTCCCTTGGACCACAGCATTTTTCGACTCAAGCCCAGTTGCTACGCTAAAACTTACTACCTGCAGATTATGCTTTGCGTATAAGTCACGCTCCCTCGCAAGACGCGACTGCGTATCCGACCACCAAACACCCGAACCTTCCGCGAAACGAAGTGTGTATATTTCCGCCTTTTTTGTAAAGACGGAGCCTGTATATATTAGAGCGAATCCTGTACCGAGTATGAGGACAATGGCACTAACATACCAAAACGCCTTATAGGTTTTCATAAATATAGAGATTGTTCCCCTGGATAAAGTAATTTGACACTAAGGGACATATGAAGTAATGTAAATATGTTGTCGAATCTCGACACCATCTGTTTATTTTATGAAGCACACCATTTCATTACTTGAGCAGTTGGGATGCAGCATCCACGAAGCCCGCACTTTCCTTGCTCTTTGCGAGGCACGTGAGGGAGCAAGCGTCGTCCAGCTTGCACGGAAAATGAATATTCCTCGCCCCAGCGTATATGGCTATCTTTCAGGCTTGATTGCAAAGGGATTGGTTAAAAAAAGTCGTGGCAACGAAGGCGCTCGTTTCCACGCCGAGTCACCAGAATATGTAGGAAGTTTATTCGCCGAGAAAGCGCATGAGATGAACACGGCACGTCCGCATATTATCCATGAACTGAGCAACCTTACGGACATGCATGTCCATGAACCGAAGTTTTTCTTTTACGATGGTGCTGATGCGGCTGATCGGGTATTCCGCGATGTGGTGCGATCTGGTGAGAAGAATATTTTTTGGTTCGTACCGATACGAGACACACTTAAAGTAATCTCATTTGAGGTGATGCAACGCTTCCATCGCGAACGCATAGCGCGCAACATGAAAATTCAAGTGCTGTGGCCATTGAATCAAAAGGTACGAATACGCGACTATCCCCAGCTTCTTGATGAAGATCCTCGCAAATCTTTGCGCGAAGTGCGCATTTTACCGGCCCACATGGACATGTGGCTTGGTTACGGTATATACGGCACACGTGTCGCATTTAACGCTTCACAACGTGAGAACTACGGATTTATTGTGGATAGTGTGGATTTAAGCAGGACTCTGAAAAAACAGTTCGACTATTGGTGGAGAATTTCCAAGCCATTGGAATCTAAAAAGTAAAAATTTCCAAACAGCATTATCAATGTCTTTTGAAACGCCTCATACGCCGGGTATGTGAGTGGTTCTCGGAAACTGATAAAGCGAAAGTCCTCCGGGGGCGTCACGTCGCTCGATGAATTGGGCCGCGTCGTCGATCTGCACGACGAAGTGATGCTCGAAACTCTCTCATAGAGTTTCGAGCCTGTGGACCAATCCCACACTTTCTTCTCCGAACCACCAAAAGCATCAACAACGCGGCTGATTCACACGAGTATTTTTCTCAACGGCATACCCACAGAAAGTGAGGGACCAAAGTTGATGCTTGGTGTGAATCAAAACACGAAAAGTAAGTTGTGTATTCGCATCGAAATGCTATCGTGAGTAGAGAAATTTTGTCGGAGAAGCACATCCCCGAGTGATGCTTTCAATGGATCATCGAAAGTTGGACAAAATCTGAGGAGAGGGGCAGCAAAACAGCCCGAAAGCGGTCACCACCGCCGTCCTCGAAGGAGTCCTGGTATCACTCGGAGATGTGCGTCCCTGACCTGTCCGACGCTCGCAAGGCGAGCGGATAGGAAAAAAGAAAAGAGGCGTTGGGACGCCGCTCTGCCGGATAATCTATCACGCTGGAGCGCCGTTGTCAATATGACTGAAAAACACCAGGAACCGCTCGGTAAAAGCGTCCGCTCGCTCGATCAGGCGCTCCGCCCTTCTGTGTGGGCAGAATATGTGGGCCAGCCGACGATAAAAGAGAATCTGCGCATTCTCCTTTCGGCCGCCAAAGGCCGCACCCAGCAGCCAGAACACGTCCTTCTCTACGGCCCTCCCGGATTGGGAAAGACAACACTCGCGCATTTGATAACGAAAGAGATCGGCGCATCACTTCGCTCCACGTCCGGCCCCGCGATCGAGCGCGTGGGCGACCTCGCCTCCATCCTCACCAACCTCTCTCCTGGTGACGTGCTCTTCATTGACGAGGTGCACCGCCTGAATCGCACCATTGAAGAGATCCTCTATCCTGCGATGGAAAGCGGCGTCCTCGATATCGTCATCGGCAAGGGGCCGAGCGCACGCACGGTGCAACTGGAGTTGCCTGCTTTTACCTTAATCGCCGCAACTACACGCATCTCAATGCTCTCGTCTCCTTTGCGCAGCCGCTTTTCAGGCGGCACTTTCCGCCTCACCTACTACAATGAAAACGAGATCGCGACCGTCCTCAAACGTTCTGCAAAAATCCTCGGCATTGAAATTGACGACGATTCCATTAAAGAGATCGCGCGGCGGAGCCGTGCAACGCCGCGCACTGCTAATTATTTATTGAAACGCTGCCGCGACTTCGCACAGGTAAGCGACGAGAAGCTGGACATGAAGACAGTGAAGAAAGCACTCGCGCTTCTCGAGATCGACGAACTCGGCCTCAATCAGATCGACCGCGACATTTTGAGTGTGCTTGTCGACAAATTCAAAGGTGGTCCGGTTGGCCTCAAAACCATCTCTGCCGCGCTCTCCGAAGAAGAAGCAACTATTGAAGAAGTCCACGAGCCCTACCTCATGCAGCTCGGCCTTCTTGATCGCACCCCCCGCGGCCGCACCGTCACCGAAAAAGGCTACCAACATCTTGGCGAAGACATGCCGAAAACAGAACAGCCAAAACTAATATGAGTATCATACAATTTACACTACGTGATACGCTGATTATTTATGATAAGAGCTGAAAAAGTGCTTTATAACAACTTTTCGCCTTGTGGCTGTTTCTCGTCATTCAAAGATCAAGAAACCGACTTTCTTAGGGAGTATTCACATTGGTTTCTTGCGCTCAATTGGGAGCAGGGCTTTCTTGGCCGCTCAATTCTCTTCTTAAAACGACATGCCCTTGATGAGGTAGAATTAACCGAAGAGGAGGTTTTAGAAAAACATCAGGCATATGTAGATTGGCATCGTGCCGTTACGCAAGCCTTTCGTCCTGACAAAATCAATCAGGCGCAACTAGGTAACGAAGAATTTCTACATAAAGGCCATATCCATTGGCATTTCGTGCCACGGTATCGACGGCCAATCACATTCGAAGGCGTAGATTTTCAGTCTGACGATTCGGAGTCGCAAAAAAGGATTTATTCCGATGTCCATAAGCGCATTGTGTATCCAGTAGAGATTCGAAGAAAAATCAAAGGCGAATTACTTCGGTATTTATAGCCCTCCCCAAGCCATGCCGGAAAACATCAATAATAGGCCTAAAGAAAGTGACGCTACGGAAATCAGACATGAGATTATTGCGTCGGGTAAACGTTGTGCTCTTGGAAACATGCTTGAAGCATATCTCCCCGCGCACGTAGAGTATCTTAACGATCCAGAAGTGAACCGTTTTATTGCCACACGACCCCCTTTTAGCATCGAACAACAACGCGCATGGTTACGAGATAGAACCGTCGCTGGCGATAAAATTTATGCTCTGCTCGCTCCTGACGAAGAAGGAAAATTTATTTATGTTGGAACGAGGACGCAGTTATGCAGATATGTCAAAGCACATTGACGAGCCCCTGGAACGACTCCCCTCTGCAATACCCCCCGCAAACCTCGGTTCCATCCCTTTGAGTGTCTATGCCCGCATCATGGATCACTTGCAACCAGCGAGACAATTTGTGGAAGTTGCAAGCATCGCGCGAAGCAAAGGTGAAGCGTACGAAGGGAGTCTCGACGCGGCATGTGATGCTGCATGGAGCGCTATTTATACTCTCTACAAAGGTCTACAGGCTCTGCCACGACAGCTTTGATCTCTACGGGGAACAAGTCGCATGCAAACGAAATGCTATAAAGAGTTTTTGCAATTCACTCCTGCGCGCGGCATACTAGCGGCCTATGGCCGGACACAACAAGTGGGCACAGATTAAACGCCAGAAAGGCGCGGCGGACGCGGCGAAAAGCAATCTTTGGGGCAAGCTCGGAAGGCGCATCGCCGTCGAGAGTAAGAAAGCGAATGGCGATATGGACGCGGCGAATCTCCGCGCCATCATCGAGACCGCGAAAAAGGCGAACATGCCGAAAGACACCATCGAGCGCGCGGTCACAAAAGGCACCTCGGCCGATGCGTCCACGCTCGAGCAGGTCGTTTACGAAACTTACGGCCCCGGAGGCGCGGCCATCATCATCGATGCACTTACGGATAGCCGCAATCGCACGGCGCAGGAGATAAAACACCTCCTATCAAAGAATGGGCTCGAATTGGCCGCTCCCGGCTCCGCTGCATGGGCATTCGAAAAAACCGCCGAAGGCTACGCGCCGAAAACCACCGTTCCCCTCTCCGAAACCGATGACACGACACTTGTGGGCATCTTAGAGCAACTCGATGCCCACGATGACGTGCAGGAGGTGTACACTAATGCTGCTTGACTGGTGCTCCACTTTTGATACACTTTCTGCATGGCCACGACAAAACCACGTTTGCATATCTCGCTCTCAAAGACTGAAGAGCAATTTTTGGCGTCGCTCGCGAAGCGCGACCAGGTGCCGCGCGCAACAAAGGCCGCGCAGCTCGTGCGGCAAGCGATGGAAATTGAGGAAGACTTTGCGCTCTCAAAAATAGCGATGGAGCGCGATGTGCCGGGAGCGCCGCGCATGAGTGCAAAGGCGTTCTGGAAAGCCGCCTTCAAGAAAGCAAGAAAAACATGAATTATACGGTGGAGTTTCTTACCGTCGTGGAAAGAGAAGATATACCGAGACTCGACAGGGTAGTTCTGACGAACGTTCAGAAGGCCATTTCAGCAAAATTGCTGAAATCACCGACTGTTTTTGGCAAGCCGCTTCGAGAGTCCCTAAAAGGGCACCGATCGCTCCGCGTTGAAGACTACCGCATCGTGTACACGGTGGAACAAAACAGTAACATCCTCGTTGTCGCGATCCGACACCGGCGCGATGTGTACAAAATTGCGGAAAAGCGTATCTGATTATGCGTGTTCTAGCAATTGATCCTGGCTATGGCCGCTGCGGGATCGCGATAGTCGAAAAAGAGAACGGGAAAGAGCGTTGGGTGTACTCCGACTGCATTGAGACACAGGCAAAAGATGGATTTGCCGAGCGGCTCGCACAAATAGTCGCCGAGTGCGAACTTCTTATCAAAAAGCATAAGCCCGACGCGCTTGCGATGGAGCGGCTTTTCTTCACCTCCAACCAGAAAACCGCGATGCATGTCGCGGAAGTACGCGGCGCGCTTCTCCAAGCCGCGAACGAGGCCGGTATCCCTTCATTTGAATACACGCCCGCGCAGGTGAAGAGCGCGACCGCAGGGAGCGGTCGCGCCGACAAGAAGCAGATAATGAGCATGCTCCACCTTCTCCTCAAGATTGAGAAACCTATCACACACGACGATGAATATGACGCCATCGCCGTTGGAATTACACACTTAGCCCATGTGCGATGAAAGAAGTTTTGAGGAGAGTCGTCTAACAGATTGCTGGACAAGTGTGTCTCTGCACGCCACAATCTAAAAACTTCCGGCACACGCCGGTTTTTCACGACAATGGAAACCGACTCACGATATCGGCGTCTGCACCGCGCGACCCGGACTCACTCAAGAAATCACCGGCTCCATTTCTTTCTGCGCCTGCTCGCGCTTACGACTATTGCCGGCGCGGGCGTCTTTGCCGCGTGGGCTGTCTTTGCCTCAGTGCCCGCCGTCGATACCATCCAGAACCGCATCGTGGGCGAGAGCACCAAGATATACGACCGCACCGGAGAAGTCCTTCTCTACGACGTGCATGGCGCCATGCGCCGCACCGAAGTCCCCATTGAAGAGATCTCCCCCTACATCAGGAACGCGACCGTCGCCATCGAAGACGACTCCTTCTATCAGCACCGCGGCTTCCGTCCGCTCTCATTCCTGCGCGCCGTCCTCGTCAACCTGCGCCTCATGCCCGGCATCGTCGGCCAAGGCGGCTCGACGATCACCCAGCAGGTCGTGAAGAACACGCTCCTCACGAAAGACAAGACGCTCATCCGGAAGGCAAAAGAGATCGTACTCGCGATGAAGTTAGAGAAGATCGCCACGAAAGACCAAATATTAAACATTTACCTCAACGAAACCTCGTACGGTGGGACGATCTACGGCGTCGAAGAGGCGACACAATATTTCTTTGGAAAACCCGCCAAAGACGTGACCTTGGCCGAAGCAGCCTACGTCGCGGCCTTGCCGCAAGCCCCCACGCGTTATTCGCCCTACGGCAACCATCGCGACGAGCTGGAGGATCGTAAGAACCTTGTCCTCTCGCGCATGAAAGACTTAGGGTACATCACCGAGGATGACTATGCGATCGCGCAGGCAGAAGTCGTGCAATTCCGCGCACAGGCGGAGGCCGGCATCAAAGCGCCGCACTTCGTCTTTTACGTCCGCGAACATCTGGAAGACAAATACGGCCCCGACGCTATCGCGAACGAGGGCCTCAAGGTCATCACGACCTTGGATTGGGAGTTGCAGCAGAAAGCAGAGGAAACAGTCGCGAAATTCGCGCCGGATATGGAGAAGAACTTCAACGCGACGAACGAAGGCATTGTTGCTGTTGACCCGAAGAGCGGGCAAATTCTCGCTATGGTCGGCTCGCGCGGCTACTTCGACGAGACCATCGACGGCAAGGTCAATGTTACTCTGGCAAGGCGTCAGCCAGGCTCCTCATTCAAGCCGTTCGTGTACGCGACCGCATTCGAAAAAGGCTATACACCGGAAACGGTCGTCTTCGACGTGCAAACGCAGTTCTCAACCGCCTGCAGCCCGACCGACGTCACGAATGACACGCCCCCCTGCTACAGCCCGCAGAACTACGACGGCGTATTCCACGGCCCCATGAAGCTGCGCGACGCCCTCGCGCAGTCGATGAACATCCCGTCGGTGAAATCGGTCTATCTCGCGGGCATCCAGGACTCGATCGAGACCGCGCGCGATATGGGAATCTCGACCCTTGAAGACGCAGGCCGGTATGGACTTACCCTGGTTCTCGGCGGCGGCGAAGTGACGCTCCTTGATATGACGAGTGCTTATGGCGTCTTCGCGAATGACGGCGTGAGGAACCCCGCGACCGGCATCATTTCAGTAGAAGACAATAACGGGAAGCTCCTTGAACAATATGAGAAACAAGAGAGCCGCGCCCTCGACCCACAAGTTGCGCGGCAGATCAACGATGTGCTCTCCGACAATATCGCGCGCACGCCGGAGTTCGGCGCCGACTCCCCGCTCCACTTCCCTGGCTATGATGTCGCTGATAAGACGGGGACCACAAATGACTTCCGTGACGTCTGGATCGTGGGCTACACGCCGGGCGTCGCCGTCGGCGCGTGGGCGGGGAACAACGACAACTCGGAAATGGTGAAAAAAATAGCGGCTTTCATCATCGCGCCGATGTGGCATGAGTTTATGGCATTCGCGCTCTCCAAATACCACTCCGGTGAATTTGTCGCGCCCGCGCCAGACCCTGTCTATGACTCACTCCCGCCGGTTCTGCGCGGCGAATGGAATACCAATCCTTCGCTCGGCGTCCACGACATCCTCTTTTGGATCGACAAGAGCAATCCGCGCACCGGGAACCCCAACCCGAGCGACTCCCAGCTTCCGTACTGGGAATATGCGGCCGCGCTTTGGGCGCAACAGTTCGGCGGATTCGCGACCTCGACGCAGAACCTACTTGGTTTCTCTATCATCTCTCCGACACCAAATGCACAAGTCCCGCTTTCAGAGCCTTTTGACGCAAAAGTCTCGTTCGAGCCACGTATGGGCATTAGGAGCGTCACCTACTACTTGAATGGCACGTTCGTTGGCGTCTCCGCGCAACCGCCGTACGTGATCGCGGTCCAACCAACACAGAGCGGCATGCAAAACCTCCGCGCCGTCGCCGACACACAGAGCGGCCAGCACGAAACACAGATAACCTTTAGCGCCCAGTAGGAACTACCCGTCTCACATACGTGCGAGACGCTCGAAGGGGTTGGAAAAACTGTAGTTTTAGAGCATGCCCCCGTGGAGGAAGGAATGGGAAACCGAGAGGTTTCCCAGATGGAGGGGTCGGGGGCAGGCGTCCGTATTGGAGAGCCGCCCCACCCTAATTTCGCATTGCGAAATTAGGGTGGGGCGTTGAGAACCGAGGGTTCTCAAAGATAAACCTATGAGTAGCAACTCGTAGGTTTATCTGTTCAGTGGCATCGCGAGGTAGGTAAACGTCGCATCGGAAACACCTTTAATGACCACTGGTTTCCCCGCGCCGGCAAATCCAAGGGTTATCGAATCCGATTGGATCGATTGGAGACAGTCGGCAATGTAGCCGATGTGGAAATTCACATCGATATCCTCACCGGAGACCGCCGCTTCAAGGGAATCCGACATCTCGCCAATTGCGGCGCTTTGCGCCGTTACGTCGAACACTTTCTTTTTCGGATAGACATGGAAGCCGACGTGTTGGTCAGCGCCTGAAAAAACACGAGCTTTCCGTAGTGCTTCGGCAAAGTCGTTCTTAAGAAGCGTCGCTTCGGTCGAGAATTTCTTTGGGATTATCTCTTTGTAATTCGGGAAATTCCCGTCGATGACGCGCGAAATAAAACGCAATCCATCCGCCACAAGCGCGAGCTGCGAATCGTCGACCGAGAGTTTGATGGTCTCAAGAGGAAGCCGCTCGAGGATATATATGATTTCCTGCACATGTTTGAGGGGAATTAATACCTCAGCGTCACCCCCACCCGAGGAATCAATTACCTTTTTCTCCGCGAGCCGGAACGAGTCGGTCGCGACACAGGTAAGCGCCCCACCATCAATAGAAACATACACACTCCCTAGTTCCGGGCGGATCATTGAGGTGGATGCGGCATAGGAGACTGATTGGAGCGCCTCTAAGAATGACTTCCGCGAAACCTCAAGTTGTTTCCAGCTCTCTTTAGGAGCTGTAAGGGATGGAAATTCGTCGTGAGGAATTGCCTTAATAAGGGTCTTAGAGCCTTTTGCCTCAATAAGAAGATTCCCCCCATCCATCTTAAAACTCACCTTCTCTCCCGAAACCGCACGGAGTGTTTGAGAGAGAATACTCGCCGGAACCGCGACCATCCCCTTTTCACTAATCTCACCCAGAACAACACCATCAACTCCCGCCTCAAGGTTGGTTGAACGCACTACAATCTCCTTATCAACTTGTATAACAACACAAGAAAGAACAGGAAGAGACTCCTTTTTCCCCACAACACGTTCGGCAATAAGTACGGTGTTAAGTATTTTTTCTTTAAATGTTGTGAAGTTCATAGTAAAGTGTGTAATTTAATTTTTTATTTAATACTTATTATTACTATTAGTGGTGTTGATAGGTGGAAAAGTTTTAAAAATGTAGGTATATGGTGGTGATTTTCATAAGGAATGTTGTGGATTAGTGTGGGTATTGCTGTTGGTGTGAGGTGTGGATTGTTGTTTTGTAGGGAATATATTTTTTCATTCAGGTGTTGTTGTGTTCGTTCTCAACAGGTTATCGACAGGCCCTATACCAAAACTCTCAACATATTTTCCACAGTTGTTCATAGATTTGATTGGGGCACTTGTGTTCCGTGGTGAACATCTCATTCATACATTGAGTTTGGTACGGGGTAGGGTTATACATGCACGAGGGAGCGGATGTGTTCCAATTCTTGCTCGAGGATGTTGTTCCGTTTTACTTCTTCTTTTATCTTCTCGCACGAGTGGATGACGGTCGTGTGGTCGCGTCCGCCCAATTTTTCTCCAATAGAAGGGTAGGACACATTGAATTCCTCACGGAGGATATACATGATGATCTGCCGCGGCTTCACCACTTCCTTTTTGCGGGTCTTTTCGTAAATGCTCTTCTCGGCGATCTCGTAGTACTGTGCGATGCGGCGGACCACTTCCTCGACGGAGACCCCCTTGTTGGGGCGGATGTTGTGTTTAATGAGAGCGCGGACGTCCGGGAGTGAGATGGTCTTCCCTTTCAGTTGTGATTTGCAGACGATCATGTTGAGGATGCCTTCGAGCTCACGGATGTTGCCCCGCACATTCTCGGCGATATAGGCAACAATGTCGTCGGCGAGGCTAAAGCCCAACTGCTCGACTTTCGCTCGGATGATCGCTGCGCGCGACTCCACATCAGGCTCGGGGATCTCCATAATGATGCCCCCTGAAAGGCGCCCGCGGACGCGCTCTTCGAAGCCGGGGAGGAGCATAGGATGCTTATCACTCGAGAAAATGATCTGCTTGTTGTTGTCGTGCATCGCGTTGAAGAGGTGGAACAATTCCTCTTGCGTGCGCTCTTTCTCTGCCATGAATTGCACGTCGTCCATGATGAGGACGTCGTACTGGCGGTACTGGTCCTTGAACTCATTGGCGCGCCCCTTCTGGACGGCGTTGATGAAGTCGACCGCGAAACGCTCCGACGAGACGTAGAAGACCTTTTTATTGCTGTGGTTTTTCTTGAAGTGGTTGCCGATGGCTTGGATGAGGTGGGTCTTTCCATGCCCCGTCGAACCGTAGACGAAAAAGGGGTTATAGGCTAATCCGGGGCGCTCGACGACTGCTTTTGCAGCAGCATGTGCGAGTTGGTTGAAAGGGCCGACGATGAACGTGTCGAAAGTGTAGCGCGGGTTCAGGTTGTCGCGCTTATCGATGTAGAGGGTGCCGAGATCGAGGGCGGCGTTCTCTTGTGCTGATTGGTGTTTTTCGGGACGACGCTCTCCCCCTATTGCTACCGAGCGGTGGACGACGTAGTCAACGGAGCGGATAGTATTATCTAAGGTGCGCAGAGTCCCCAAAATAAGCTTGTGATGCTTATCCATGAGCCATTCCTTGACGATCTTTGAAGGGACCGCGACCTGTACGATGCTCGCGTCACGCGAAACAATATCGGTATTACGGAACCACGTCCGGAAACTAGCTTGCGAGGTGCCAAGCTCGATTTGCACCAAAGCGTTCTGCCATAGCTCGCGATTACTCGTCATATGCTAGAGATTCTTAGCGAGCGCAGCAACTTGAGAGGCTCTTGCATTCCGCCCCAATTTTGAATGCAAAACGTTATGTCATCAGAGCCTGTTTTAGATGGATGAGTACTCAGACAGACTCTCTTTCCATCCGTATCAAAATTGGGGCGGGACAGGCGCACGCACATAGTGGGGACATTATACGCTTATCACTTGGTTGTGGAAGTCATACAAGAAGGCACCAAAGATGTTCACAAGGTGTGTACAACGTGGGGATAGGAGGAGAGCTCTTCGAGAGTGGTAAAAAGCGAAGGATCGTGCTACTCTTCTGTGCATGAAGCGAAACTACCAACCGAAGAAGAAAAAGCGAGCCACAACGCACGGATTCCGCGCGCGTCTGAAGACGAAAACAGGGATGCGGGTTCTCGCGCGCCGTCGCCGGAAGGGGCGCGCACGACTTGCGCTCTAATGCCAAAGAACTATCGTCTCACACGAGCTGATTTCGCTCGTATGCGGGGCTTCAAACGACTCCCAGGAGAGCTTTTCTCGCTCTCCTATGGCGCCATTCCTGGTCGAAAGATGCCAGGATTCGCCTGTGTGGTGTCTGCCAAAGCTATCGCTCGCGCCTCTGCCCGCAATACGGTAAAACGCCGGTGCCGTGCCGTGTTTCGAAGGATCGTCGATACGCGGCACCCTCTCGTGTACGTTTATTATGCGAAAAAAGCGGCGCAGAGCGCTCCCTTTGGTGAGGTAGAGCGCGATGTACGTGCGCTCTATGCGCGGGTGCACTCTCCTCTCGCCTAGCGGGATACGACAAGATACAATACCCCGATGTTCTCATATTTGTTCTCGGCACTTATCTACGACCCGCTTTACAACGGGCTTATTTATTTGGTGGATGTCGTGCCCGCGCATGATGTGGGTATTGCCGTTGTCATTCTCACCGTCGTGGTGAAGATCATACTCTTTCCCCTCTCGAAACAGGCTATCCGCACGCAAGCGGCGATGCGCACTATCGCGCCGGAGATCGAAGAGATAAAGAAACGTCTCAAGGACAAACAGGAAGAGCAGGCACGCGCCATCTTTGCACTCTACCGTGAGCGCGGCGTCCGTCCTTTCTCGAGTTTTCTCCTCATCCTCATCCAGCTCCCTATCCTCATCGGTCTCTACTGGGTGTTCTGGAAAGGAGGGCTCCCGAGCGTGGATGTCTCACTTTTGTATTCGTTCGTGTCTGCCCCCGAGACGATCAACATGGACTTTTTGGGTTTTCTTGATATGGGTGAGCGCAGCATCGTGCTTGCGATACTCACCGCCCTCACTCAATTTACGTATACGCGTCTTTCCATGGGTCCGCGGCAGCCGCGCCCTGCAGAGGCATCCCCCTCGTTCTCAACGGACATGGCGCGGAGCCTCGATCTGCAGATGCGCTACATCTTGCCGCTCTTTATTGGCGGCATCGCGCTCACGCTCGCCTCGGCCGTATCACTCTACTGGACGACGAGCAACATCTTCATGATCTTGCAAGAGCTCGCGATGGGGCGGCGCTTCACGGAGAAGGCCGCTCTGTTACAGGCGTCCAAAAGCGCTTGAAAAGGCTCTATTTGGTAGAGCGCGGGTTTCGTGGTAAACAAAGGGCATGCTACGCGAAGCCCACACGATCCTCGAAGAGTTCCTTGCCGCGATGGGAGCGCAGTATTCCGGCATTTCAGAGGCGAGTGTGGCCGGGCAGACCGTTCTTACTATTGCAGCAGAGGACGCGAAACTCTTGATCGGCGCGCATGGCGACACCATCCATGCGATCGATTTTTTGGTGAAGCGGATACTCGAGCAGCGGCGTCTTGCGAGCACTCTCGTGCATGAGGGTGCTTCTCCGGAAGAGCCACATTTTCTCATTGATGTGAACGACTATCGCGCGCGGCAGATTCGCGATCTGCAATCGAAGGCCTTGATGATGGCCGAGCGCGCGCGAAGCTTCCAATATGACGTCGAGCTCTCTCCCATGAGCGCCTACGAGCGCCTTATCGTCCACACGACTCTGCAGGATGCGCCGAACGTGAAGACCGAATCGCAGGGCGAAGGGCGCAATCGCCGCGTTGTTATCCGGTACACCAGCACTACTTAATTGTCACAAAGTGTTTGTATGTTGGCTGGCGCTTATTGGCCTTTCACGGAGCGGAGAATGTTGAGGTTAAGAATATCGGGGTTGATCTGATTAAGAATGAGCCAGACGCTGAGTAGGAGAAGAAGGCCGAGAACAGCTTGACTGATGATCTCGCGCGCATTTTGTTTCTGCTGGAAAAGATCAGTCGTCATGTATTTGAAACCAGCGTAGCCGAGGCGCAGAACCGCAAGTATCGCACCTATTGCAAGCGCGGTGTAGAAGAGCGCGGAGAAAAAGTCCGCGAGGCTCGAATTGGGGTCGAAGAGCGCCGAGAGTTGCGACGGCTGCACTGCCGTTTCTTGGAGCAGGACCTGTCCGAGGGGTGGTTGTGTATTCGGGTCCATAGTTATTCAGCGATGCGCAGAAGCCACAGCGACTTATCACTCGCATTCATGAAGGCGATGTAGTTCCCACTCTTATCGATCACGGGGCGCTCGACGTCGATCGCGGTCGCGTTGTTCATTGCGAAAAACTCTTCGGCTGTTCCAGCACTTCCGTCGACAACGTACCACGAGTCGGTCGTGTGCACGGTGCCGCGATACCAGTTGTCCAGGAAATTCGTTCCCGTCGGAGATTGTGGGACGGCGCAGTAAGCGACGAGTGTCCGCGTGGTAGTCGAGGGAGCATTGTCCGAGCGCGCCTGCGGCGCCCATGCGCATTTCTCTGCAGTGGTCGGAGTGGACGAGAGCGGAAGCAGAGTTCCCGTAGCCGATGTTTTCACCGCGAGGGAGAGCCCCGCGCCGCTATCGGTGCCGATGAGAAGTGCCTCCGAGCTTGCATGCGGGAGGAGCGTCAGGCCGGGGACCCCGCGCATAAGCGGCGTGAGGGTGCCGCTTATGCTCACCTCATATGCGTTCCCGAGGATACCGCTTGCTGCGCGCTCGACGAGGACTATGCGTCCATCAGAGAGAGGCGCCAGCTTAAAGTCTCCCGCGGCAAGCAAGAGTATCTCTTTCGCGCCAGTGCCGTCGAGCTTGGTGCGAACGAGATGGGTGCCTGCCGCATCCGATACGATGAATGTCAGCTCGGTGCCGGAGAGAAACGCGATGTCGGAGATATGTGCACCGAGATTTACTCCTTCGAGCGCGAGGAGGCCGTCCTCGGTCGTGGTGCCGAATTGTCCCACAAACGTCGTTACCGCGTCATCCCTGAGGAACCGTTCGATGACGGTCTCGCCCTGCACGTGCGCAGCATATATTTTCGGAAGAAGGGTATTCGTCCGGCGGACGACGGTGCCGCCTTCAGGGTCGGCGTCGAAGACGTGCCCCGTCGAGCGCTCGACGAAGCGCACGAGGGACGACGTGCCATGGGGAACGAAACTAAATCCTGCGATCGGTGTTGCGTTCACGTGCCAGAGGCGCGGTGGGCGCGCACCCCCCTTTTTCTCAGAGCTTGCGCGTTCGCCGAATCCGGAGACGATGTTCTCGACGGTCGAGCCGCGCGAGCCGGCGAATGACGGGATACTGATATCGAAACCGCGCGCGAGGTCCGTCCCCTCGATGTTCGCGGTCTGCCGTGAGATGAAAAAGTACCAACCGGCAAGGCCAAAGAGAAGAAGAGTGATGGCCGCGAATCCGATGTAAGTGAACGTGCGCTCGTTGGGCATAATGCTATTGATTTGTGAACGGATCAGTGCCGAAGATAGTCGCATTTCCCTGTATGAAGGTCAGCTGCCACGAGCCTGTGGCGCGCAGAAAGATGTCGGTGAGGCTCGTGAGCGAGAGCTCGATCGTCGCAGGGCCGGTGTAGTTGTTCGTGGTGATGAGGAGCGTGTGTGGTGCCTTTGGATCGGGTGTGACGTTTTGGTCGTTCACGCGCCACACGTAGGTGAGCGACTGGTCGCGCGGCGACTCGACGTGGGCAAAGTAGGCAAAAGCAACAACTTCCTCTTCGGTCTCCGTCGTACGCGCGCCTGAAACGAGCGCGCGGTGGAAGAGCACCCCGAAGAGCGGATGGTTTTCGTAAAGCTCGAGCGAAGGATCCACTGATTGAATGCGAGTGCGCGCTTCCCCGCGCAGCGTACCGTCAGTCGACTCTGCGACGACGCGGATATCGTCGGTCCCGAAAAGTGTTGGGCCGGGGAATGAGAACGATGACCTGCCGCGTCCGGAGGACATCCTGGTGTTCCCTTTGTACCACGTGTAAATGATGGATGTGTCGGGAAGAAGCGTGCCATTCGTTTGTTTGAATCGCGCGAGCGCCTGCGCGCGGATAATTGCGCTCGTTCCCGGGAGCGCACGTCCCTCATAAAAGGGAGGCACATAGGAATCCGACTCCCACAGAAGATCGACCTCGGTGGGGCGGATCGTCGCTTGTGCGCTTCCGATAAGGCCCGCCTCATCCTCCGCAACGACCTCGACAGTCGTGCGTGAGCCAAGTGCTCCTGCGGTGACCGAGGCAGTCGTTACGCCGGTGCCGCGGGCAATTTCTTTCTCGTTCTCGTACCACACGACTTCACTACGATTAAGGTCGAGCCCGTAGCTCTGCACGGTGAGACGCACGGTGTCTCCCGACATTGGGTACTCCGGCGTCATCGAGAGTGTAAGCGGCCGCTCGAGCCCCGTGAGTGAGAATTGCGCGCGCGCGGCAGGCGCATAAGCAAGGGAGAGGAGCGTGCCTGTAATAGTGAGAGAAACGAGAGAGAGGCGTGCGATCATAGCGGCTGCGGGCCAGGCGGGAGCGGCGTCTGCGGCGGGATGATAGGGGCGCTTGGCGGAGGCTCAAGCGGTGTGCTGGCAGATAATGCCGAAGAAGAAGGTGGCGTTGTAGGAGGAGAGAACGACTGGATTGGTGTGGGTGCCGGGGTGGGGATTGATTGAGGTGGAAGAGGCGATGGTCCTGGAGCGATTTCTGGCAGGGATTCGGATGCTGCTTGTTGCGGGACGCCACTCATCTCTTTGAGCGCCGCCGCCTGCAGGGTCGCCGCAGCGCTTGAGACTTGGGTTCTCTCTGGCGCGGCAAACGCTTGTTCCGCGTCGAGTTCCGAGGAGCGCGCGAGTTCTTGTTTTGCCTTTTTGATGGCGAGGATCTGCGAGGGGTCGGACGTGATGATCTGGTCTTCGGTGTACGAGGCGATGACCTTAATGGCGACGTGCTTCAAGCCGGCGAAGAAAATCCCCTCCCCCACATCCGACTCCAACAACAAATATTTCTCTTCATCCGACAACTTAAACGTTTGCTGCACAAGGTCGACGGATGTGGGGGATTGGCGCAAAAGTATTTGGATCGATGAGTTGGTGATCATGGCAGTCCCGTAGGGTGAGGTCAAAAAGTCGTTCACGTCCTGCGTGATCGTTGAGAGACCGAGGTAGTATTTGCGGCCGCGCTTCGCGATACCGAAGAGGAAGGAAGCGGTGTCCTGCGATTTCATCATCCACCACGCCTCGTCGATGACGAGTAATCTCTTGCGCAGCTCTTTGCGCACCGTATTCCAGATGTGGTGCGTGATGATGTACATCGCGACGGGCTTCAGGTCATCTTCCATGTCGCGCACGGAAAAGACCACGAGCTTTTTGTTCATGTCGACGTTCGTCGGGCGGTTCATGAAACCCGACCAGGTGCCCTTCGTATACTTCGAGAGGCGCGCGACCAAGGAGTCCGATCCCTCCATGCCGGAGAGGACGAGTTCGAAGTCGGAGAGAAGGGGCGGCTCGACGGACGCGAAGTTGGCTTCCGCAGTGATGTCTTTGAGCGCATAGGTTTCCGTGATTGCTCTGTCGATGACTGCGTCTTCTTCAGGCGTAAGGCCGCCGAGCATGATGCGGAAGAGGCCTACAAGCGTGATGATGTTGTTGCGCAGGATGTCTCCTGGACTTTCGTCCTCACGTGGAATGGGAAGATCGAAGGGGTTGATGTGGTGCTCGGAGGAGAGTGAAATATTAAAGTAGCGGCCGCCGACGGTCTCTGCAAGGTATTCATATTCACGTTCCGGGTCGATGACGATGACTTCCGTGTCGAACATGAGGGAGCGCAAAATTTCGAGTTTCGTGGTGTACGAGTTGTGTACGAACATGCCGCCGTGCCCTGCGAGAAACACCTCATCATCGACCGTAAGATCGTAGACGTACTTGTCTTTTTTGTTCGGCTTTTTGACGATCGACACGATCGGGTCCCAAAAAAGGTCTGCATTCGCGAGTGTCTTGAAGGTGGCAACGATTTCCTCGACGCGGTTCAGATTTTGCAGCGTGCGATGATACTCGTGCACGATGAATTGCGCCGCCGTGCGCAGGAGTTCGTACGACGAATTGTCACGCGTGCCATTGAGCGTTCGCGCCAAGTACTCATCAAACCCGTTTGCATGAACATTAACTCGTTCGACGCCTTCCGAGATCATTCCCTTCAAGTCGTCGACCGTTTTAGGGGCATCTACCCCTGCAGTCTCGAATATTTTGAGCGCATTTTTCGTTCGTGGCGGCATACCTTGCTTTACGGTAAACCACGAACTGCTCAGTTTTTCGATAAGTGTGCGATTGAGCTCGCGATCCTCGTCGGCTTTTTTGACAATCGCTTCTACCGTCGGTAGATCTTGGAGTTTCTGCATGAAAGGATACAAGTCTTTGAACCTTTGCACGCGTGCCTCCATCATCTCGACGAGTTTTCCAAGCCGTTTCGGCGAGAGATCGTGTCCTTGCTTGAGTGCGGAAAAATCTGAAATGTCCGAGAGCTGCGTGTCAAAAAGCCCCGCCAGCTCCTGTGCAAGCGGCTGCAGTCCCGGGACGATGTCGCAATTGGTGTTTTCTACTTTCGTGGTAAGCCGCGCGAGCGCTTCTTTTTTGCGTGTTGAGATAAAACCTATGTGCTCCTGGAACTTGCGGAGATTGTCCTGTCCCGAGATGCTCATCTGCCAAAACGTCCGCTTGCGACCGGTTTTTGCGTATGTTTTCTGTCGTCGGTGAATCCGCACGATGATACCGAAGTAGTAGCACAGATAGGAAAGGTCTGAAATGAGTGCGCGTGATTTTGAAAGTGCAGTGACTGCGGCGCCATCTACTCCACCGTCACCCTCGAAATAGGCACGGAGGTATGCAGCGACTGCTTCTCGGGGCGCATCGAATATGGGTCCCGCTACGTGCTTTTTGTGAGAGAGGCCTGCGCCTCGAATACCATGCACATAGTCGCGGAACGCGCTGCTGTAAATTGCAATCCACCGTGGATGGCTACCATGTCGAAGACTGAGTGCTGCGCAGCAGCGTTTAATGTCGGCAAGCCCCTCGGGGTCTTCATTACTAATAATAATAGAGCGGTCTGTGGTGCTTCCTTCGGCAGCGATCCAGCCAAGAAGAGCGCCTAAATCTGGAGACATCGGCGTCAGTGTTTGTGTGGCAGCAACCGTGATTGACCGTGGAAGCGGGATATACTCTCCCTCTTTCACATCCTCGCTTTTTGCAGCAACAACTCTCCCATCTCGCAAAACAAGCATATTGTGATCTGCTGTGGTTGTAATTTCGCGACCGCTTTTTGTTGTGAATGTGTAGTATGTGTCAGTGGCATCCTTACGCGCTGCGACCGACACTTTACTCCAACGCCCTTTCATGTGCTTGTCGAAGCTAAATACTTCCACGTCGGGATCGATAACCCCCTCAAGCTCCTCATCAATTTGTGTCGCACCATGCTTCCGAATGAGTGCGTCGATATACAGGCCAATTTCTACGTTGCGAACCACTCCGCGGTCTCGCATCAGAACGCGTTCCTTGACAAATATCGATTTTCCCGCTCCGCTTTTTGCGAATGTGACCGAATTATAGTTCTCCAAACTAAATCGATCGAACAAAATCAACGACGAATTGTGTCGGTTGATGCCGTAGAGGATGCCGCGATCCGAGGTGAGGTCGAAGGAGATGAAAGGGAAAATAGATGAGAGCGGCGCGGAATTAAGCTTCGTGTGCACGTTGAGTTCATCAGTTGCGAGGGGCAAGACCGAGCGGAATCCTTGCTCCTGCTGGAAGAGTGCCGGGCGGATGTACACAAGACGGCTCTCAAGGATGGAGCGGATTTCTGATTCCACCTTATCAATATCCTCGCGCGTCGAGCCGTAAATGGTGAGGTAGAGACCGACTTCGAAAATGCGCTCTTGCGCCTGCTGGAGGGAGTCGCGCAGTTTTTCAAGGTCCGCGTAGGCGGTGTCGAGGATTGGGTCGCGCACCATGCCCTTCTCTTCGCGCGTCGCGATCTGGCTCTGCACCTCGGCGACCTTTTTCTGGAATTTACGGAGCATCTCGTTGGTGTCCATTGGGTGGATGTAGATGGAAACATCGAGGACCTTGTCCATATTAATGATGGGTGCGAACCACCCCGTGGTGAGAAATCTGGGGTAAGAAATGACGAAGAACGTGCGCGCGATTTTTTCGCCGAGATCAAGTTCGCGCGGGGATATCTTCAGCGCGTGCGGGGCGATAACGTCCTGAAGGCCGAGGACGCCCGTGCGATAGATTTCTTCCGGAAGGACCGGCAAGACCGTCGCCGGTTCGGCCGTTTTTCTGGTGAAGAAATCAAAGAGTGCCATAGTGTTTATGCTTGCGTGAAGCCCTCGACGGGCATCGGCTTTCCTTCCTCGCCGGGGTTGAAGAGCTTGTAGAGGAGTTCGATCGCCTCTTCGGTCCCCAGCTGCACCGTGCGCACGCCACAGCGCACGAGGCCTTGTTGCACGATCGCGATACGCTGCTCAAGCTGCGAGACTTTCTCTTCGAACGTGCGGTTCGTCTCTTCAGTGCTTCTCTTACTTGCTCTCCCGAATGGGAGCTTGTCTTTAATACTTCCTCCTTCGGCGATGGATGAGATGATGGCCGGCGAATATGGGACGACGACGAAGAAATTTTTGGTCATGATGTTCGCCGCTTCCGTGAAGCTCTTGATGAACTCAATGTATTCGCGTATTTGGATGCGCATCAGATCATCAAGCTGGTTCTTGTAAGCAACCTCCAGGGTCGCGATGTACGGGCGGATATCGAGCATGCGCGATTGCACGAAGATCTGGCAGGAGAAATCCAGCGAATTGAGGAAATTCTGAAATTGCACGATAAAAGCGGTCTGCTCGTCTTCGGATTTGAGCGCGAAGTTGAGGGACGACGCGAGGAGGATAGCGCGCAAGCTTCCGTCGCGCATAACGACGATGCCATCACGCACTTCAGAGACGGGGACGAACCCCTGGGTGGTACGGTTGCTGGCGCGAATGGTTGAGGCTTCGGAGGGCATAGATTTTTAGCGCACGATGGCGTCTTTGGCGGTGCGTACCGGTGCGACGATGTCGGGAAGGGGCGAAGCATTCTCCCGATCTACCGTGTCAGCAGTCCCTGCCGCGATGCGCTCCTTGATGTCGAGGCTCCAGGCGAGCTCGTGCAGTTTGCTTTCAGAAAGGTGCGGCACGTAGGGAGCGGCCGCTGGCGTTGTTGGCGCGGACGAAGCGAGTTTCTTCTGCGTCTCAAGAGCCTCTTCATTGCTCCAGAGGTAGAGCTTGCTCTTTATGAGGTAGAAGAATCCGTGCTCGAGAGCCGCGATGAAGGGTTGTCCGTTGTAGGTAAGGAAGGCGAGGGCCGCGCCAAAGCCGAGGAGGGCAAGGATAAGGGGACCGGCGACGTAGACAGGAAGCGTACGCCAGAGCATGTAGCTTAAGCCCGCACTCCCCGCGAGGTAGACGAACTGCTTGAAGGTGAGAGGGCCAAAAATCTTGTCCTCGACCTCAATGAACTGTGGCACTTGAAACTGCATGGGATAGCTGTCAGCTTTCAGCTTCTAGCTTTCAGGAAAAACGCATCCAACAAGCGCTAGTTGCTAGCCTTCAGTCCATTTATCATACCATGCAACATACGGCAGACTTCCGACAAGAGTTGGCTGATTTCACTAAATTTGCTGTCATTGCAATACGAGAGCTTGTTGCTGATAATAAGTTGTGTTTCGAGTTCCGTGCCGGATCCAAGAGCCGTATGAAGAAAGTTTACAAAGTCTTTTGAGGTGCTGCGGCTTCGTCCTTCGGCAATATTCGATGGAATTGAAATGGCCGCCCTGCGCATTTGAGAAGCGAGTCCATACACTTCTCTCTGTGGGAAGTTTTCCGTGAGTTTGTATACCTGGATAACCAGCTCGATGGACTTTTGCCACACAAGCAGATCTTTGTATGACTGTGCTGTTTTCATGCCCGAAAGCTGAAAGCTGATACCTGAAAGCTACTGTGGTGGTTCCCTATATGGATCATCAACCACGGACTTTCGCTCAATCGATGCTTCGCCGGGCTTGTAGGCGCCCGATGCGGGCGCGCGGGCGACGGTTACTTCCGGCGGTGGTGCAGGAGGAGTCGCAGGTACAACTGGCGGCGGGAGGGGTTGTTGTACCGTTGCGGGAAGCGCTTCTTGTGTCCCTCCTCCCAAGATCTGCGTTCGAGCAGCCTCTACTCCACTTACGGTTTCAGCCTTTGCTTCCGGATGCTCGAGCTGGCGCTCGAGTTCTGCTCTGATGGGTTCGAAGACGGTAGAGTTTATACTCTCCGCGAGCGCGTGAGCAATATCAAGTGTGACCCCCACTTCCCTCATGAGGTTTTTCTCAAAGTTCTCCACCGCTTCGATGCCAAGAAGGGTAAGCATCACCTCATTTTCAAGTGATTCCCATTGGTCCACATGTAGTTTGTGTGTATCTGCTAGTTGTCGTAGTCGCTTTTGGACGTCAGTTGATGTAATAGCGTCTTGAACCACCTTAGGCAGTTTCGAGAAGCGCTCCTTTATCAAAGTACTAAGATCTGATTCCTCGGGCATAAGGTGTTAGTGGATCGTGGTTCCTCCATCGTGGGTCGGTGCCTTGGGGGGTGTGGGTGATTGCGCTGGCGCAGGCGTCTCTTCCTCAGTTGTTTTTTTTAGGTAGTCAGCAATTTTCTTAGCTTCTTTCTTTTCACCACTTTCCCTTACTGCTTTTCGTGCAAGTTTCGCTAACTCATCATTTTTCTCATCGATAGACACTCCGACAGCTTCCTTTAAAACATTGGTAAACCGTTTATTTGCAAGCGCAGAAGCGAGTGCTTCTTTCGTTTTCGGTAACGTTCCCGCTTGTTCAGCAACTTTGTGAAGTTCCGTAAAGGCTTTCTGTTGGGACGTCCGGGCTTGTTGAGTTGCGAGTCTTGCCTCCTCTATTCGTTGTTTCTCACGTTGCATTGCAGCAGTGTGTTCAGTACGTGTGCGGTTCATTTGATCTTTTATGTCCTCAATATCCTTCTTTGTTCTTTCTGTTGAATGCATGGTGTCGCGCAAAGTGACATTTTCCAAATTGGTCGTCAGTTGCTGCATGTTCTTCTCGAATGATGAAACTGTTTCTGCCTGGATGGCCGTTAGTCGCTCGATTTGCTTTTCTCCTTCTCGGACCGTCGCCGAAGCTTCTGCATGTTGCTTGCCTAATTCTGGCGCTCTCTTCATTGCGTCTACTATCGCGGCGCCGAATGCCTGCTCAGTTTCTTCCTTTGATAGCCCCATTCGTTCTGCTTGTTCAGCGTAACGTCCTGCTCGAGCTTTTTGTGATCCCTCAAACCCTTTCACAGCTTTTCCGGCGAGAGTATCAAGTTTTTTCAAGCCAGGAACGTTTCCGACCAATCCATGCACCTCTTTACCGAAGGTAGTGCGCATAAGATTCATATCTTGCTTCGCGAGGCCTTTGAATTGTTGTGCACCAAAATCGTATAATTGCCTGGTCCATAAAGATTTTGTCGTGTCTTTTGATACGTCTTGCATCTGCCTTCCTACCCACGCACTTCCTCGACCGATAGTTTGACGGCCGGCGAATGCAGCAGCCCGGGCAAATAAAGCTGTGCCAAATGCCGGTACCACAGCTGCCCAATTAAATCCGACAATTTTCGTGGAGAACGCGCTCGCGAAACGGATACTGCCGAAGAGCATTCCGAGAATGAGGAAGAAAGTTAGGAGTGCCATGATGCCTGAGCCACTGGTGGGGTTGGAAAAGAGCTTATCGAACGACCGGTTCGCTCCCGGCCCTTCCACGAGCGCGTATGAGATGATAAGCGTCGCCCAGAGCATGAGCATAAGGAGGGGGGCGAAGACCGCGTTGCGCAAGAGCGAGCTCCACCACATGTCCCAGAATTTATCTCCCCACTTCGGCACAAGATGCGCCGCGAAAGCGAGTGACGAAACGACCATGAGGAATATGAACAAAATAGTGCGGGCAATGAGAAGAAAAATGGCGTAGAAAAGGACAAGGCCTGTGGCAACCATGATCGTCGCCGTAGTAAAACTGTATGCGATTGCCCAAACGCTGCCGGAGAGCCATCCATCTTGCGCATCGTAGACGGACCTGACCGTACCATACGCCTGAAGGGCGTCGTTCAGGCCAAGGAGTTGGACGAATCGGCCGGAAATACCAGCTTTGCTCGCGTAGTCGAGAACGCCGGGCGCTTCACTGCCTGCGGCAGCAGCAGAATTGGTAAGGGACTCAAGGGACATGGCCGAGTAGAATTTGCCCGCGACGAAATTCGAGCTCGCAATGATGATGCGCGTGAAGAGCAGGCTGAAGTTGATAAGGACGGCGATGATGAGAACACGTGCAATGAGTTTCCGGGCACCAAATGATTCGATACCAAGGATCGTTGCGATAGCAATGAAGGTGAACATGCCGATGATAACGATGTTCGCGATGTCGCGGAAAGCCGTCCACACTTCACCGAGTCGGCCCGCGATAGCGGAGTATATCTGGCTGTCGAACTGCACGACGAAGAACGTAAGGGTGTGGTCAAGCGCCATCCCCATAAAAGCAACGAATATTCCCGCCAGGTTGATGATCCCCGCGCCGATTGTTGCGGGGGCAAGGATTACGCCGACGGCGGCAAGGAGTGCTGGCAGTGGCAGTAGTGGTAATAGGAGTGCGAGGGCAGGCATACGTTTATTGTCTCCACGCGTTGAACCACCGTTCAACGACTGCTGTGTTGTTTATATTGCACCACCCAATATTCGAGTCAGTGCTGTCCCCCCAGGATTTGATGGTGTCGGTGACAAGGGTGCCCACTGCGCTCACGACGTTATCGCGCTGGGTTGCCGCATTTGTCGCGTCGGCGGCAGTGTGGAGCTGACGGTTCGCGACCATCGTGTCGAGCCGCAGAAGGGCCTGTTGCTGGTTGGCTTGCGAGGCGCTGTTCGTGACACTTGCGATGAGTTGGTTGAGGATCGCGATAGTTGCATCGGAAGCACGGATGTCGTTAATTGTCGTGGTTGCGAGCGGGGCTATCTGCGAGTCGATGATTTGTTGCGAGAATTGGGTTGAGGTCGCGATGTTGAGGGTCGGATTTCCGTTCGCTTGAGCATAGGTTTGCACTGCGGGAATAATGAGGCCCCAGCATTGGTTCTCGGCGCTGCGCAGCTGCTGTATCGCATTCGTAAGTGCAGTTGCAATTCCCTCTTTCGCTTGACGATAGGTGAGTTCGATTTGACGTGCCGCGCTAATAACCGCGAGCGCGGCGTTCGTTGCTTGCTGCCGTACGTTTGCGCCGGTCTGCGACGTCATGCGATCGAGGTACGACGGCTGGCCGTTCAAGGATTGCGTGAGACCAATAAGTCCGCGAGTATCCGCGACAAGTTGTGTCGTGAGGCCGCCGAAGAGGTTGCCAACAACTTGATCGATCTCATTCGCGGTTTCAAGCTGGCGGAAGCCGGAGCCGATAACCTGCCCGACCGACTGCGCGATAATGTATCCAGGGGTAAGCACGCGTTCGGCAAGTGGGTCTTCCGTGTTATCAGTAAGCGGGAAGACGCCATTTCCCCAATCGAGCATTTGCCGGATGTTACGGTCATATTTGGCGAGATCGGCGTTGATTTGCGCTTGCGTGACCGCGGTCGCACCGAATACGTTTCCACTGGGTCGTATGGTGTTGAACCAGTTGCCATACGTAAATCCCTGGTTTTGCTGGCTTGATGCGGCCGGAAATGGGCATGAATAGATGCTCGTTGGATTATTGAAGGTCCGTGCGTAGTTTCGCGCAAGCGCGTTCTGGACGGTTCCCTTGAACGCCTGGCACATCGCCGACTGGTTCATTCGCTGTATATCTGCGACAACCACTCCGATCATCGGGGGGGTTAGGTCGAGGTCGAAATTCACCAGATACTGAGGATTCCCGCCCCGACCGGCGTTGAAGGCTCTGAGTTGAGTCGCAGTGTATTCTGCCGAGATATTTTCGGCAATTTTTCTTGTGACGCCATCAAGGATGCATTCTTTATAGACGAGAAAGCCGGTGTTTAGGGTTACCGCGGCATCGTTGACGGGAACATAGATGCCGCCAATCGCTGAAAGCGTTCCTACGTTTGCAACTTGCGCGCCGAGGCCTCGGCATCCATAGATACCGTCATTTGAAAGCGTTTGTCCCGTTGGGGTGGTTACGGGTACTCCAGGCGTTTTGCTTTCAATGACACAAGTCTGAGGATTTTGAGGATCATGTATCATCCCGGGGGCGCAGTGGTCGGATAATGCGACGTGCGGTAGTGAACCGATACAGAAGGCACATACTCCAAGAAGAGATGCTATACGTGCGATGTTAATTTTCGACATGTGCAACATAGAATTTCGCCAATGCATCAAACGCGAGAAACATTTCTCGCTCGTCTTCATTATACGTTCTTAAAAGCGCCGCGGTGGCTATTGGGTCATTCGCGAAGCGAACAAGCCGCTCCAAGGTTTCCGTAAATTTCCCGAGTGCATTTACGGCACGCAGGTGCGTCTCGATCGCGCTTGCAGGAGTGGATACCGCGAGCATGGCGTGCTCGACGTCTCGGTAGTTTTTCGCTGTTGCAGACAGTTTGTCGAGCCATGAGGTATCCTCCGTCGCGATGAAGCGTGCGAAGATCGTGAATTCCGGCTCGGCGGAGAAGTCGACCATACGCGCGGTCGCTTCCTGCATATCGGCACGGTAGCGCAGGATACGCTCTTGTGAGGTGTCGGCATCGATGATGAGCTCATCAGTAGTGTGCGGCATGAATATTGCGGGGGCACGCAAGTTCGTCGCGATCGTCTGCGCCAACTGTTCACCGCGCGCCGGCGTGTACTGGTTGTATTCTTTGAGCGAAAGATAGCCACTTACGACCGATTGCAGAACACTGCTTCCCATAGTTGCAAGGGGGTCTTGCGGGGCGGCAGGTGCTGCGGGTTCGGTTGTTGTTGCGATTGCAATGCCCGCTTCTGCAAGTGCGTCACGCCAGTCGGGAACGCCGTTTCCGTCAGCATCCTCGATCGCTATGTAGGTTTGCCGCTCTGCCGGCTTGCGTGATTCTGCAACAGCCACAACCTTTTGCGCTTGTGTCGCACTGCCAATATACGAGCCGATGGCGGCAATAAGAACAGCAACCGAGAGCGCGGCAGTAATGGCAATCGGAGAAACTCCGCGAACATATTTCGCATCCACAGGAGAATTATACCTCGTCCTAGAATCCTGCACTGACGTTGGCATTGAACATAAAGACACTGCCCGGATCCGATGAAGAAAAGGTTATGTTATTGGCTCCGAAGAGGGCGACAAGCATCAAAAATCGCTTGGTGAGCTCCTCCACACTCGCATTGTACGTCGCTATTGTATCGACGAATGCTTCATCCGTCGTCGTTTTCGCGACGTCTTCGAGTGCAAAGCCTATCGCCCGGTAGGCATTCGCGTAGGCCTTATGCATGCCCGAAGCGGCGCTCGGCACATAGTCCATCTCAACGAGACTTCTCCCGAACTCTTGCATGTCAAAGGCAAGCCGCTCAAGTGCGGCTATTTTTTGCGGGTTCGTGCGGTCTTCGACGTGGTCTTTGAGGATCTGCGCTCCTGAACGATGGGTGTCCTCGAAGTCTTTGATGTAGGTCCCGATCTGGTTGCCGTACTCGTGGAGGCTCGATTCTTGGCCGACGACGACCGTTCGTGATTCGTTTGAGGTCTTAGTGCTGATAAGGCCTTGCGGGATGAATGCAAACGCGTCAGATGTTTCCTCTACTCCTACTCCCCCGCTGGAGCTCGGGGGCTTCGTGAGAAGGGCAAGAAGTGCTGCGATGTCATCCGGTTCTTCCTCCCCTCCTTCTTGTTGGGTATCTTGGGGTTTTTTCGGGAGCGGGATGAAAGGAACCGCGTGCCCGGCGGATTGCACGTAGGTAATGTCTTCTGCGCTTGGCCGATAGGGTGCCTGGGCGCGCAAGTTGGCGAAGAACAGCCCGCCCGCCCCTCCCCACGCACCGCTTGAGTCCGCGGGGTTCACGTCCGTTCTTTGGAGGAAGAGCACGCCGCCGAAGAGGAGAAGCCCGACGATACCGATAGCGGCGGCAAGGTACGGGTGTGCGTGTATCCAGCCGGGCTTTGAAGGAGTTTCGGTAACTACTACTTCAGGCTCCTGCAGAGGCTCTACCCCCGCGATCATTTTTTGATAGTCGCCGCCTTCGTGGAGCACCATGTGCATAGTATACCCTTGTGTACCTGCAGAGCGGTGTACAATGTGCACATGCGTGTTGCTGCTATTCCTATAATCGTCGGCGCTCTCTTGCTCGTCCTACCTTTTTCAGTATACGCATTCCCCTTTGGGGGACAGATAACGACCATTCGGCCGTGCTACAACAACGCGATCTACGTGTTTCTCTCGCCGCCGCGCGGCGGCCAATACATCTGGACGCCCGCGACGCGCACGTATCAGTTCGGGCCGCCGCGCCACGTCGGCCAGTGGCTCTTGGGGCTTGCGAGCGCTCCCTACTACTGCGTCGTCTCCATTTTCCCGCTTATCGTCTGGCCGGGGACGAACATCGACATGATGGGCAGCAGCCAGTAATCAAAGAGTGCCTTCGCACTTTTTGATACGGAGCTGCTGAGACGGAGACATGTTTCGCCAGCAGGCGAAACAGTCGAGTCGGGGTCGCGGAAATTTCCGAGCGGCGGCGAGGAAATTATCTGTGACCAAGCAGTAACAAACAGTGCCTTCGCACTGTTTTGTACGGCGAACTCGGGCGGAGCGATGTTTTTGCCAGCAGGCAAAAACCGCGAGCCGTGGGTGAGGCGCGGGTTAAGGAGCGCCGCAAGGACGGAGCGCGACGGCGCGAGGCGGGGTCGCGCAGCTTTTCAGCAGAAAAAGCATGCGTGACAGGAAATTTTTTCGTAGCGACGAAAAAATTATCCGTGCCTAGCCAGTAACTTTCAGCTGCCTTGTCAGGCACTTCCACTTTTCCAGCAGGACGTCCTCTGCGCGTGATTTTTGCGGGAGATCACATGTCGCAAGCAACGCCTCGGGATTTTTCATCACTTTTTTCAGATTGTTTGCAAGAAACTTCCTTTTCGAAGCGAATCCGGCGCGTATCACGTTGAAGAAAGCTTCTTCTGACACGTCCTTGAAAAAATTTCTCGAGACATTCTCAATGAGGAGGATCGCTGAATCGACGCGCGGGGGCGGATTGAAACAACTGCGCGGGACCCGTGCGACGATTGATGGAGTCCCGTATGCTTTTACCGAGAGCGAGAGGATGCTCTCCTTCCCATCACGGGCGATGATGCGCTCGGCAACTTCCTTTTGGATGAGGAGCGCGATCGCGCGCGGCTGTTTCTGCGCTGTAAGGAAGTGCTTGATGATCTCGCCGGTGATGTAGTAAGGAATGTTCGCCGCGACGGCATACGAATCGAGACCGAGTTTCTCTGGAGTTATGTCGCGGATATCCCCCTCGACGACCTTCAATTTCCCTTCCGTGATTTCCATCTTAAACGTTTTCTGCAGAGTAGACACCAGTATCGGATCTTTCTCGATCGCGACGACGTGAGCGCCGTGCGCGAGCAGTTGTTTGGTAAGTGCACCTTTTCCCGGTCCTACTTCCACGACAGTTTCGCTAGGGTGCAGAGCCGCGTTCTTTACAAGCTCGCGCGCGACCCATGGGGCGTTCAGGAAATGCTGGCCGAATCGTGCCCCGCGCATAGTCAGCGGATGACGCGCTCGAATGTCTCCGGAAGTGCATGGGAGATAAGCCGCGGATCGATATCGTCGAGAAATTCCGAGGGAGTCGTGAGTTCGCGCGTCCCGTAGCGCAGGCGGCTCTCGGCGAGCGTGAGGTAGAGATGCAGGCGCGCACGGGTGAGTGCCACATAAAAAAGGCGACGTTCTTCCTCCGGGTCGCGTCCGCCGGCTGACGAGTCGTCCTCGTGCTCTGAAGGAAAAAGTCCCTGCTCGAGGCCGGTCACGAAGACCACATCAAATTCAAGGCCCTTTGATGCATGCACGGTCATAAGGGAGATTGCCTCGTGGCGCTCTTCGAGCGCATCCTGCTCGCTCATCAAGGCCGCGTCCTCGAGCAGACACTCGATGCCCTCCAAGGGCGGCAGTGCGTCGTAGCGCATGGCGTGGGCAACGAGCTCGTAGATGTTGGCGAGTCGTTCCTTCTCTTCGTCGCCGCCTTCCGCAAGCGCAGTCTCGAAGCCGCTTTCTTTGAGGATGAACCGCAGCGTCTCCGACGGGCGCATGGTGTGCGCTACGCCCTCAATTCGCCTGAGGAGTTCTCGGAAGAGTGCGATTTTCGCCCGCGCGGCGGGAGAGAGCATGGCTTCATGCCCCGCAGCGATTTTGTCCAACGTTGTCTTTCCGATGCCGCGCGATGGAGCCCCTGCCGCGCGGGCGAAGTCGGTAAAGCTCGCAGGATTAAGGGCTGCACGCAGGTAGGAGAGCACGTCTTTCACCTCCGCGCGGTCAAAGAACCGCACGCCCAAGACACGATACGGGATGCCTTCGGCGATGCACGCCTCTTCGAGCGCGCGCGATTGGAAGTTCTCGCGGAAGAGGACCGCGACCTCCGAAGCCTTCACGCCCGATGCGAGGAGTTCGCGCGCAGTTTTGGCGACGTAGCGGGCCTCATCGCGCTCGCTTCTCCCCGCAAAGAGCGTGATAGCCTCGCCGGTTCCATTGCTCGTGAAAAGCTTTTTAGGAATGCGATTCACATTCTTCTCGATAATGGCGTTCGCAGCAGTAAGGATGGTCTGCGTTGAGCGGTAGTTCTGCTCCAAGAGAACAGTTTTCGTTCTCGGGAAAATCCGCTCAAATGAGAGCAGGTTTTCCATCCGTGCGCCGCGCCAGCTGTAAATGAGTTGGTCGAGGTCGGCGACTGCACAGATGTTTTGACTCTTGCCAGTAAGAAGACGGGCGATATCATACTGCACGTTGTTCGTATCCTGGTACTCATCGATCGTAAGGTGCCGCCACCGGTCTTGGATTTTTGACAGCACATCTGGTTTTTGCGCGAGCAGGAGCAGGGTGCGCAGAAGAAGATCATCAAAATCCAAGGCCCCCTCTGTGGCAAGCGCTTGCTCGTACTTTTCCCACATCTCCGCAATGGATTCCTCGTAGAAAGAAGAAGCCTGATCCCTGAAGCGCTCGACGGTAACACCATCCCCCTTCTCTCTGGAGATACGCCCGATGACTTGCTTCGGAGGGAAACGGTTCCCCAGATCGGCGGCACTCAGGATTCTCTTCAGAGCCCGGGTACTGTCATCGCGGTCCCAGATGGCGAATGAGCGTGGCACTCCCGCTTCTTGCGCGAATTCGCGCAGCAGCCGTACCCCGAGCGAGTGAAAGGTGGTGATGAGCGGTACACTGCTTACCCTCTCTTCCTTGAGGAGGTTCAGGATGCGTTCGCGCATCTCCGCAGCTGCTTTGTTCGTGAAGGTGACCGCGAGGATGGCAGACGGGCGAGTGCCGGAGGCTATGAGGTGGGCGATGCGGTGGGTGATGGTTTTGGTCTTTCCGGCACCTGCCCCAGCAATGATAAGGAGAGGGCCCGTGAGATGTTCGACCGCCTCTTTTTGCGCTCTGTTAAGCCCTTCTAAGTGTCTCACCGGTAGACTATACCACATGGGGGCGGCTCCTTGACCAATGCGTTATCCCCCGGCGTAATCTATTCTGTATTGACTCAAAATCACCCGGGAGGATACAGTTGAAGGCGGTGGTAGCTGACAATCCTGTCTGGCCTGTGTCTTGAAAAAACAAGATGTAGAGCCATATTTTCCTGAACATCCTGCTAAGAACCACCGAAAAATGGCTTGAAACCTTGCTTGAGACGAAAGGGTCCCCCGTACGGTCCTGAAATCCTTGGAGGAGGCAAAGCCACTAACTTAAGCATATTTCTATTGCAGAACAGGATCTCCATGCACGCATTCGTGCGGTGCAGGGAGTGAAAGATCGTGAACATATTCCCGTGGGGGCGATTGCTCTGATGCTTCTTCTTTCTATTGTCGTTACCCCCTTCCAGGCACATGCGAGGGTCTTTGACGAGATACAGACGTGGTTCTCAAGTAGAGCTGAAGCGTCGGTTACGAGTAGCATCCAGAGCGTTCAGACGATGCCGCTCCCGAAGCCTGCCATGAACATCAACCCTCATCCCGCGAAAGGTGGCGGCGACGTTGTCATCGTTAAAGGCGAGGCGGTTGTGCCGGAAGAAGGGCCGGCAGGCACTATCGCCGATATCGTGCGGCCGAAGAACTCTGAGATCAGCATTTACGTGGTCCGCGAGGGCGATACGCTCTCCCAGATAGCGGAAATGTTCGAAGTGTCGGTGAATACCATTCGATGGGCAAACGATATTCCGCCAAGCGGCACTATCCGCGTCGGGCAGACGCTCACGATCCTGCCGATCACCAGTGTCAGGCACATGGTCAAGAAGGGTGACACGGTGGCTGCTATCGCAAAGCGCTATGATGCGGATGCGAATGAGATAGTCAATTATAACAAGATCGAAGGGGCACTTGTTGTGGGGAGCGAGATCATCATCCCTAACGGTGAAATCGCAGCTGCTCCCGCGCCTGCAGCGAAGGCAAAGATACCGGCGGTTTCTTCGGGCAGTTCATCGGTATCGTACGCCGGCTACTACCTGCGCCCTATTGTTGGGGGCTCACGCACGCAGGGAATTCATGGCTATAACAGCGTCGATCTTGCGGCACCTCTCGGCACGCCGGTTCTGGCATCCGCGGCTGGTGACGTCATTGTGGCGCGGCAGGGCGGCTGGAATGGCGGGTACGGTTCGTATGTCGTCATACGGCATGACAATGGCACGCAGACACTGTATTCACACGAGTCTTCCGTGATCGTGGGCGTCGGCGAGCGTGTCGTGCAGGGGCAGGTTATCGGCTATGTGGGCCAGAGCGGCAAGGCGACGGGACCACACGTCCACTTCGAGATCCGCGGAGGACCACGAAATCCATTTTAAGGTATGAATCCCGTTAGAAATCGCGGACGCACGAAGTACATATTCGATATTCAGGTCGGGCTTAATCGCCGTAATCAAGTGTGGTGCGGAAACTCCAACTTGTCCGCGTCCTATTTCTAACGGGATGAATCTCCAATTCGTCGTCCAGTTCATTCTGGCACTTCGTTATTTTTTCTAGACCAGTTCGCGTGTGCGATACTGCAAAGCCTCCAGCATGTGCGGAGGCTCGATAATTTCTGAAACAGCAAGGTCAGCAATGGTGCGGGCGAGTTTGATGGTGCGGTGATAGCCGCGCGGGGAGAGACGCATGCGCGTTGCGGCCTCGATGAGCGCGGCCTCGGCTTTGTCGGAGAGTTCCGCAAAGGCTTCAATGTCTCTCGCACGCATGTCGGCATTTGTACTGAGCTTTTTATTGTTTTTGAATCGCGTTCGCTGGATCTCACGAGCGCGCTCGATGCGCTCGCGCGCCTTTTCTGTTTCTCCTCCTGCTCGCTTCCCGCGCGACGAAAGTGATTCGAGCGGCATTTCAGGCACCGTGACCCACATATCGATCCTGTCGGCGATGGGGCCGGAGATTTTTCGCCGGTATTTCTCCACGATGTGCGGCATACACTCACAGCGCGGCGTTCCCCAGAAGCCGCAGGGGCAAGGGTTTAAGGCGGCGATGAGCATGAAATTCGCGGGGAATGTTGCCGAGCTCTTCGAGCGCGCGATGGAGACAACGCCGTCTTCCAATGGCTCGCGCAAGGCCTGAATGACGTCGCGGTGGAATTCGGGGAATTCGTCGAGGAAAAGGACGCCGCGATGCGCAAGCGTTGCCTCGCCGGGGCGCACCGTTCCGCCCGAGCCGCCGCCGATCAAGGATGCGTATGAGGAGGTGTGGTGCGGGCTGCGCAAAGGCGGGCGGAACACCGCGTCTCTCTGGAGGACACCGGCAAGCGAGTGAATGGTAGTCACCTCGATCGTCTCCTCGTCAGTGAGGTCGGGAAGAATGGAGGCTGCTGCGCGTGCGAGCATGGTCTTTCCTGTTCCCGGCGGGCCGTAGAGCGCGATGTTGTGCCGCCCCGCGGCTGCGATCTCAAGGCCGCGTTTCGCACTCTCTTGCCCCCTGATCTCGTCGAGTGCTGGCTCGGTGTCGGTGTGGCGGGGACGCTTGCGCGGCTTGAAAATCGTATCAGCGTCTCCCCGGAGTGCTGCAACGGTCGCTTCGAGGCTTGTAAGAGGGTGGGTATGCAGGCCTCCAACGAGGGATGCCTCTTCGGCGTTCTCTTCCGGGATATAGAGATCGGTGAATCCGCGTTCGCGGGCTGCCGCAGCAATGGAGAGCGTGCCGCGAATACCGCGCACTTCGCCATCAAGCGCAAGTTCCCCTGCAAAGAGCTTTCCCTTTGGATCGAAGCGCACCTGTTCGGAGGCGAGGAGAAACGAGAGCGCAAGCGGCACGTCGAAAACCGCCCCTTCCTTTTTCAAGGCTGCGGGGGCGAGCGAGAGTACGATCTTTTTGTTGCTGCGCTTGGGCGATTCGAGCCCGCTATTTTTGATCGCCGAGGCGATGCGATCTTTCGCTTCCTCGACCGATTTATCAGGAAGTCCCACGATCGAGAACGCATGCAAGCCCTTCACGATGTCGCACTCGACGGAGACGACCGTTGCATGTGGAAGCGCCGGTTGTGCGCCGAAAACGCGCGCGAATCCGGAGGCAATGGTCTGCTTATGAGCCACCCGCGTATTGTACTATGCGCGCTTCCTAGATGTTCGCCATCGCGGCAGGATTCGCGCGCAGGCGCTTCACGTCAATAGGATTACCGTTCTCGTCGATACCGTAGGTTCCTTCGTCCATCCGCTTAAGGGCCGCGACGATCTCTTTGTAGCGCTTCTCAAGTTCTTCGACAAGCGGGACGTTCACGGACAACTCTTCCATCTTGTCCGCCGCGTCGATCTGATCGGCTTCTTCTGTTTCGAATCCTGCCGGCGTTCCCTGCCAGTCGCCGTTCACCTTGCGGCCGTGCTCGGCGAGCTCGTCTTCAAGCGATGCTTTTTCGGCATCGAGTGCGGCGCGCAGTTCTTCCAACTCTTCGGACGTTAAGTGGTTCATGCGAAGTATGATACACGATTGGATGTTACTGCCAAGTACAGGTGAGCCACTAGCCATTAGCCACTCGCAATTAGGAAAATTCAAATGCGTCTGGATTTCCCTCGTGGCTAATGGCTAACTATCTATCCTTAGAGCCTTCGATCAGCTCTAAGACGACTTAATACTTCAGTAAAGGAGAATGGGCTCTCGGCGATGATGAGGATGTTCCGCGTGGGGAACGAATAGTAGAGCTGGATCGTGCCGCTGTCGTCTTTGAGGGCACGAACGTCGTAGTTACGCATTACGGTATCCGCGAATTCGCGGGCGATGGGGACGCCATCGGGGCCTGTCGCTTGCGCTGAGAGCCCGGTAAACAAGGGATCGAGATCGGCGTTTATGTATGGCTCCCATTCGAGCATCGCGGCGAAGGCGCGCTCGTAGGAGCGGACGGGGACGATAATGACCGGCGCGTTCTCATCTACGGTGTGGATGCCGAAGAAGAAATCATCTCCGAGTGCACGCGCGAGCTCGGCGGGGGCACGCGTGCCGAGGGCGGTCAGGAATGCTCCGAACGTGATGGGTGTTGCGCTCACAGAGCCGCTTATCGGGTCGGTCACCGTGGTGACTGGTTCGATCTGGAGGATTGCGCCGAGGGTAAGTGCGTTCGAGGTGCGTGCGGACGCGAGTATCCGTCGCACATCTCCCGGCGCTTCGTTATCGATGGGAAATGGCACCTTCTGCTCCGCGAACAGGATATTCGATTGAAGCGCAGCATTTGATTGCACGGCGCGCTGGTTAGTGATGACGTAAACAGCACCGAGCGCGAGTGCGCCAGTACCGAAAAGGAGGATGACAATGAAGAGTGTGAAGAGTGAGTGTTTGCTCGCGCGGACTCTCGGCGGTGTACGCTTCTCGATGCGGTGCCGCTTCTCTTCTTCGAGTGCGATGGCACGCACGTAGGAAATTTTGTTCTCCTGGACGACATGCTGGAGGTCGTCCTTGAGCGTGTGAAGGGAGCCCAGACGGTCGGGATGCATTGGCGGAGCTCCTCCTGGAGCCGTCCCACTTTCCGGGGTGGGAACAGGCGTAGTTTTCGGTAGAGGGACGTTCGGGTCGGCAAGCGACGTCGCGTATTGTTTTTGTGGGGCAGGGCCCTGTGGTGCTCCGGGAACTGTTCTGCGCTCAGGCAACTTTACCTCGCCGAGGATCTTCGTGATATCGGTCTGCAGTCCCCCACTTTCTAACCACTGTGGGTTCTGCGAAGGAGCCACTTCTTTTGCCGGCGCGGGCACTTTCAGCTCACTCCCTGATGAAAGTGGGGGATTAGATGCGGCGGCGTTGTTCGGTGTTGTAGCGTCGTTCCCCATTGTTCTCGCGGCCGCCGCCCTGGCTCGGGACGAGTCCTTTCCTCGCCGCGAATTCCGGGTCGGCTGCCTTTATGGAGAGATTATACCGCCCTTTCTCGTCGATCTCTTTCAGGACGACGGGCACAACGTCGCCGACCTGCACCGCCTGTGCGATGTTCTCGATACGAAACGGTGCGACTTCGGAGACGTGCACCAAGCCTTCCGTATTGGGGCCGATCTTCACGAAGGCGCCGAAATCCATAAGACGCGTGACGGTGCCCTCGAAGCGCTCACCGGGCGTGTACTCGTGCGTGAGGTCCTCGATCTCTTTGTATGCGGCCTCGGCCGCACCGAGTTTGCCCGTAATGAATATCGTACCGTCTTCTTCGATGGTGATGTCGTCGGCCCCTGTCTTTTCCTTGATGCCATTGATGGTCTTTCCGCCCGGGCCGATGACGAGGCCGATCTGGTCGACTTTGACCTTCAAGGTAAGTATCTTCGGCGCGCGCGGGCTGATGTCGGCGCGCGGTGCTGCGATTTCTTTCGCGATGACCTCCAAGATCTGCAGACGCGCCTTTTTCGCTTGCGCGAACGCTTCTGCCAGGACGTTAAGCGGCACGCCGTCCACTTTCACATCCATTTGCACGCCGGTGACACCTTCCGAGGTTCCTGCAACCTTGAAATCCATATCGCCATGATGGTCTTCGGGGCCTTGGATGTCGGTCAAGACTTTGTAGATGCCTGCCTGTGCATCTGACATCATGCCCATCGCGATGCCAGCGACCGGCTTCGTGATGGGGACGCCCGCATCCATGAGGGCAACGGTTCCTGCGCAGACGCTCGCCATTGAGGTCGAGCCGTTCGAGGCAAGACAATCCGCGACGATGCGGATGGTGTAGGGGAATTGTTCTTTCGCTGGCAAGACAGCGCGTAGTGATTTCTCCGCCAAGGCGCCATGGCCGATCATGCGGCGATTAAAGCCGCCAACACGGCCGGTCTCGCCGACGCTGTAGGGCGGGAAGTTGTAGTGAAGCATGAAGGTTTTCTTTTTGTCTTGGAATTCGATGGTGTCGATGAGCTGCGCGTCGCCGGGACCGCCTAAGGTAAGCGCGGCCAAGACGTGCGTCTCGCCGCGGTAGAACAGGCCGGTGCCGTGGATGATGGGCGAGATGCCGCCAGCTTGTGCGAAAAGCGGGCGTATCTCATCGAGTGCACGGCCATCAACGCGTTTCCCCTCTTTCGTTGTGAGGTCGTGCACATATTGGTCAATACGATGTTCATAGTACGTGTCGATGACGCCTGCCGGCACATCAGGGAACGTGAGTGCTGCATGTGCCGACCAATTCGTTTTGAATTTCCCAAGGTTTTTCTTGGTGATGCGTCCATTCATTGCCGCGAGCTCTGTGCCGACGATCTCTTCGAACGCAGGCGCAAGTTTCGCATCGTCTTCGAACGGCGCGATGAAGGTGGCCTTTGCGACGGCGCGTTCAGCAACGATCTGTTTCTGCCATGTCTGGATCTTCTCGATCTCTTTGACGGCGCCCGCAAGGGCAGCGGTGAGGACATCTTCCGATACTTCACGGGCATTCACTTCGATCATGTTGACCATCCCGTCTTTTCCGGAAACGGTGAGGTCCAGTTTTGCCTTCGGCGGCAGCTCATCAGAGCGCTGGCCGTAGCTCGGGTTCACGACGAGTTCTTCCCCATCGCCGGGGATCCCGATGCGCACGGCGGAGACTGGCCCATTCCATGGAATGTCTGACGTTGCGAGTGCGAGGGACGCCGCGTTCACCGCAAGGATGTCGGTATCGTAATCTTCAAGCGAAAGGACGGTAACCATCACCTGCACGTCGCGCTTTAGTCCCTTCGGAAAGAGGGGGCGGATAGTGCGATCGACGATGCGGCCGGAGAGCACGGCCTCGTCCGAAGGCCGGCCTTCGCGACGCATGAAGCGGCTGCCCAAGATGGCGCCCGTCGCATAGAACTTCTCTTCGTATTCGACGGAGAGCGGGAAGTAATCGAGGTTCGACTCCTTCGCGCTCATGACGGCGGTCGCGAGGACCGCACTGTTGCCGTATCTCACGAGGACCGAGCCGTTCGCCTGATTCGCCCAGTCATTGAACTCGGCGGTTAACGTTTTTCCGCCAACTTCGACGGAGTATTCTTTCTTTTGCATTGTCTCTTTGGTAACGACCAGACCTGCCCCGTAGTGAGTCTCTATGTCTATCCCGCAGGACAGTTCAATTCCTGATTGTGTCTCCCGATCGGTGTCAGACTACGCAATCAAAAATTGAGACTCTACTACGGGGTTTCAGCAAAGAACCACCACTGCCTATCCGAGCGCCACGGCTATTCTAATGTGGAAACAGTACCATATACCATCCTTCTTGTCGCCTGCGGCTGCATGATAGTATTCGTAACATGACAGAAACTCCTTCACATCAACCCGGGAGGCAGAAAGAGTTGTCTAAGGAAGACATAAAAAAGATAGAAGAGAAAGCATCTGATATATTACAGCCCATTCTCGAAGAGCTTGAGGATTCGACTAAGGAGCGTTATGTAAAAGCTAATAAGGCCATAAGGGATGCGTTAAAAGAAGTTGACCCTAATCATGAAATGACCTACGAGGAGAGTTTATACATGGTCCAATATTTTCATAGAAAAATGACAAGCGGGCTTATTCGCGTAATGAACGAACATATGCTTAATGGCATACCGGGCGACCAGAAATTCGTCGGTGATTTCATTGATGAATCCCTTGCCCGCCAAGGATTCCCTCGCCGTAAATAGTGAAGAAATTTTACTCCAACTCACGCTCTGTCTCGTCCGGTGTCTCCTGCGGGGTCTGCGCAGAAAATAGAAAAATAGGGGTCAGAAAAATAGGGGTCAGGTACCATTTATGCCAAGGCGAATATTCAGTTCCCACTTCGCTCCTTTGCGTTCGCTCTTATTGACTCTCCGTTTTCCATAGGGACGGGCGTGTTTCCACCATCCGGTAGCGGATCTGGATTTTTTGGATGCGTACCGCAGTTTTCTCATGTGGCAAGTATATCCTCATAATTGGATGCAGGGACACTGTGTACCTACAATAAGGCACTTGAGATTCAAGATCGATAGCCGTCACCCCATCCCTCATCCGGCATTTCGGTCGGAGCGGTTTCGCCATCACGTGCCGTCCTTTTCCGCGACGTGCGCGGCAAAGCCACCGCCTTGTTTGTAGGCGACAAGCTTTTTGACAAATTCCTCTGGCGTCATGATGTTGATGCCTTTCAAAGGCCGCAGCGAAAGGATGTCATCGTCGCCTGTTATGAGGGCGTTCGCCTTCCCCTCGAACGCGGTTTCAATGACCATATTGTCTCGTGGGTCGCGGCAAATGTGCAGTGTTCCAGGAATCTCGACCTGGTCAGAAGCTTGGATATATGTCGCAAGAAGTGCGAGCCGCTCGTTCCGCGGAGTATACGCGTCGAACTTCGAACTGGACATGACGCGGCCGTATTCGCGTATCATCGCATCTGAAACGAGCGGCGTATGGAAACGCATGGTCAGCACCAGGGCACTGCGCGGCACGCTCTCATCGAACAATGCGGCGCTGACGAGAACGCTGGTGTCTACAACGACCCGCATACTGACCTATGCGCCCAGCTCGTCAAGAATTTTTCGCAATTTTTTTTGTGTAAGACCGCGTTTCTTTGCCTCAGCGCTGAGTTGGTCGGCGAGCATCAGCACGCGATACCTCGCGATAAGCTTGTACTCTTCCGGCGACATGACGATAAGTTCGGGCTCGCCGTTGTTGGTGATGGTAACGGGCGCGCGCCGGACGGCGCGTTTGAGCATACCAAAGCGGTTTTTTGCCTCACGCGCGGAAACGGTTGTTATGTCTCTTGCCATGCGATGTATTGTAGCTATGAGAGCTACAATCTGCAAGCGGCGCGCGCGGGGCATCTTATAGAGAGCTACTCCATCCCCATTTCTTTTTCCATCTCGTCTGGCATTTCGGTGGGGGCGTTGTGAGTACCGCGGGAGCTGGTGCGGCGAGAGCTCCCGCGGAATCCGAGGAGATAGCGCCGCGGGTCCTCATCGAGGTCAAGGAAATCATCCGCCGCTTCTTTCAGCTTACTTGAGGTCGACCGGCCGAAGGAGACCACCTCGACCTGGCAGCCGCCGTGGGTCTGGAGGTATTCCACGAGGGGGACGAAGTCGCCGTCCCCGGTAACGAGGATGATGGTGTCCAGCTTCGGGGAGGCGGTAATGGCGTCGACAGCAAGCCCGACATCCCAATCGGCCTTTTTGGCGCCTCCGAAGAATATCTGTAATTCTTTTGTTATCATCTCGATGCCAATTTTCCCCAGGGCCTCGAAAAAGGCTTTTTCCTCGCCGCTCTCCGTCGTCACGGAATATGCGCGGGCGCGGATAAGGCGCCGCCCCGCGACTGAATCCTTGAGAACGTTGCCGAAATTGACGCGCGCATGATAGAGATTCTTCGCGCTATGGTAGAGATTCTGCGTGTCGATAAAGACGCCGACGCGCTGTTCAGGGTGTTTGATAATTGACATAGCTTTCAGCTGTCAGCTTTTAGCTTTCAGCAATAAAATACCAAATCTAATAAAAACGTATGCAAAGCGCATGAATGCGCTTTCTAAGTATAACTGACGGGGCGGTTTCCGCTTTTCCTGAAAGCTGATACCTGAAAGCTGACAGCTACTTCTTCAGTCCGAGCTTCCTGGTCAAGGCGCTATAGGCGCGCTTGTTGGTGGCCTCGAGGTACTTCAAGTGCTTCCGGCGGTCGGCGACAAGGCCGAGAAGCCCGCGGCGGGAGCTTTTGTCCTTCCGGTTCTTATCCAAATGGGCAGAAAGTTCCTCAATGCGACGCGTCAAAATAGCGACCTGCACCTCGGGCGAACCCGTATCGGTGTCGTGGCGCGCTGCTTTCTTCATCTCGTTCTCCTTCTTACGCTTCGTCAGCATGGGCGTTAATGTAGCACATTCCCCGCCCCTTCGCAACCCCTGCGCGTGTTTTTTATTCTTGCGTTTCCTGGACTCCTTCAGCGGGTGCCGCAGGCGCACTCTCGACCTTTACGAGCTTAATGTCGAAGACCAAGGTCGAATTCGCAGGGATGATGACTATGCCAGCTGGGTCTTTCACATCCTGGTTGCCGTAACCGAATTCCGGCGGGATGGCGATGCGCCGTTCTCCTCCCTCTTTCATGCTGTTTACGCCAATTTGGAAGCCGGGGATAATTCCTTCTGCGCCGAGCTGGAAGACGAGTGGTTGGTTACCGTTCTTCTCGGAACTGTCGAAGACTGTGCCGTCTTGGAGCCTGCCGACGTAGAGCACGGAGACGAGGGAGCCCGGTGTCGCTTCCGCACCGGTGCCGATGGTAACGTCTTGTCCCTGCACTTGCGATGCGGCTGCAGTTGCCGCCTGATCCTCATTTGTGTCAGTTGTTTCTGGAGTGGACGACATAGAGGGACCGAATTTCCAATAGAGAAAGATTCCGCCGATAATAACTACGATAACGATTGCCCAAATGATGATACTTCGTGTCATCGGGTAACCATACTCCGTTAGATTTTTCGTGCAACTGTGCATAAGATTCGCTCGGGCACATACTCCTTCGAAGTCGCTGTCTGGCCGCTCCTGCGGCAGCGCTCACTCTCGGCCCGGCCTGCGAGAGACCTCGAAGAAGTATGTACCCTCGCTCTGGTTGCTAGAAAAATGCATACTGCAGGTATGGTTGAGCCATTAGCATCACAGATACGACCGAAGAACCTTCATGAATTCGTAGGTCAGGCGCATCTCGTCGGCGCGGGGAAGCCCTTGCGCGTTGCCATTGAGAAGAAAGAGTTCTTCTCCTTCATTCTTTGGGGACCGCCCGGCTCGGGAAAGACGACGCTCGCGCGCATCTACGCGAATGCCGTCGGCGCAGATTTCTTCGAGCTCTCGGCGGTGGATGCGGGGAAGGAAGATATCCGGAAGGTGATCGGTGCGCGCGGCACGCTCCTTGCCGCGAAACCCCGCGTGCTCTTTGTGGATGAAATCCATCGTTTCAATAAAGCCCAGCAGGATTTCCTTCTCCCCTTCGTCGAGCGTGGTGACATCACGCTCGTGGGGGCCACGACGGAGAATCCGTCATTCGAGGTCATCGCTCCCCTTCTCTCGCGTTGCCGCGTGTTCGTGCTGAGTGAGCTCGGCGAGAAAGACATGGAGAAGATCATCGCGCGGACGAAGCTGAAGGTCCCGAAGGATGCGCGCGACTGGCTCATCCGAATGGCGCAAGGCGACGCGCGGCAAGCCATCACGGTTTTAGAAACCGCCGACAAACTCTATAGAAAGATCACCGTTGAAACACTAAAAGAAGCCATCCAGTCGCGCCACTTGCGTTACGATAAGAAAGGCGAAGAACACTACAACACTATCTCTGCGTTCATAAAATCCATGCGTGCCGGGCAGCCCGATGCTGCCATCTATTACCTTGCACGGATGGTTGAAGCCGGCGAAGATCCAAAATTCATCGCGCGTCGCATGATTATTTTCGCGAGCGAAGACATTGGACTCGCACAACCTACGGCGCTTGTAGTTGCCAACGCCGTCTTTGAAGCAGTGAACAAGATCGGCTATCCGGAAGCGTCGATCAATCTCGCGCATGGCGTCGTGTACCTCGCGCAGTCGAAGAAAGACAGGAGCGCCTACGAGGCTCTCGGCGCAGCATTAGAAGACGTGAAAAAATTCGGTAATCTTCCCATCCCGATGAAAGTTCGTAATCCAGTCACGAAACTCATGAAAAATCTCGAGTATGGAAAAGGCTATGAGAAGTACGATAAGGAATCGTATCTGCCGGAGAAGCTTAAAAAAAGAAAGTATCTAAAATAGTTGGCATAAATACCACGAAAGAAGCCAGCTGCGTTTCCGCAGCTGGCTTTAGAGGGTCACATTTGTGCGAGCTTTTACTGAAGATTGGATTTTTCCTCCGTGTATTTATGCTCCGCCTGACGCCTTTCTTTAGCTGCCTGTGGGATAAAACGACTGTCGTAGAATTCTATCCCACACATTTCATTGAGCGTCGTGCCGCGTCGGGCTTGCCAGATTGTGAACCACTCGATCCCGCACACATCTTTGCGAATGGATGCGAGGTTTACGATTTCTTTGGAGATTTCCGTGGTTCGATACTTGGTAGAGGTTGCGTGAGCGGATGCAGTTGCGATTGTCAGGCTTGTGTCGCACGCAACTCGTTGTAAGTGGTATACGCAATCCTCGACCAGTATGAATGCCCACAGCTCCTCATCTTGTTCGCAGAATCGCTCAAATAAGTCCCTTGTCGGAACAGATTCTTTTATTGTTACAAGAGTTTGCCCCGGGGTCCAGCGACTCCTGATTCCCCATAACCAGGGGTATTTGGCAAGCAGACGCGCTTGGGTAGCGAAGAAGGACATATCTATGTCTCCCTTGTGGTGTTCTGTACGACCATCAGAACTGTGCTACGAGAATTTAATCTAGTCTATTAATTTTGGCAGCCATGTTGCATTGGGTCAAAATATGTTGATATTTATTGTTCTTATTATAATATAGTGTTGTCCAGAAAGACGACAGTATGCAGAAAATGGAAGACATGCTTGAGATAGTTGGGCTTAGCCCCAAGGAAGTACGGCTGTACGTGGCCGCGCTCAACTACGGGGATGCACCGATGTCGCTGCTTGCAAAACGAGCTGGTATAAAACGCTCGACTGCGTATCAGGTATTCAAGGGCTTGGAAAAGCGCGGGCTTATGGGCTCTTTCAAGATGCGCGGTGGTATGCGTTTTGCCGCGATGAGCCCAGACGCGCTCTATGCACTGCGGAAGAAAGAGCTTGGGGATTTTGCATTGATATTACCGCAGCTCAAGGCACTTGAGAAGAAAAAGGGCGTGCATCCGAAAGTTTCGTATTTTGAAGGTCGGGAGGGATATCGGCTCGCTATTGAGGATTCGCTCGAAAAACCGGGCAACCTCTTGCGTACTATCGGCTCCCTCACCGAAACGTACAAGATGATGGGGGAGGAATACGATTTGAAGTATTACGTGCCGGCGCGAATCAAACAAAGCATCGGTATTAGAGCACTTCTCTTTCCGGACGTACGCGATGACCTCGCGGGGCGTAACCACGCGGGGGAGTTGCGCGAGATCAAATGGCTGCCAAAGAAGTTTTGGTTTGAGGGCTCAAGCCTTATCTATGACCACAAAGTGGTCATTGTGAGTGGCGTAGAAGAGATGGTAACGGTCGTTATCGAAAGTGAGACGATCGCCGAGGCAGAAAAGCAGAAGTTCGACTTGTTGTGGGAGCTAGTTGGCAGCGGTACAAAAAACGCATAGCGCGTATCATGGTCTTCAGTCAACGCGAAGTATTCAAAAATCTCTGGCCGCTTGTTTAGACGATATTGTGCGACGCCTGTGTCGCACAATATCGTCAGGTTTTCCGACGCTTTTGCGTTGGAATAACTTATATTGTGCGACATGCACGGTATAATTGCTGGATGGCGCAGGATCTGAAGTCGCTCAAGATGCAATTTTTGGAGTACTGTGAGATTGAAAAAGGACGCTCCGTGAAGACGGTCGAGAACTATGACCATTATCTGACGCGGTTTTTAGAGCATGCGGGAGTCAATTCACCTGCAAAACTGAATGAGACAGTTGTCCGCGAATTCCGTCTGTGGCTCAACCGCCAGCCGGGAACGGCCGGCGACATGAAAAAGAAGACGCAGAACTACTATCTCATCGCGCTCCGCGCGTTCCTCAAATACCTGCGGAAACTCGGCATCGAGTCTCTCTCCCCCGAAAAGATTGAGCTCGCAAAAGTGGGTGGTCGCGACCTCGATCTCATTACCGCCGATGAGCTTAACCGCCTCATGAAAAGTCCCGTTGGCGATTCTCTGAACGAACTGCGCGATCGCGCGATACTGGAGTTATTGTTTTCGACGGGACTGCGTGTTTCCGAGCTCTGCTCCTTGAATGCTGACATTGACCTCACGCGCGACGAGTTTTCCGTGCGCGGTAAGGGTGACAAGGTACGGGTCGTCTTTCTCTCCCCCTCCGCGAAGAAGGCGGTCGCGGAATATCTCAAGAAGCGTGGGGACATGGGCGAAGCGCTGTTTGTCGGTTATGGTGCGAACCAAGATTCGGCGCGCCTCACCCCTCGTTCAATAGAGAGAATCGTAAAACAGCATGCCGTAAAAGCTGGCATCACACGCAAGGTTACCCCGCACACCCTGCGCCATTCTTTTGCGACCGATTTACTAGATGGTGGTGCGGACTTGCGCTCAGTTCAGGCGCTTCTAGGGCACGCGAACATTGCGACCACCCAGGTCTATACGCACGTGACCGACCGGCACCTTCGCGAGGTACACAAAAGCTTCCACGGGAAACGACGCCACTAACCTTTTGCTATCATAGGGGCATGAAACTCGTCTCCTGGAACGTGAACGGTTTGCGCAGCGTTCATAAAAAAGGACTCTTTACTCTTGCAGTGGAGGCTCTGAAACCCGACATGCTGTGTCTCCAGGAGACCAAAGCAGAGAAGGGTCAGGCGGAGGTTGATCTGCCAGACTATGAAGAATATTGGAACTCGTCAACTGGCCGTAAGGGATACAGTGGTACTGCTATTTTCACGAAGATCAAGCCGCACGCGGTGTTTCTGGGATTCCCTGAAGACATCATCAAGAAATTCAGGCTTGCCGGAGACAGCTACGGCGACCCGAATGCGGAAGGACGCGTTATCGCTGCTGAATATAGCGACTTTTTCCTGGTGAATGTTTATACACCAAATGCAAAGGAAGATCTCAGCCGGCTACAGCTCCGGCACAAGCATTGGGACCCCGCGTTCCTTGCCTACTGCAAGCAATTAGAGAAGGAGAAACCCGTTATTTTCTGTGGCGACTTGAATGTAGCTCATACTCCCGATGATCTTGCGCATCCTAAGGAAAATGATGGCAAAAAGGGATTTACTCAAGAGGAGCGGGCGGGTATTGATGCAATAATCGCTGCTGGATTCGTTGATGCGTTTCGATTATTCACAAAGGGTGGGGGGCACTACACGTGGTGGAGCAACTTCTCGAATGCGCGGGCGCGCAACCTTGGCTGGCGTATTGACTATTTTTTCGTAAGTAAGCATTTGGCGTCAAAAGTCACAAAGGCAGAGATATATCCCCGGTTTATGGGTTCTGACCATTGTCCAATAAGTTTAGAGCTTAAAATATAGATATTTCCAATAACCAGTATCTAGTAACTAGCAACCAGTTCAGGTTATCCACAGTACGTCCTTTACAATGTCCTTTACGGAGATATTCTTTCCCCTAGGAGTCTTCGGACTCTTTCGAGGTTAGAGGTAGATAGGGAAACTTGTCTCTCAAACCAATGTCAGGTACACCGTACTCGACATGTCCCGTATCCGTGTTCTTTATAGAGTAGATTGCTGTACAAGTACCAAGCTTGCAGGGGGAATTGCATAGCAATTCCAAAACTTGGAAAAAGTACTATCGTAACAGTCAATCAATATACTCAATTTTCGCGAACGGGAAGTAAGAAGCCGTCTTGGTGCGGCATACGGAAGAATCCGTATGTGGCACCAGGGCGGCTTTTCTTTTTAACTGACATGGTGTTTTTTACGCAGTTCTGCGACCGCACTTCGCTCCTCCTCTTCCCGCCTCTCCTTTCCCCCCTCCCCTATCTCTTTTAGATTCTCGTCAGAGAGCCGCAGGAGCTCCACAGCTCGTTTTTCAAGGTACTCTGAAGTGTTTTTTGCAGGATCGTCGAGAACTTCCTCGAGGAGCGCATGCAGTGTCCAGCCAAGCCGCGGCCCGGGTTTTTCTCCCCCAACCTCCATAATTCGTGTGCCATTGATTTTGAGCATTGAGACAGAAATCGGGTCGCGGAGCGCTTCGTCAACCATTGACATGTATTTGCGGAGTCGGAACGGATGTGCTTTCGGGCGGCCAGTGCCGATCCGGTCGCACACACGCGTTTTCAGGAGTTCTTGAATGTTGTCGGTACCGACGCGGGCAATCGTGCGCCGCACCGCCGAAAGCGTCACTTGGTCGGGGTCGGAGAAGAACATGTGCCATCGCACGAGAGACTCGACGGCGTCAATAGTTTCTTTCGGGAAACGCAAGTCTTTCATGATTTTCTTTGCCATACGGGCGCTGATGACGTCGTGGCCATGGAATGTCCAATCGTTCTTTTCCTCCGACCACTCGCATGTTGCGGGCTTTCCGATGTCGTGGAGGAGGGCGGCAAGCCGCACATTGAGCGACCATTTCTGGTCTGCTGCATATTGCACACAACGCAGAAGGTGCTCGAATACTTCATATGAATGCGCCTGATTCTGCTTGATGCCAATCCCTTCCTCCAATTCAGGAATGATGTGCGTTAAAATACCGAGCTTTTGAGCCATGAAAAGGGCTTGCATCGGCCGGTCGCTCTCCAGAATGCGTATAAGTTCGTCCCGTACCCGCTCGCGGGAAATCAGAGACAGTTTCTCGGCATTGCGTGCAATTCCCTCTGCCGTTTTCCCATCAAGTGCAAAATCGAGCTCGGCCGCGATACGGATTGCTCGAAGCATGCGCAAGGCGTCTTCGGAAAAACGATCGGTTGGCTCCCCTACCGTGACGACGAGTTTTCGTTTTAAATCGTCCGACCCCCCATGCTCATCAACTACTGTTTCAGTGACGGGGTCGTAGGCGATGGCGTTGATGGTGAAATCACGGCGCTTAAGGTCATCGGAAAGGTTATCGCTCCATGTTACCTCATCTGGATGACGCACATTTGAATACTTCCCTTCGATGCGGTAGGGCGTCACCTCGATGACCTTAAGGCGAGGATCCTCAGATTGTGTCACGACGCCGACGGTGCCATACTCGTTCTCATAGAACGTCTCCGCATAGAGCGGCTGGATTTCTTCCGGTTTTGCATTGGTGGTAATATCCCAATCTTTCGGCTCTTTTCCGAGAAGAAGATCACGGACGCAGCCGCCCACAAGATACGCCTCAAAACCCGCGTTTTTCAAGCGAGAATGGATGTCGAATACCTCCTTCGGCACATCTAATTTCATGCGCGCATTCTAGCACCGAAGCGCATATTCAGGGTATGATGCACCGTATTGCTCCCGTGGTGAAACGGATATCACAGCAGTCTTCGGAACTGCTATTCTAGGTTCGAATCCTAGCGGGAGCACACGTGTGGGGATAGGTGAAGAAATTGCCCTCCCCTGTTTCTGCTGTATAATCACCCTGTTTTCAAAAGCGGGCATGGTTAAGTGGTATAATGCGTCCTTGCCAAGGACGAGTTGGGAGTTCGATTCTCCCTGCCCGCACCACAAGGTTTTCGATTTTTTCGATATTACTCTTGAAGAAAGAAGCCCTGGGAGCTGGAAGATGATATCTCCTAGTATGTGGAAAACTCTGGGGATATGTGGATATAGGACAGTCTTATAATCAGGCGTCTTAATGAATAATCCAGTTTTTAAGCCAGATATATGGGACACCATCTTATACTTCCATTTCTCAGGAGCCTGTAATATGTTACTTAAGTTACGTATTTAAATGACTTTCACGTGAAAATGCATTATGGCAAAGACGGAGAAAAGAAAGACAGGAGATATTGGAGAGGATGTTGCTTGCATCTTTCTTGAGCGTAAGGGATTTAGAATTGTCGAAAGGAATTATCGAAAACCATGGGGGGAGATCGATATAGTCGCTGAAAAAGATGGAATAGTACGTTTTGTCGAAGTAAAATCCACTTCAAGAGATATGGCGGCTTTTTCACGTGAAAGTTATGGGTATAGACCAGAGGAAATGGCTACTCGGGGGAAACTCATGAAAGTTGCGAGAACAGCAGCTCTGTATATGGAAACTAAGAAAGATAGGCGAGAATACCAAATCGATGTTATTGCTGTCTTGCTTGACCAAGAAAAAAGAGTAGCCAAGTGTCGATTTTTCGAGCAAGCTCTCGCGGATAATCTATAGAACATCAGTAATGGACATGTTTGTCCCTTAAGATATGTGTTAAAATCAGCCGGATTCCGGGCGTGCCTGTAGTCTCGTGTGTGGGAGCGTTCTTATTTTCGGGGAGTAGTATACCGGTAGTACGCTTGGTTTGGGACCAAGTAGACCGAGTTCGATTCTCGGCTCCCCGAAAATAAGAATGTCCAGCGGGCAGATTACTGTATTCGGAGAGGATATTGACCGAGTCCGACCTGCCCCGCCCGCCGAAGCCTCGGCGTAAGCAGGTAGCCAACCGAGCGATGCGAGGCGGTAGTACTGGGGTCTCGGCGTCCCGACCAGAATAGATAGTTTATCGGTTCTCGAGTTCAGTAATCAGTCTTTGGGAGAGAAGAGGGGCTTTAACCTGCATAAATTGAGCCGCTTGCGCTTTCATATCTCGAGACAGGAACTCCTTGAGGTCTCCTGAAGTAGAATTAAGGAAGTCGCGGTTGATATATAAGAGTGTTAAAGCATGGAGATCCCGTTCTGCGGTCGTTTCGCCATCGCTGGTGGTCGTAATGATGCCTATGAGGTGCCCCCATGCATTAACGACCGCGCCACCCGATGAACCGCTCTGTGCGAGGACCGTACTGCCCAGAGAATAGAGGTCGACAGTGTTCTCGTTGAACGTGAGAAGTTGTTGAATAACCCCTATCGCAGAGGAGGCGGAGAGAAATCCGCGAGTTGCATTCCCCCCTGAGAATTCTGCCGGGTACGCTGCAAGGAAGACGTTGTCGTTGACCGTTGCTGTGTCTCCACGGGTATCTAGTGGCAGGAAAGGGAAAACAGGGGGAAGTGGCTCCGGGGTCGCACTTTCTGTGATGAGGAGGAGCGCGTAATCTCGCTCTCCCGTCCCCATTGGTCGGCTCTTGGTAAGGTCGGCGGCGTGTTCATCAAGCCACTGTTCGGGGAAATAGAGAATGCTGGCTTTCCAGCGGGACTGTGCGGGGGGGTCGGTTCGAATGACACAGTTCAGGTCAACCTCAGGGCGTGAGCCGAGGAGAACATATTGAGCGACGTGGGCATTCGTGAGAATAACGCCGCGGGGATCAATAATGACGCCGGAGCCGGCAATCGGCCGTACAAGAGAGCTGGACGTGGTGCAGAGAATGTTGATCAAGGCGCTCCGTGTGAGTGTATTCAGTGCATCGTCGGAGAGCGGCGGATAGGGGTAGGAAGGCACCACTGCTGTCTCTTTGTTTTGAGCCGTATTTTGGCTATTTGCTGTGCTGTTTTGAGAGTCAGGTTGTGTGAGGCCTAGATCAGTGGGGGGCAGTTTTTCCTCTTGAGCTGGGGCTGGTTCATCTGATTCGGATATTGCTTGTGAGGTGGCGGCGGTAAGCCCCGGTGCAGTGTCAGAAACTGTGCGTGCAGTATTTACTGCCTCAAATGAGGTTGAGAGTATCTGGGGAAGGAACACAAAAATCACTCCAGCAATGCCGAGTAAACCAATCAGCTGCAAGAGGGTACGGATCATGGTTGGTGCGGGATGCCGGGAACCCCGGTGAGAAACACTTCGCGTTCTCACGGGGCAGGTCGAACCGCTTGCGGGATGGGAGAATCGAACTCCCGCCAACAGGTTGGAAACCTGCTGTTCTGCCATTAAACTAATCCCGCCCTGTCCGGAAGATTAGGACGTGGCTCTACTCTACATGAATTGAGCATTTCATACAAAAACTGCCGTACGGCAGTTTTGTATCGCTAGGAGCTATAAGCTGAAAGCTCGAAGCTATTTTATTGCGTCTTTGAGTGTCTTCGACGCGCGGAATTTGGGAACGCGCATCGATTTGATCTGAATAGTTGCGCCCGTGCGCGGATTCCTCCCGGTGCGGCCAGCACGCGTCTTAGCTTCGAAAATGCCGAGGCCCGCGATCGAGACTTCCTCGCCGCGCTTGAGGCAGTCGGTGATCGTGCTAATGATCGCTTCGACTGCGCGCTCTGCGTCGGCTTTCGTGGAGCCGATGGTTGCATGAACTTTGTCGACCAGATCCATTTTATTTGCCATACAAATTTGTGTATTAGAAATATGATAATGCGACCGACCAATACTCGACCATTTTGAGCCGTATTTTGGGGCTGTCAACCCCGTTAGAAGCCTGAACCTGAATACTTATGCTTGTCTATGGCAGCTCAACAGCAAACGCAGTAAAGTCTATTTCGCCAAGCTTCTAACGGGGTCAATCCTTGTCATTCCTTCACAACCCCCGTATTATTCGCACCCATGGCAGTCAAAATCGGTGTCATGGGCGCCAAGGGAAGTTTCTCCGAGGAAGCTGCGCGTGTCTATGCGAAAAAGCATGCGAATCTCAAAAAGTTCACAATCCTCTACCTCATAACGGCGGAAAACGTGCTCTCGGAACTCGAAAAGGGAGCTATAGATATCGCTATTTTTCCGATCGAGAACTCGAACGGTGGCATCGTCATCGAGGCTGTCTACGCGATGGCCAGGCATAACTTCCGCATCAAGAAAATGTTCGATATCGACATCCACCACTGTCTCTTGGTCAAAAATGGCATCACAGCTGACGCCATTAAAACCATCGTCTCGCACGATCAGGCGCTGAAACAGTGCCGCATGTACCTGAAGCGGGCGTGGCCGAAAGTGAAGCTCCAAGAATATGCCGATACCGCAAAGGCGGCAGAGGACCTTGCGAAGGGGAAGCTCCCGAAGACGTCTGCAGTAATTGCGTCGCGTGCCGCCGCCGAGCTCTACAAACTCGGTATTTTCGAGGAGTCCATCCAAGATTTGAAGTTCAACTACACGAGTTTTATCGCTGCTGAAAAGCTGCGGTAAGACTATGCGAAGTATTTTTGAAGCATCGTGCGGATAGCATCTTTTGTCCGCGTATCAAGGACTCCCGCTTTTTTCTCAACGAACGAGGCATCAACGCATGCGATTTTTGACGTCCGTACGATGGATGGGATGGGCAGACCAGCTTTCTGCACATCATCAATGTCAACGTCTCCTTTCCAACCTTTTAGATGCGTGCTCGTTATCATAAGGAGCCAATAGAGTTCAATATCATCGGCCGGATTGAAAGCGGCAACGCACACTGCGGGGCGCATCTTTGAGCGAAGTTCGTCGGCAAACGGGAATGCAGTGACGAGCACGTCCCATCTTTTATAGCGCGTCATAGGCGTCGTTGGAAGGATCGTTCCACTCACTGAAGGTTGCAAACGGCACGTCAAAGACGTCGATGCGTGCATCGTTTGACTCAATCGGCACTATACGTGCCAAAGGTTTTCCAGCCCTCGCGACAGTAAACTTCTCACCGCGAAGCGCCACGCGATTCATGATCTCACCAAAGCGCTTGCGCGCCTCCATCGCCGAAAGGGTTTTCGTTGCCATACACTTGTCATATTAATTCTATCAATTGATAGAGTTCGTGTCAAGCATGCGTTTCAAACAAATCCTCTCTCGGGAAAAAGAGGGTGTCGGCAATGTCGGTGACATCGGAAAAAAGCATAATAAGGCGATCCACTCCTACTGCGATGCCACCGGCTTTCGGCATACCGGTTTTAAGCGCTTCGATAAAGTCCATATCTATAGGGTGATCGACTTTCCCTAGACGTTTTCGCTCAAGTGCTTCT
>ERZ1292623.250-Hain-H51-01um-R1-250-length-60562-cov-17_pt1 | contig 60562 bp, 62 predicted proteins | sample MGYA00564398_ERZ1292623 | MGnify/ENA primary metagenome ERZ1292623 (study PRJEB36523, sample SAMEA6512633) | groundwater metagenome | collected 2019-01-07 | study: AquaDiva: Metagenomics assemblies of 32 groundwater samples
GCATTTATATCAAACAAGAAATATGGATTTTGACACGAGCAATTTCGGGCAGAACCCAGATCACCTTGCAAACTTGGCCTCATAAGATAAGGAATAAAACTTTTCCCTTGATTAATGTATATATTTTCTCTGTTGAAGATATCATTCAAGCCATCATTATTAAAATCAGATATATCAAAAGGTTGGTTAGACTCACCACTCGCATTAATTGAATAGAAAATCAATCCTCTTGGGAGTACATAAGATGGATCAAGATACCAAGAGTCCCCTTTATTGATATATACATTTTGAATCATAGTGACAGTAGAATTCCAACCACAACAAATCCTCTCTGTAGATTCCACGATATCCGGCAAGTTGTCACCATTTATATCAAACACGGCATGATCATTCTTTCCGGTAAAAACTGGGGTGTAAGAATATGGTTTAGTCCCTGCTCCATGATGTTTAATATTTGATACGTATTCAAAACCAAAACCGTCGTTCATAGAAGTCGTTGTGTTCCATCCACTCACATTGTCTGGAGAATCTTGTATATAATCTATCAATCCATCTCCATTTAGATCTTGTGAATGTAAAGACCACGAGGTATTTAAATTGTAGTCCACGCGATAATCTCCTTTAGCATCTTGGATCCAAGAATCACCATTGTTTATCTCTCTCGCTGGGTTTGAATTAGAGTTAGGGGTCCTCATAAGATCTCCCATACCATCACTATTCACATCTAAAATCCTAGTACCTCCGTAAAGTTTACTATAGCAAAAACGAGTAAGGTTGATGATACTTTCTGGTACTAAATATGTAGGACTTTCCTGGAACAGATTCAGAGTAGGATTAAATAAAAATGTTTTTTTACTTAAAAAGTAATTATAACAGTTATATTCGTAAGCTTTTAGCATATCAGGATACGCATCTCCATTTATATCTCCTGCAACAAGTCCATTCATATCACTTGAAGCATACAATTCATCCGTATTCAGTCTGGTTGTGTCACCATAAATAGTAGAACCACTTTTACTATACTCAAACCCCATCCTCGGCAAAGTCGTGATAATGCCTGACTCGCTGACTGCTGATTTAGTGATACCAGAAAGTACAGACCTCACTCCATTGTCTCCGACTGTGTAATCAAGAATGTATTTTCTGCTCTGCGTTCCATTTATCTTCGCCTGTATTTCGTTCACTCTGTAATTTGTTTTCACAGAAAAAGCCGTAGAGTATGATTCTATGGTGTCTGTCCTCCCTTCTCTCACAAACTCAACCTCGAATTTCCCACCTATTGTTGAACTTAAAGTATACGCAATCTTTTCAGGATATATCTGCCCTTGATCTTTGAAATATGAATATTTAATGATGTTTTCATTTGCGTCCAATTCTCTGGAGAGCATCCATTTATATATTTTTTCTTGTGTCGTATCATCTTGTCTGCTAGAAGTATTGTCTCCAAAGATATACGTCTGACCGTCTTTGGTTTTTAGAGTCCAGACGTTGTCTATGAATGTGTATTGATTGAAACTACCATTTTCTATTTTCGCTCTATATGTAGTATCATTTACTTTTTCCAACTCTCCATCTATAGAAGAAACAAAATCATATCTATCGTGAAGTTCATTTGTTCCATGTTTGTTTATACGACTTATGTGGGGGATGGATAAATCCCAACCGTAACCGAATGCAGACTGATTATCCTTGTTTTCAGAATTGTAATTCAAGGACAAATTTGGAGTCATGCCAGATCTGCCTTGTGGAATTTCAATCGGATATGAATACCGCAAAGCGCCTGTAGTCTCATCTACTTCTGGACGGATCTTTGTATCAATCTTTGGCTGTACGGGAGCCAGAGTAGAGGCTGGATCAGAAGTAGTAGTATCTTCTGATTCTTTAGGGACATCGGTTTCTGTATTACTTTCATCTACTGCAGTATCTTCTGTATCAGAAGGAGCAGAATCAATTACTAGGTCTTGCCTAGCGATAGGTTCATTTACTTCTTCCTGCGCTAAAACAGGACCGACTGATGGCAGGAGCATTGAGATTATTATTAAAAATGTGACCGAAGTACGCAATCTAAACGATTTTTGCATGATTTTCAGGATAACATGAAATATCCTTGATTTATTGTTACTTATATATTATACCAAATCCTGACTAAAAAAGCAATAGTTGAAGGTGTTACCCACGAGGTCTTGCCTAGTGGGTGTTGAAAGGTTGCCTAAAACACATTTTTGGGCTAATATACTTGCTATGTCACAACTTCAATACAATGAAATACGCGAAAAAAAGATTATCATTCATGACGGCGAACCTTATGAAGTCATAGACTCACATGTAGCCAGAACCCAGCAACGCAAACCTCAAAATCAGGTAAAATTAAAAAGTCTTATTTCTGGCAAGACCGTAGCGGCTACATTTCATGTGTCAGACAGCGCAGATGAAGCAGGTATAGAAAAAAAAGAAACAAAATTCCTATACCACAATAAAGGCGAATACTGGTTCTGCCCTCCAGAAGATCCAAAAAACAGATTCAAGCTCGAGGCGAGTATCATAGGTGAAAAAGGAAAATTCTTGAAAGACAACGGCCTTGTCAACGCGCTAGTCTGGACCGATGAGGATGAAGTAGAAAGAATAATAAAGGTAGAGCTACCTATCAAAATGGAGTTTAAAGTAAAAGAGGCTCCCCCTGCCGTGCGCGGAGACACTTCAAAAGGTGGCAACAAAATGATAGTTCTAGAAAACGGCTATTCCCTAAACGCGCCTATGTTCATAAGCGAAGGCGACAGCATCCGCATCAACACCGAAACTGGCGAATATGTGGAGAGGGTGTAGATACTTTTTAATCAATACAAAATCAAAGTTAAAAAAGGCCATTCGTAGAATGACCTTTCATGGCAAAGAAAGAAATTCAAAAAATGTAACCTGTGCTTTTTTCTTTTGGAGCTTCCGGTGGTGGGTTGAAGGGGGAAAACACCGCCACCTGAGTGATCCATCTTCTGAATTCCTCCGCGGCCTTGACCTCGGCTGCAATCTCGGCCTCGGTCTTGGGCGTCGTAGAAGATTCATCGCTGATGATAGACATGGTCTTCTCCGGTTGTCATATTGTTAGGAACCATGAAGTTGCCTTGGAGACAACTTCTTTTTATAGTATAAAAACATAAAAAAAACTATTTTGCAACAAAAGGCAAGAGGCCGAAGAATCGAGCGATTTTGATGGCGCTGGCTAGCTGGCGTTGATTCTTCATGGTTATACCAGTACGCCTATGCCCTATCAGCTTGGCATTTGGATTTAGAAATTTCTTTAGAATATCTAAATCTTTGTAATCTATGTATTTTATATTATTGGCTGAAAAAAAGTCTTGTTTCATATGATGTTTTTAAATTTTATTAAAATGGTATATCTTCTGGATTTATGTCTTCTTCCGGATATTCTATGGTATCGACTTCACCTGAATCTTTTGGGGCTTCTGATTTTGACGAATTGTTTTGATAAGAAGATCCTCCGCCAACGCTACCTTTAGGACCAAATTGCGCACGATCTGCTACTATTTCGGTGCGATATTTCTTCTCTCCGCTGTTTTTGTCATCCCAGCTTCTAGTCTGCATTCTACCTTCTACCAGCATAGAATTACCTTTCTTCATGTACTGGGCAACCGTCTCTGCTTGTCTGCCAAAAATTACTACATTGTGATAATCAGCAGATTCCTGACGAGCGCCATTCTTGTCTTTCCATACGCGGTTTGTAGCTAAAGAAAATGAGCAGACCTTGATCCCCGATGGTAAAGATCGGAGTTCTGGATCGCGAGTCAGGTTGCCTATTATTATTGCTTTATTCAAATACATATTTTTGTTTTTTGTTTAAGCTAACTGGATGGTTTTATTCGATTATACCGCAACCATCGCATCTATTTCTTTGTCTATTTCTTCTTTGTCTATAGGTATCTCCGCTTCGCCTTCTTTCTTTGTGCTTGGTATCTTTCTCCTTGAATCTTTACCTATGAATCTCTTAGCGGCAATGGTATTTTCACGGACAGTCTTCAATATCAAAAATCTAACCAATTCAACATCTAGATCGAGCTTTTTCTTGAGTTCACCGACTTTTTTAGGATCCATGTCAAACTTTATCCAAGCAAAATATGCAGTGTCAAATTTGTTGTGAACGTTTTGTATGACCTTATCCATAGTATAAGCCAGATTTATCAGCTTGGGCATTTCGTCAGAAATAAGCTCACCACTCATATTTACTATGAGGTCTTTAAGCGCGCTATATTTGGCCGGTATATTTTCATCTGAAATAGTAGGCACGATAAGATAACCGAGCTCATAAACTCGTCCATCTCCTGACTCTTTTGTGTTTGAAGACATCAAAACATCTTCTTTATTTTCGTCCTCTTGCATAAATCCCATACTATCAAAAGAGTTAGCAAAAGTAAAGTTACAAACCAAATACCCTCTTTGCATTCTGCACTATGACCCTCGCCACTTCTTCTTCAGGTAAACCCTTTATTTCGGCGATTTTTTTGACAACTTCTTTTACATAGACAGGTTCATTCCTCTTGCCCCTATGTGGCACAGGAGTCACATATGGCGCATCAGTCTCGGACATTATCATATCTAGCGGAGTCATTTTTATGACTTCATCATAATCATGCGTAAAAGTAATGACGCCCGTAAACGAAAGAGTAAAACCAAAATCCAAATACGCTTGCGCTATATCTGCATTGCCAGCAAAAAAATGCACATCTCCTTTTACTTTTGAATACTTTTTCAAAATCTCCAGCGCATCCGTATATGCATTATTGGTTTTATCTTTTGGATTATTCCGAATGTGCAACATCAGTGGCTTACCAAATTCATTTGCGAGTTCTATCTGTTCTATAAATGCTTCCTTTTCTTTTTGTATTGCTGTATCGTCTAAATGATAATAGTCCAACCCACACTCGCCTATCGCCACCACTTTTGGATTTTTCAAAAGCTCACGATATTTTTCTTTGTCAAAAATCTCTCCACGCGAAGTAAAAGCCTTGCCTTCACCGCCGAGCTCTTGCTCATCGTGAAAAGACGCGCTGGTATGCACCGGATGAAGCCCAACTATTGCATATACGCCTTCATCATATTTTTCTGCTAGCTCTATCGCTTTCTTAGAAGTATCTATCTGCGTACCTACATTTATAACCCAAGTATCATTGTCCAGTGCGCGCCTTAAAACCAGATCAGCATCATCTTTGAAAGCATTTAAATTCACATGGCTGTGTATGTCTATATAGCGGGGCATAAGATATTTGAGTTGTATTATACCATTACAATACTTTTTTTATTAGTTTATGGTACATATGTTGATATGCTTGGAAATATAGGGGGTGAGATCGAAGGTATAGCAAAAACACCTTTAGAATGGTGGCGTCGCAGAAAGAAGAAATATGCTGAGCGTCATGAAGACTTTTCTAGTTTATTAAAAAATATAAAAGATGTTTATGAGAAACTTTCAGAAAAAGATGCTCCGGAATTAAAATTCCATGCCTCTGGAGTATTAAAACAAGCTGAGATATTTTTAGGAAATAAAAGATATGATGAATTGGCGAGAGTTTACAGAGACTTGGCAAAAGCACTTTGCGGAAATGAACACGAGGGATTACTAAAAGCGTTAAGTATTTACGAAAAATCTACAAAAAAATAATTTTATTCTTTCCTTAAAAACAAAGGTGTCGCTGGTTTTTTGTTTTGTTTTATTAAATTTTTTATTTTTTCGAAAGTTTCGGGTAGAAGTGGATTTAACATTCTGGCTATGGTGTACAAATCCAAAACTAAATTTTTTATCATTTCCCTGCCTTTGGTTTCGTCAGTTTTTATGTAAATTACACAGGGCTACCCTGTGTAATTGAATCAATTGCCTTATGAATTTTTCTAAACATTATCTTTTTAGATGAAAAAAGAGACATATTCCTAAAATTGGATTTATTTAAAAGTTTTAAAATTCTTTTCTTATCATCTGGATTAAACTTCAAAAAGAGTTTTTTGTAAAACAAACCAGCATTACCATCCAAATAATGTTGCATCAGTTCTTTTAAAACTTGTTCATATGGTTCATTTTCACTAGAAATCAAAACTGCCATTCTTTCAATAAATTGAACTTCCTCTTTGTACCCAGGCTCATAAGTCTTCGGTTGATTATATTTTTCAAACAAAGACGGATCTTTTTCAATTAAATATAAATATAATCTGTTCGCAAAAATATCAGTCATGCCTTCGTTTACAGTTTCTGTATGACCCAATCTTTTATCCGGTTTACCTTCGGTCATTCTTATAGATAAACCCGTCTGCATAATTGTCCTTTTAAAATCTGGCGAATATTTAATAACGCTTTTACATATACTATGAGAAAATTCATGGATCAATGTCCTAAAAAAGAACTTGCTGTTAATTATCTTTTCAGATAAAATCAACTTGTCAAAAACTGGAATATGATAACCTTCTTTAAAAAGATTGGAGAGAAATGAATTTTTGATTTCAATACCAAGCTTAGGCATAGCCTCAAAATATTCTGTGCTTAAACCCAGCTCTTCTAAAAAATCTGGTAGTAATTTTTCAAGTAAAGAAAAAATTTGTTTTATAGTATTAATTAATTCTTGTTTTTCTTTTTCTGTTAATCTTTTTTCTAAACTCTTATCAAAAAAAACCCCTGTATCATCTCTTCCTTTCCTGTTAATTTCTTTATTGATTGCTTTTCCAAATGAAGACTTTTGAAAAAAGCTATCGAAATCATTTGGTTGTTTTTCTCCTTTCTTTATATTAAAATTTGTTACTCTTTCATACATATTATTTTCGCAAAAAAAGCGGGTCTTCGGGTTTTTTGTTTTGTTTTATTAAATTTTTTATTTTTTCGAAAGTTTCGGGTAGAAGTGGATTTAACATTCTGGCTATGGTGTACAAATCCAAAACTAAATTTTTTATCATTTCTTTGCCTTTAGCTTCATCGAACTTTATGATCTTGAACGGTTCGGTCTCTTGGATTCTTTTGTCTAGCTCTGTTATCTTGCTCCAGATGAATTCTGTCGCTTTTTGCAGATCAAACTTTTCTAAATATTCAAAAAATTCTTGGGGTATTGTGTTCTCTGGGATCTCAGGCGTCCTTTCCAGATGTTTTTCCGATAAAGTTAAAATCCTCGAAGACAGATTCCCCAGCCCATTTGCAAGGCCGGAATTATAAGCATCTTTGAATCGTTCAAGTGTAAAAGGACCGTCTTCAAAACTACTAATTTCTCGAAGTAGAAAATATCGCAGAGCGTCTGTGCCGTATAGGGCTACGACATCGCGCGGATCCACGACATTGCCTATAGTTTTAGACATTCGTATTCCGCCCTCACCGGTGATAAAACCATTTACCACTATCTGGTGTGAATTCGGTAGCCCAGATGCCATCAACATCGCCTGCCACATAGCACCTTGGAAACGTGTATTGTCTTTGCCACAGTATTGAGTAGGATTACCATTTATCCAATATTTTTCAAAAGAACTTTCTTCTGGTTTACCCTGAGCGTCAGCAAAGGGCCAACCCAAGGTAGAAATATAATTCGTAAGCGCATCAAACCACACGTACATCACATGTTCATCGTCCCCTGGCACACCCACACCCCAAGGCATTTTGCTTTTCAACCTTGATATAGAAAAATCCTGCAAGCCGTTTTTTACGAAATTTTTAATTTCATTGAAACGAAAATCAGGCACGATAAATGTCGGATTCTTTTTATAAAACTCTAAAAGTTTCTCGCTAAAAGCTGAATATTTGAAGAAATAATTCTCTTCACTGATAGTTTCGGGTTTGCGTCCGGGGTGCAGTGGGCATTCACCTGCTTCGTCTAGCTCGCTGTCTGTCTTTTCACTCTCGCAACCCACGCAATACTTTGCCTCGTAGTTTTTTTTATAGATATATCCATTCTTATCTACGCGTTTCCAAAATTCCTGCGCAGCTTCGATGTGATGCGTGTCCGTCGTACGCACAAAATGCACGTCTTCACTGATACCAAACATCTTGAGCTGTTCTTTAAAAATCTCAAAACCCCTATCCACAAACTCCTGCGGATCTAGACCCTGCTCCTTTGCCTTGTTGTAAATCTTTATTCCGTGCTCATCTGTACCAGTATTGAAAAACACATCAAACCCTAAAAGTTTCTTGTAGCGAACTATCGCATCTGCGCGCACAAATTCTAGCGCATGCCCCATATGAAGTGGAGCGTTTACATAAGGCAGTGTGGTGGTAATATAAAAGCTATCTTTTTTCATTTTCCGGTTCTAGCAGAGATTTTCTTTTTCTCAAGATCACCCATTAATTCCATAATAATCACCGAGACTGGAATACCTAAAACCAAACCCCAAAATCCGCCAAGTTCAAAGCCTATCACCGCCGCTAAAATAACGACAAGAGGAGAAAGCCCAACTACGCTTTTGATAATAAGTGGACCAAAAAGAAAAGCTTCAAATTGATGCAGGATGATATAAGCTCCGAATACCATAAAAGCGCTCGAGATTCCGCCAGACAGATAGGAGAAAGAGACAGCCGGAATCAAAGCTATCAAAACTCCATAAGGTATGAGCTCCATCACCCCTGCGATAATAGCAAGCAAAAGCGCGTATTGTATACCAAGCAGGGAGAGTATTAAATAAGTCAAAACCGCAATCAAAATACCAAGCAACATCTGTCCTTTCATCCACAAGGCAATCTTTCTGCGAGAACGTTCCCATAGATCTACGGCATAGTCTTCATATTGTAACGGCAGAATGATACGCAGAAAATTTTCTATCCCCTTCTCTTGTATTGAAAGATAGAATGAGAGCAACACGATAAGTATTACATTGAATATACTTCCAAAGGCAACAGACAAAACTTGGAAAAATCCTCCGGAAAGATTTGTGATAAAGGCTTTGGAAGTAGCGAGGAGATTGGTCAGTGAAAGACTGTGCGAGAGATTGCTCAAAATATCCTTTGCTCCTCCGAAAGCGTCTTGGCTGAAATAATTGAGCAATGGAGAATTAGGTGCATACGAAGACAAGAATACCGAGAAATTATAAACTTCAGTGATCAAAAGCGGAGCAAACAAATAAAATAAAACTGTCAAAACAGATATAGTAGAAACATAAAGCACTACTACACCAAACACCCTATTGAGTTTAATTTTCTTGAAATAAGGAACCGCCGACTCCACAAATGAAGCAAGCATGATAGCGGTCAAAATGACCAAAAGCAGGTCTCTCAAGACCCAAATCAATAAAAATCCTATAGCAACCAAAAAGAAACGAATGATCGTGCCAGTACTTATAAACATTGGCATAGAATTATTCTGTCCATTCATGCTTATTATAATATCATAAAATCAAGCAAGTCTAAAATGCTTAGAACTTTAGTATTTGTGTGAATTTTGCTTTTTCTTTAAACGGCCCTATGAGGGCGAGGTTAAGTCTTTCGTTTTTGAAGATTTCTTTGGCCAAACTTTGAATTTGCTCACTTGTAACCTTACGCAATTCACTTGCTTTTTCTTCGGCATTTTTTATTTCTTTTTTCAAAAGCTCTTGTCCACCATAAAAGTTGGCAATATCATCGCTTGCTTCTAGAGAGAGCTTCATATTGCCTATCAGGCATTCTTTTACTTTTTCCAACTCTTCTGCTCTTACTTTTTCTGTAACTAGCTTTCGAAATTCATTTAACACTACTTCTATGACTTCATAAATTCTTTTGTTATCCACTCCGGCAGAAACATCAAAAAATCCGTGATCAGTATATGCGTCATTACCCGCGCGCACATAGTAGCCAACACCCATTTCCTCGCGAAGCTTTTGAAAAAGTCTAGAGCTCATCCCTCCACCAAGCACTCCACCCAAGACAGAAAGTACAGCATTTTTCTTACTAAAAAGATCATAGCTTCTCACACCCAAGATAAAATGTGTCTGGTCTGTCTTTTTAAAAGACACTAGCACCTCCGGTTTTTTCTGCGATTCTATGGTTTTTAATTTTTGAGATTTTTTACCTTTTGAAAGAGAACTAAAAACTTTCTTTACCTTTTGCATCACATCCGCCTCACTCACCTTGCCTGCTACCACTATCGTCGTCGCCTCTGGTAGATAATGTTCGCCTTTGTATTTTACAAAATCACCTCGCTTCATAGCAGTGATATTCTTTTTTTCTCCAGCAATGTTCCACCCTGCTGGCTGATCTCCGTACAACAACTTCATCATCAAGTCCTGCACGTGTCTATTTGGCAAATCTTCATACATATTTATTTCCTCTATTATCACACCTTTTTCTTTTTCCATTTCTGCTTCTGGGAAAGTAGAGTTCAAATAAATATCTGACACGACATCAAATATCTTTTTGAAATGTTTCGCGTCTGCTTTTGCGTAATATCCCGTGTATTCTTGCGCAGTAAAAGCATTGTACTGGCTACCTATAGCGTCAAGCTCGCGAGAAATATCTATGGCTTTGGGTCTCTTTGTTGTACCCTTGAAGCACATATGTTCCAAAAAGTGAGATATACCATTGACCTTTTTATCTTCGTACTTACTCCCCGCCTCCACCAAGACAAGCACTGTCACAGTGGGGTTGTCTTTCATGGGCACCACCACAACCCGCAAACCATTCGGTAAAATCTTTTTTGTGAATTTCATTCTATTTTTTTATTTAGCTTATTTTCTCTTTTATATACTTATTCAGTTCAACCACCTTTATCCTCTCTTGCGCACCAGTGTCGCGGTCACGCACAGTAACAGTATCATCTGTGAGAGTATCGAAATCTACAACAATACAAAATGGTGTACCTACCTCGTCTTGCCTTCTGTATCTTTTGCCAATGTTGCCGTTGTCGTCCCAAGCCACTCTACCAAACTCTGTTTTAAGGGGAGCAAAAACTTTAGTGTTGGCATATTCCACTAATTCTGGTTTATTTTTCAAAAGTGGAGACACAGCGCAAATGACTGGCGCGATGCTAGGTTTCAATTTTAAATATTCCCGCACTTCACCGTCTTTCTCGTCCTCAGTGTAAGCAGAAAACAACACTGCCAGTATTGCTCTATCCAAACCAAAAGAAGGCTCTATGACATGGGGCACAATCTTTGTCTTATTTTCCTCATCTATATAATCAAGTTTATGTACACCAAGATCATAATCCGTGCGATATGCCAAACCAAAAAGCTCCTTTTTTCCAAAAGGATAATCAAACTCAAAATCAATCGTGCGTTTTGAATAGAAAGCTCTGTCAGAATCCGGCACTTCAAGCTCGTGGACTTTCGCCATATCTATCCCCACACCCTCCATCCATTCACTCATTTCATCTCTCCAGTATTCAAAATGTTTTTCCCACTCAGATTCGCGAATAAAGTATTCTATCTCCATCTGTTCAAATTCTCTTTGACGAAAAAGAAAATCGCGAGGAGTTATCTCATTTCTGAATGCTTTACCTATCTGTGCCATACCGAAGGGCAGTTTTGGATGAAAAGCATCCACTGTATTCTTAAAATTCACAAACATACCTTGTGCCGTTTCAGGACGGAGATATGAAACAGCCGAAGAATCCTCTAGTGCGCCAACTTTGGTTTGGAACATCATGTTGAATTCTTTGACTGTAGTCCATTCGCTCATACCACAATTCGGACAAGGACGCAGTGTCCATCTTTTTGAATCTTTATCATCAACTACACCTCCTATCTGGTCGGGCCTGTACTGTTTACCACAAGACTTACAACTGACCATTGGATCAGAAAAGCTTGATACATGCCCTGACGCTTGCCACACTTCCTGTCGCATCAGAATAGCCGCATCCATTCCATACATATCACGCCTGCTCTCTACGAATTTCCTCCACCAATTCTGCTTGATATTATTTTTCAAGGCCACGCCAAAATGACCCCAGTCAAAAGTACCCGCGAGACCGCCATATATTTCGGACCCCTGAAACACAAAACCTCGCCTCTTGCATAGAGAAACCACTTTATTCATCAAATCATTATCTTTGTTTTTTTCTTTTTCCATATATTATTCAACTACCCTATCTCCTCCTGGAGGGAAATTAAGGTCGTTCAGAAGTCTGATATCAAGTGAGGATTTCCTAACCCTCACATCCACATTAGCAAAATCATCGTGTCCAGTCAAAACTGATTCATTTATTAAGATAGGTGAAGAATCCACTTGGGAAAGCGATGGATTAAAATCAAGCTGGAAAGACACTTCTCGCCCGCCTCCAACTAATCCAGCCCCTTTCGTGATGTTGCCCACATTCCAGACAATCTCTCTGGTAGGAGCATTGTAAGACAAATCCTCGTTAGCTGGCAAAAATGTACCTTTGAAGCTAACCCAAGAAGGTATCGTCGCTCGAACTTGGGTTTTTGAAATAGGGTTTGCGGTATTAGATAAAAACCAAGTTATGGTATAGCTGGTGGTTTGTTCAGCTTTTGGAGGCAATGGTCCAACATTTGTAAATGGACCTGAAGCATAAAGAGCTTTTGCTGAAAGACCAACATCTGAAATTATTTTTATAATTCTAGATTCCTTACTTGCAAGGTTCACGCTCGAACCTCCAGCTTCACTTTTTTCTCCTGTAATGAAAACATCTATATTAATAGAGGGTGAAGACAAGAGACCGCTAGAAGCCGAAAACAGAGATAATGAGGAAAGAGAGAAAGAGACCGCTCCGATCTCTCCGGGATCCGCTTCTAAAAGTTGGCTATTGGAATTTTTGTCCCATATTATTATATCCTGCGCAGAATTATAAAACCCTTGCCTTGCTGAGATGGTTTTTTTATTTACAGCATTACCAGAAATCCTAGCTTTGATTTCAAGATTGCTTATCTTTGTTTCTAAATTATTTTTCCATTGTATCTGACCTTCAATACCAGTTTTTGTATCCACCGCGTATTCTCTGTTTGATACGCCGTTTATGCTTAATCTCGCTTCAATCGCGGATTCTCTGACTACCATCTTGTGTTCAAAGGAATTAAAAATTGTTTCAATGACGGACTTATCACTCACAGACTGTGAACCACTCCACACTCGAAAAATCTTCTCTTCACCTTCAAAGACATCTAGCATCTTGCCCACTATGGATATTTTTCTTTCAGCACCAGGAGCCAAATCTCCTAAACTCCAAACATTGTTATTCGAAGATGGCATCGGTGTTGCTCTTATAAATTGAAAACCTATAGGATAATCAACCTTGAGCAACATCCTAGAAGCCGGTTTAGTAGCATTTAAAATCGTACTTACTTCTAATATCAAGTCCTGATTTGAATTTGCCTCTAAAGGCGCATCCACTAAAATATTTATCGGGGTAGAACTTATTGTCACATCGTAAATTTTTTTCTTTACGAAAATCGCGTTTGAACCTTCAATTCTATATTCAAGAGAAACGTTCACTGGCCTTATCGTGCCTTGTTCACCAAAAAGTATAAATTTAACATTCTCATTCTTTTTGCCACCAGCGGGGATAGTGCCTAGAGAAAGTCTTATGTGTTCATTGTCTTTCGATAGACTAGAGGCTGAACTTTTGGGATACTCCACTACAAGATCAGCAAGTTGCAATGCCGAATTATTTTTATTCACAACTTCAAGCAATAATGAATATTCCTCTCCACCAGCAGTAAAGGCATTGCTTTGAATCGAAATATCTATATTTTCATTAGAAACGGTATTGCTTCTGATAAAAAACATAAAAGAAGCATAAACGAGCGCCAACACAAAAAAAATCATTGAGAACACAAAAAATTTTTTAAAAATGGATGTTTTACCGTACATGTTAAATCTAGTATCAGGTGAAGATACTTCTCTCTTCTCCCAGGAATCTGTCACTTCTTTGCTGTGAAAATGAGGAAAGTTCTCTCGATGTTCAAACTTTACCTGATAGTTCTTATCAAAAAGTTTTTTCTTCAAATCTTCTAATTTATTAAGCTTGTTTTTATCCCCCAGATCCATCTTCTAATTGTAGCACAAATTATAAGTGAGTTTCCTTAAGTGCTTTGTTAATCTGATTTAAAATCCTCGTCCGATTATTAGACGCCATAAAGATCAAATCTTTTTCAAATGGTGAGCAAATCAAATCTTTTGTTGCTTCGTCACCACCGATATATCCAAGGTTATGCAAGATACGCAGCACAATCACAGCTTCTGTGTTATAGGCTTCTTCTTTGCTTTTTGTTTTTTCCAAAACAAGAAACCCTCTTAACACATCATCAAAAAGTATTTGATTCGCATCTTCTCCCACCAACAAACGCCTTAAAAGTTTTGCGATTTTTGAAAAAACTTCAAGTATATGTTTTTCTTTTATACTTTCAAGCTGATTTGTCTTTGAAGCGCTAGTAATGCGCCACAAATCTCGGCCTTTTACCAAATCTATCTTCACATAAGCAAAATCTTGCAAAACAAAACGCAATTTCGAAGACATCTTTCTGACACCTTGAGCAGAAGCCATCAACATCCCAAACTCCCGCGTGAAAACAAAATAATATCTCCCTGCCTCACCGAAATCCTTGCTATCCAATATGATCCCCTCTGTGTGATATATGTGATGCATTTTTTATTAAGAGTTGGCTATCTCCAATACTGCTTCCAAAACTTCCGGTAGTTCGTAACAAATAGGTTCTGTGATCTGACTAAAGTGAGTTCCTCCTTCTATTCTCACGAGCTTACAGTTCAAACCTTTTGCAATTCTTTCAGCATGAGAGAATGGCACGAGCTTGTCTTCCGATCCATGCAAGATAACTGCCGACTTTGGAATATCTTTTATTTTTTCAAAATTAATTTCTGGTACTGCAAATGCGTCTATCTTTCGGAAAGCACTATTTGGATCTTCCGTATCTAAAGGTTCTATAAATCCAGAGACAAGGACCACGCCACCTATTCGTCTGCCTTCCGGTAAAGATTCTAGATAACGCAAAATCGCCGGCACTCCCAGACTGTGCCCCAGCAGTATCGCATTTTCTTCTTCTCCTACAACATTGGAACTTATGTGGTCAACCCATTCCGAAACAACAGGATCATTTGTGTGGGGCATAAGGAGAGAGCAAACAGGTACACCCTTTTTTGCCAATTCTTTCATAAGCCAAGGAAACCAACCACCATTGGGGATACCACCAAATCCATGCACGATAAAAACTTTTTTCATATTTAGATATTTTAACACATTCATCAGAGTCTGAAGATTGTATTAAAGTTAAAACATACAATACACATTATTACTATGTCTTTCCCACGTCCGCGGGATAAACATAACATTATAATACTATGAAAAATTAAGGAAGGTAGGAATCACAGATTAAAAGCTTTTTCTAGAAGTTCCCTATTGGTTATATCTTTAGCTAAAATAAAATGTACGAATTTCCCTATCCTCCAGTAGTTTGCAATAAAATCTATTTCTTTTTGGCATGGATAAGGATACACCCAGACACTGTCATTGAATTTTACGAATCCTAATTCTTTTATTTTTTCTCTGAGGGCATCCCTGGCTTGTCTTTTAGTTTCCGGCACATCAAATACTATGACTCGAAAAAGTCTATCCCAAATTTTGGGATTTTTTATTTTCAATTCATTATAATTAAATCTCAAAAACAATTCTCTACCACTTTCGGTGAGAATTATTTTATGAAAATCCCCCTCTCTTTTGAGAGTTATCAACTTTTGTTTTCTTAACTTTAAGAAATACTGCGAAAGATTCTTGGGTTTCTCATTTAGGTTAAAGGACTTTTTTAAAATTTCCTTACTCAATCGATAACTCGTCCTTCTATTAGAAAGCGCCACAGCTATACCTATACCATATCCCAATGCTCTGATTATTTTACCTGAAACCGACTCTTTATCAATTGTTCTCATAAACATGATGCTATCATATAGATACGGCCGTGTCTATCTTATAGTCTAGATTTGTATAGTTCTGCCTTTGCATCCTTTAGAGACTTTATTTCTCCATCTTCACCTTAAAAGATAATTCGCCGACGAGAATTTCTTCGCCGTTATTTTTCTCGTAAGTTACTTTTGAGACAAGCACAGTTTTCAATAAATTCTCTTCGTATTTTGAGACAAGTCTTTTACCAGCATCATCGCATTCTAGGGACAAGGTGACGAGGTCTTTCGGTGTGAGTCCGAGTTTCTTTCGCAAATCTTGCAGACCGCGCAAGAGCTCGCGATAGTCGCCTTCTTGTTTTAATTCTTCTGTTATATCTGTATCGAGCAGGACTTCATTTTCCAAATTTTTATCTTCTTTTAATTCTTTGACATTCAACTCGTCTTTTATAAGTTCTTCGTATTCTCGCGAGAGCGAATACGTCTTTACGCTTATTTTTGACAATGGCTGACGGACTTTTATATTCGTTCTCTGTCGAGCTTCAAGCCCTAGCGACACAATGCGCCTAGCATCTGCCATATCTTGCGTTATTTTATTTTTATCTGACACGAGAGAACCTGCCTCTGGCCATTCTACCAAATGCACGCTCTCCTCATCCGTATCTCCGCGCAAATTTCTCCAAACTTCTTCTGCTATAAACGGCGCAAATGGAGCCATCAGTCTGGCAAAAGTTTTTAGTACGAAATACAGTGTTTGTTTTGTTTCTTTATCACCATCTTTGATGGCATCACGTGATCTACGCAAATACCAAGTAGAGAGATCGTCCACAAACAGATCAAGCGGCCTAGTAGCCATCGCCATATCGTACGCTTCCATGCCTTTTGTCACTTCTGTTATCACTTCATCGAGTCTGCCGACTATCCATTTGTTCAAAACATTTTTTAAATCTTTTTCAAAAACATCTTCTAGATTTTTATCTCGATACAATTCATAAAAAAGCATCGTGTTGTGAAATCTGCCGACAATCTTACTAGATATTTCCTGCACGAGCTTTTCAGAGAAATTCGCATCTTCGCCTTTCATCAGTGGTGAAGACATCAGATATATACGCAAAGCATCCACGCCGTATTTGTCTATGAAAACCCACGGATCAGGATAATTGTGCTTGGACTTGGACATCTTTTGTCCGTCTTCAGCGCGAAGGGTGCCTGTGGTCACGACATTTTTAAACGGCGCGTGATTGAAAAGCAGAGCCGAAACAACATGCATATAATAAAACCACGTACGAGTCTGCGCTATGTATTCCGCCACGAATCCAGCTGGGAAATTCTTTTCTTGCCAGTCAGCACTCTCAAAAGGATAATGATCCTCCGCAAAAGTCATAGACCCTGACTCAAACCAACAATCCAAAACCTCCGTGATACGCGTCATCTCACCACCGCATTTACATTTTAATTTTACAGCGTCTATATATGGCCTGTGCATATCAAGCTCAAAGTTTGCATTGTGGGGAAATGGGACAAAATTCAACCCATTAACTTCCGCATTTTTAAAAACGATTATCTCTTTATTATTTAATTTCTCCTCCATTTGAGAAGAGCTCAAACCGAGAGCACCTACATAAAGTATCCTAGCTGGACCTTCGTGAGTTATTATCAGAATATTTTTATCTCTATATTCGCTATCTATTTCATAAAGAAACCTAGCCATCCTGGCTTTTACATCTTCTCCCGATTCACCATTGTCTGGGCGATAAAGATACCTCTGCATTCCCTCGTTCTTTATAAAAGCAACATATTCAGTCCATCTTTTTCCGTCCCAAACTCCAGTGGAAATTTCCCTAATTTTTTTAGTTGAAATAAAATTCTCATCCAGAATACCGAGTTCCTTTTTTATTATCTCGGCGGTTTCTCTTGTTCGAGCCAAATCAGAATAAATAATCAAATTTATATTTTTATCTTTTAACTTTTGCGATGTTTCAAATACTTGTTTCTTGCCCAATTCTGTTAAATGATCTGTGTGCTCAGAGTATGAACTAATTACGCCTGTTATATTTCCTTCAGATTCCCCATGTCGCATCACGAAATATTTGTTGCCGGATTTTACGGATTTTTCTTTTAAGTCTTCCAGAGAGCTTATAAATTCTTGATTGTCGCAAGTGTCACACTTCCACACAGGCAAAGGCGAAGCCCAATATCTATTGCGCGAGATATTCCAGTCTGGCGCGCTATCTACAATATTTTTATATCTGCCCTCTTTCAAGTGCTCCGGTACCCAATTTATAAATTCGGCAGTTTTTTGCACTATCGGTTTTGATTTTTGTATATCCACAAACCAAGACGGAAGCGCGTAGTAAATGATCGGCGTATCACAACGCATACAATGCGGATATGAGTGTGTTATTTTTTCTTTGGCAAAATACGATCCATTTGCCTGTAAATATTTTATGACCTCTATATCAGAGCGCAGATGCATGTCTTTGTCTTCAGCAGTGTCCTTTGGTTTTACTTTGAGACCTGAGAAATCTTTTACTTCGCTTTTAAATCTGCCCGTCTCGTCCACATGTATGATCCAAGGTATTTTGTGTTCTCGAGCGAGGTTCATATCGTCTTCGCCAAAAGCCGGCGCCTCGTGCGCTATCCCTGTACCCATATCTGTCGTCACAAAATCCGCATGCCAGACTTTGTAAATATTTTCTTTGTTCGGCATGTCGGCATCCAGATAATATGGAAAAACCGGCTTGTATTTTCTGCCGACAAGTTTATCACCTTTGAATTTTTCCAAAATTTTGAAACTTTTTTCTTTAAAAACATTTCCTAATGTTGCTTCTGCCAAAATATAATTCACCCCATCAGCTTCCACTTTCACATATTCAATATCTTTATTCACCGCTATGGCAGTATTGCCCGGCAATGTCCACGGGGTTGTGGTCCACGCGATCAAATACGAAGTATTTGATCGTCCCGAGCGAAGCGAGGGACTTTCTGTACCAAACTCATCTTCCAACTCAAACTTCACATACACAGAAATATCAGCGATGTCTTTGTAGCTGTTGTCCATCGCTATTTCGGAGTTTGCTATCGGCGTCTCGCATCTCGCGCAATACGCCAGCACTCGCACGCCCTCGTATATCAAACCTTTTTTATTTAATTCCGCGAGCGCCCACCACACAGACTCAATGAAATCATTGTCCATCGTCTTGTACCCACCATCAAAATCTACCCATCTGCCTATGCGCTCTATGCCCACTCGCCAATCCGCATCGTATTCCAAAACTTTGCTCCGCGCATACTCCACGAATTTGTCTATGCCGTATTTTTCTATCTCATTGTGTCCTGCGATGCCGAGCTCTTTCTCTACAATATTTTCTATCGGCAAACCATGACAATCCCAACCCCACTTGCGAGGCACATGATATCCACGCATCGTCTGATACCGCCCGATGACATCCTTGGCAGTACTGCCCAATATATGCCCATAATGCATCTGTCCCGTGGCAAAAGGCGGTCCATCATAAAAAACATAATTGCCCTTTGGCGAATCCTTTTCCAAACTTTTTTCAAAAGTCTTATGCTCGCGCCAAAAATACATAATCTTTTCTTCCCTCAGAGCTACTTCTGATTTTGTGTTCACCCCGCCTTGGCGGTGGTTTTCTTCTTTTTCTTGCATGTGTTTTAAAATATATTCCTTACAATACACCCCACCCCTTTCCCCTCCCCAAAGGAGAGGGGAAAGGTCAAATTGATAAATAAAAAATCCCGTCCTAAAATAATAATTAAAAAATTACTATCTAAGGACGGGACTCTCCCGCGGTACCACCTTAATTTCCGCCCAAACCAACTTGCGCTGGGCAGACACTTAATTCATAGGGTTCTACTTTACCTCGCCGTAGCCTCGCGCGCAGGCGGGCTATATCAACAAAGTATTTCTTCCCAAAAGCTCTGAGGTGATAGCCTCTTCAACGCTTATGTTTATATAATACTAAAAAATATGGAAAAGTAAACTACTTTGAATTACGAAACTCCACTTTTCAATTAAAATAGGTTAAAATACAAAAAGCGCCGTGAGGTGCTTTTTGTTATGAACACAGTCATTCAACTGTATACTGACATATTAACAAAAGTTCAATTTTTCTCAAAACAATTACAACTGAAATTAAGCAAAAGCACTGGTCGAAAATTGGCAATCTCTGGAGAAGAAACAATCGCGCTCGCTCTCTTCAAACAAAATACTGGCATCCCCACCAAGAAAAAAATCTGGGAGATATTCCAACTTAAGGAATGTTACAAGACACTTTGTATTCAGATGAATCGATTTGCATTGCAAGCGCTTAGGGTCTTAAACGCAATTCTAAAATGGAATCAGAAAAATGCTCATATAGTTAAATACACCGACTCCACCGATATTCCGGTTTGTCTGAACAAAAATTTCAGACACAACAAAATTATGAAAATGCTCTCTTCTTGGGGACATTCAGGAAAAGGCTTCTATTATGGGCTTAAAATGTCATTGACCTCTGATTTAAATCGCAATGTTTTAGCTATTTCATTTACTTCTGCAAATGGGAATGATCGAAAAACATTCCAGAAGATGAACAAAAATATTGATGGTATATTTGTGGCTGACGCAGGATATTCTTCAGAAAATTTAGAAAAAGAATTCTACATTGAAAACAAAAGAATTCTGTTTGCTAAGCCAAGAAAGAATATGAAGAAAATCATTACTGAGTTCCAGTATCATCTCTACAATACCAGAATGCTGATTGAGTTGAACTTCAGAAATCTGAAAATGCTGTACGCTTTTCTAACCTCGTTTCCCAGATCTATTGATGGTTACTTTGCTAATTACATTTATTCGATTCTCGCCTATGTGCTTAGGTAGAGAAAGTTGTTAACAAGAAAAATTAAACTTCCGTTTTAAAAATCAAGGACTCTTGAGGTTATTTTGCTTGGTTGGGGAAAAGTGGTCTTGTGGAGTTTCGTAATTCAAAGTAAACTAGAAAAATTCCTCCTATAAATACAACAGCCCACGACCAATCATTTCTGATCAATCATGGGCTGCAAATTGTGAAAGAATATTCTTACTTTTGAAATTCTTTCACAGCAATAGTTACTACGGCTCCAAGCCCAAGCCCCCCCAAGCAACGAAGGAGAAGATGAGCTTCAGGGAAAAGATACGAAACCGTAAGGAATGCCAGTACTCCAACGATAAAACCCATAGCTCCTCCTTTGGAGTTATGTGATAAGAAACTGTGTGATTTAGACGAAAAAAGATTCATTTAACCTTACAAATAAACACTTTTTCGTCAAAACCACAATTTTTAAGGTACAAAATTAACTTACTTTTATAGTATAGCATACAGAGAATGTCTTGTCAAGTTTTCGTACACCCAATACTAAATATTGAATTTTCTGCTTCAATTTCATTTATACAAATCAACTTCTTCGTAATAGTATGATTGTTCAATGCCTTTCATAAAAACTTCACGATCGTCTGTCTTATCAGTCAAAGCGCCACGCAAAAGCTCACGAATTTCTAAATCATTTATTGGACTACGCCCCATAGCATTCAGATAATCCATTTTATCAACCTTCGCCCAGTCCACACATTTTTTCAGATTTTTTTTCAAAATCAAATCCAGCCAAATCCGCATACTGCGACCATTACCCTCCATAAATGGATGTACTATATTCATCTCTACATATTTAGCCACAATTTCCTCAAATGTATCCTCCGGCATTTTCTCCACCTTCGCCAAACTTTCAGTCAAATACAAATGAGATGCAAAACGAAAACCACCTTTGCTTAAATCTTTTTTGCGAATTTCTCCGGCAAAATCATAAAGGCCATCAAAAAGATAGACATGAATTTGTTGCAAACCCCTCGTGGTGCCAACTTCAAAAACCTCAATTTCAGAGCTACCAAAAAGTTTCAGGGCTCGCTCTTTGCTGATTTCATCAACATTTTTCATAAGCTAATTATACCATATTTCTGGAGTTTTAACACCCTAAATTTTGGCGCTACATCCTCTCCGGAGCGGAGATTTTATTTCTTTTTGATTATTGGAATTCCCAAATCTTCACAAATCTTTCTTCCAGTATAAGTATTTATTTCAATATGCCTTGGCACGGTAGAAGTCCTGCCAGTTATCGTGTTATACCAGACACTATGTGAACCACCCTCCCTCACAAAAATACAATTATTATTGCGAAGGTGTTTAAGCAGGTCTACAAGTTTCATAGGTCTACGCCGGAACAAAAAGAACTTCCCTAGTAACAGATGAAGTGTTCTTGTCTTTGTTGGCTAAAAAACGATTGGTTTCTAAAATAAGCAGAAGCGCTTCTTTGAGATTTTCTTTAACTTCAGCTAATGTCCTGCCCTGAGTATTAACCCCTGGAATCTCTTCAATAGAACCAGCATACCATCTGCCGGATTTCTTATATAATGCTGTAAACTGCCTCATCGGTGTTTTCATACATTAACAATGTAACAAAAATAAACCAAAAAAGCTACATCTTCTCCGGCGTAGAGATGCCGAGGAGATGGAGGCCGTTTTTCATAACTACGGAAAATGCCTCGCAGATGGCGACTTTGTATGGAGAGTTCGCATCTTTTTCATCTATTATTTTGTTGTTTCCATAAAATGAATTAAATGCGCGAGCTATCTCTATCAAATAATTCGTCATATAGTGAGGTTCAAATTCTTTGGCGCTCCTTTCTACCACTTCGGGGAATCTGTATAAAAGTTTTTCTACTTCAGTTATTGGAAATTCGGCAGGCAGGAAATTTTGAAGCTTAGCTTCAAAATTTCCTGCCTGCGCTTTTTTAAAAACTGCTTTCGCTCGCGTGTAAGCATATTGCAAATACGGGCCTGAATCGCCTTCAAAAGATATTGATTTATCAAAATCGTAAACAATGTCTCCGCCGGAAGCTTGCTTTAAAACGGAAAACTTTAGGGCTGACACGCCGACATCTGTCGCGATCTTTTCCTTTTCATCTTCCGAAAAACCTCTATCTCGAATCTTTTCATACACCATGTGCCTGACATCATTTATCAATGACTCACCAGTCACCACATTGCCTTTACGCGAACTCATCTTGCCAGAGGCAAAACGGAGCATTCCGTGAGTGATGTGCCTCATCTTATTTTCTACTTCAGGCTTGATAAACGACAGAGCTTTTTGTACCACGCGCATATAGTCGGCTTGTTCACTGGCAGTGACGATGACAGACAAATCAAGATTTTCTTTTTCAAACTTTGTAATATTTAGTCCGATGTCTTTTGTCTCGTATGTAGGCAAACCTTGGGAGTTTATAAATACACGAGTATGAAGTTTTGGATCATGTTTTTCCGCTTTAAAAACTATCGCGCCATCGGATTCTTCAAATACTTTACCGATATTTTCCTTTACCATCTTCATGCCTATCGGCGCCATTTCTGATTCAAAAAAATAATATTCAAATTTTGTGCCGAGCATCTCGTAAATCTTTTCAAAAGCTTCAAGTGTAATCCTGCGCCCCCAATCATAAAGTTCGTTTATCCTCTCGTCATTTTTTTCATAGACTTTTTTATTTATTGCGTCTATTTCTTTCTTCGCTCCTTCATTTTCTTCATATTCACCCGAACCAAAAGAATAACATTTGCCTATATATTCTGCTTGTTCTTTTATTGAAAGATCATTTTCTGGCTTTCCTTTTTTCAAAAGTCCATAAATAGCTTTCGCTACATGAAGCCCCACATCTCCCTGATAATTTGCATGTAAAACTTCACCCCCAGAAAAAGCTATAAACCTGGAAACGGATTCGCCTATAACATTCGTCATCAAGTGTCCTATGTGAAAAGGTTTGAAAGGATTCGGATCAGTGTATTCCACCATCACTTTTTTACCGGCAAAAATTTCATTGTGTCCAAAATTTTCATTGTGATTTTTTGTATCCACTATCGCGATAACACTATTTTGCAAAAATTCTTTCGAAAGATAGAAATTTATAAATCCATTTCCTGCGGACACCACCCTCTCTATGTCAGAATCAGTGTCAAAGAGACTCTTTGACATCTCCTGCAGTATTTTTTCTGCCAATTCTTTTGGATTTGTCTTTTGAGCTTTCGCCAAAACCATAGCCACATTTGTAGAATAATCCCCCATTTTCAAATCTGCTGGATGTTCAACCACAAAATCCACTTCTCCCAAGCCGAGATTTTTTAACGCCTCTTTTATTAGATTTTTTATTTTAAAATTTATTTCCATTTTATTTACGACCGGTGCTACCAAACTTTCCGTCTCCACGGGCGGATTCACTCAATTCTTCAACTTCCAAGATATCTGCACGCATTACGGGCAAAATTAAAATCTGAGCCACTTTATCTCCTTCCTCAACAGTATAAGGTCTATCAGACAAATTGACCAGATGAGTATTGTACTCTCCCCGATATCCCGCATCAAACACACCTCCCATGTGAGCAAGCCCTGCTTTTGAAATACTGCTTTTATCCATGATAATCGCCCCGTAACCCTCTGGAAATTCTAGAGCAAATCCATGCCAAAAACGATAATGCTCCATCGGCGCGATGGTCACTGTCTCCATGGCGTACACATCCATACCCACATCTCCAGGATGGTGATATTGCGGTAATTTTGCATTTTCTTTTAATTTTTTTACTTTGATTTGCATTTTATTCCAGCCAAAAATTATATTGCTTAAAATTTTTCAAAAAAATCTCTGGTTTTTCTTCTAGTAACTTTTTTATTTCGTCTTTTGTAAACCACTTGATTTGCTCAACCTCATCGTCTTTTTTCACAAAAGGATAATCGTGTGACACCATCGCAGTAAACCATTGTCCAAAATATTCATGAGTAGTAGACCTTCTAAATTTCGGTCCTATCAGGGGCTTTAAATCTTTCAATCCTATTTCTTCTTCCGCTTCTTTTATTATATTTGATTCGTAAGTCTCACCCTCCTCTACTGTACCAGAAACAGCTGTGCCCCAAAGTCCAGGACCATTTTTCTTTTCAAAAGATCTCTGCGCGAGCAAAATATTGCCAGCTGTATCGGTAAGCCAAAGACTTGTAACACGACAAATATCTTTAGGATTCCTAGTTTCTCTCTCTTGATACCCTATCATCTCGTCTTGTTCGTTTACAATCGGAATCTGCATAATAAACCTATTTTATAACTTTCTTCACCTTTTCGTAAATTTTTTCGTGTATCACTTCTCTCGGCAGAATCTCCCCTTTTTCCGCACATTCTATTTTTATAAAATTTGGAACTTTTTTTACAAGCCAGAGAGCACTATTTATAGAATTTTTTTGAAATTCTATATCGGCTTCATAAATATCCTTTTTCTTTTTTAAATACGCGCGTTTCGTCTTGCTACTCTCGCGATTCTTTATCAAATCCATCACTATATCAATAGGCAAACTCAAATAAAAAGTAACATCAGGTTTCGGTATACCAAAAACTCCATACTCCATCTGATCCAGCCATTTTATAAATGCTTCTCTTTTTTTCGCGCTTTTTATTTTACCTCCTTGATGTATTTGATTTGCAGAAACATACCTATTGGCTATCACAATGTAACCTTGATCCAAAAACTTTCTAATATCTTTGCTTGATTCAAAACGATCTGCCGCATAGGCGATAGAAGCAATCTTTGGATGCACGCCGACCCAATTGTAATACTGCTTTGACAAACAATGCCCAATAAAAGCTCCGAAAAAATTTTTGTAATATTCAGGAAAATCTATAATCTTAATTCTCCACCCTTCGTCCCTCAGGGTCTTCGCCAAAAGCTCGACCTGTGTATGTTTACCAGAACCATCTGTACCATCTATCACTATGAGTTTGCCTTTCTTTTTTTTCATAATACTTTGGATAAATCTTTTGCTAACACTTTTCGTCTATACAATACTAATATAACTTCGATTAAATTACAAAAAAACAGATACACGGCAAAGCCGGCGGTATTAAAACTGAAAAATGAAAGCGTAAAAAGACTAAGTAATGCGTTAAAAGAACCTGAAAGATATGGAGTTATGGTTTCTGTATTAGGATAGTCCCAAGATTTTTTGTATGTTGGAGCAAAAGCTATCAGATCAGCTAGTATCGCGAGAATCGTCGCCAGAACTCCCTCTTTCAGATAAAGCCAGAAGAAAATCGCCAGAAGTGACAATGCCAAACACACATAATCAAAAACACCTAACTTCCAATATGAATTCTTGTTTTTAAAAGAAGCAAGAAAAACAAAAAATGGTACAACTCCTGCCATAAAAATTGGCAAAGCAGAGAGCCCAGCTCCTTTTTGAAACTGCACTCCGGCCGCTACGGCTGGAGCTATAACCCAGATAAGCCAAGTTATACGATTCGGTTTTGTTTCCCCTTTCAAGGTATCGCGAAGATAGAAAAATCCAGCAAAGAGCGAAGTAGCAATTGATATAAATACTATTTCTTGTGGAAGCATATTATACTATACAAACTTTTTGGGTATTGGGAACTTTTTGGCGAGCTTAATTATTTCTTTGTGCGCTTTTTCTTTTACTTTTTTGTTATCTTTACTTTTCAGGACCTCTAGCATCAGCTCTGCCACGCGAGCACACTGTGGTTCTTTGAAACCTCGAGTTGTGATGGCTGGTGTGCCGAAGCGAATACCTGAAGGGTCAAGTGGTTTTCTTGTATCCCCTGCTATGCTGTTCATATTCAAAGTTATACCCACTTCATCGAGCACACTCTGCGCTTCTTTGCCTGTAACTCCGAGTGAACCAAAAACATCTACGAGTAATAAATGATTGTCCGTGCCTCCGCCGATCATGCGGATTTTATTTTTCTTGAAAACTTTTTCCATCGCTTTGGCATTTTTCAAAATTTGTTTTGCGTAAACTTTAAATTTTGGGCTCATTGCCTCGCCAAATGCCACTGCCTTAGCAGCTATGGTATGCATATGCGGACCACCTTGAATACCGGGGAAAATTGCTTTGTCTATTTTTTTGGCAATCTCTTCGTTTTCTCTAGTGAGTATCAAACCTCCTCTTGGTCCGCGGAGCGTCTTGTGTGTAGTGGAAGTGATAATATCAAAACCATCAGCGAAAGGATTGCGTAAAACTCCCGCCGCTATGAGCCCTGCAATGTGTGCCATATCTGCCATGGTTATCGCTCCGACTTCACGTGCTATGTCTACAAATTTTTTATAGTTCAAAGTACGAGGATACGCGGAAAATCCAGCAAGAATTATTTTTGGTTTTGTTTCCAAAGCAACCTTGCGGAGATTTTCATAATCTATTTCTCCAGTGTCAGGGTCTTTCATCTTGTATGTGACAAATTTATATATCTTTGCCGGCAATGTCATCGGGTGTCCATGGGTCAGATGTCCGCCGTGAGAGAGATCCATACCGAGCACAGTGTCACCCGGCTCAAGGAGTGCAGAATACACAGCCAGATTCGCCGGTGCGCCGGAATGCGCCTGCACATTTGCAAATTTACATTTAAAAAGTTTCTTTACGCGTTCTATCGCCAGAGTTTCTACTTGATCAGTAAACTCCTGCCCACCATAATATCGCCTACCCGGATAACCTTCGGAATATTTATTTGTAAAAATAGAACCGTTTGCCGCCAAGACATCTGCCGAAACATAATTTTCAGAAGGAATGAGTTCCAACCCTTCTGACTGTCTCTTTTGCTCCCCCTGTATTAGTTTTTCTACTTTTTTATCTTGCATTGCTTTATTGTATCACACCTAAAGATGATAGTACCAAGCTGGTCCGTCCTCAGTATATCCACTCCAAAAGAGCCTAAAATATCCAAGATTTCCTTGTGCGGATGACCATATTTATTATTCTTACTATTTGAAACAAAAGCATATTTGGGAGAAACGGCTTCTAGAAACTTATCACTGGTTGAAGTGCGCGAACCGTGATGTCCTACTTTTAAAATATCACTTTCTAAATTTTCTTTTTTGTAATTTTGTAAAATTATTTTTTCTGTTTTTACAGTTGAGTCTCCCATAAGCATCATGGAATTTTCTCCATAAGAAAGTCGAGCAACCACTGAACCATCGTTGGTAGAGAACAAAGACACATCACGATCAGGAAACAAGATTTCTATTTTGACTCCAGCCCCAAGATCCAATATCATTCCCTTTTTTGCCAAAATATTTGGTATTTTATTTTTGTTTATTTCATTTTTTAAATTTCGATAAACTCTTGAATCATTGATTGTGCCTGGTTCAAAGACTCTGCCCACTTTGTAAACTTTCAAAACATCCAGAAATCCACCTATGTGATCTTGATCTGGATTTGTAATTATTAGAGCATCTATACTCCTGTCAAAAGGACTCATGATGCGTGAAAGTTGGCTTAATATTTTTCTTTCACCACCCCCATCTATCAGTACTTGCGTACCAGTGGGAGATTCTACAAAGAGAGCATCGCCTTGACCTACATCTAGCATCGCAAAAGTAAAACCCTTATTAGAGCTTTGCCAATCAAGACGAAAGATAAAAACATTCACGGCGATAAGTGCCAATGTCAGCCAAAACAACCAATATTTCTTACAATTCTGAAACATTGGTATAATGCTAGCATATGAAAACATTTGAAGAAAAAAAGTTTAATATTGGAACATTAAAAGGCATTTCTAATAAAAACATAGAGGAGCACTTGAAACTCTATGCGGGCTATGTAAAAAATAGCAATTTAATATTGGAAAAGATAAATGAGCTCGCGCAAGATGCGGAAAAGAATGCCTATGCTTTAGGCGAAGTACAAAGAAGATTTGGTTTTGAATACAATGGTATGAGAAATCACGAAGTTTATTTTTCTTCACTTGAAAATGGTCCAAAAGATCTTACAGAGATGAATGAATTAAAAAAAGCGATTACAGAAGAATGGGGCTCATTTGATTCATGGCTCAATCGTTTCAAATCCATAGCCCTCACCCGAGGCATAGGCTGGGCAATGCTCTACTACGACAGAAAAGAAAAAAGGTTGCTGATGACTTGGATAGACGAACAGCATATAGGCCAACTACAAGACTGCACTCTTATCCTCGCGCTCGATATGTGGGAACATGCATTTGTGTACGACTACCCAACCTCCGAAAAGAAAAAATATGTGGAAACATTTTTTAAAAATCTGAATTGGGAAGTTGTTGAAGAAAACTTTAACGAGGTGAAGTAAAAGATTCTTTTATATCTCTTCCGAAAAGCTTGTATGCAAAACAAGCATAGATAAGAACCGTCAAAACTAGTGGAAAATCTGGGATAGACAGAGAGGCAAATGGAACACGCGCAAAGAAATCAACAACAGCGAGCTCATAATGAAGCAGTTGGTATGATAAATATCCAAACGGCACAGAAAGAAAATAAGAGAACAATCCTGCAAAACCAGTCAGGAATCCAATACCCATAGTGATAGGAATAAAAGGCAATATAAAAATATTCGCAGGCAAGGCGACAAGGGATAGATTACCCATCTTGTACAAAATAAAAGGTAGGACAAAAATATACACAGCGCTGGTGACAGAAATAATATCTCGCAGACCGAAACTCTTTGTAATCCATTGAAAATACTTCTCCACTCTAGGCGCAAAAAATATCACAGCAATAGTAGCCAAGAAAGAAAGCTGGAAAGACACATCATAGTAGAGTACAAATGGATTGATCAATGTCATCACCACGCCCGCAAGCAAAAGCGCTCGCGCCACATCATAATTCCTGCCAGAGGCGCGAGCGTACAAAGCTAAAACTGCCATTATTCCCGCGCGAATAGCAGTAGAAGCTCCGCCTGTCATCAAAATAAAAAGTAAAATAGAAAGAATCCCAGCTCCAATAGCAAAAGTTTGTGGAAACACAGAGAAGACTTTCATTATCCACTCGGCAATTATAGTAATATTGTAGCCAGAAAGAGAAACGATGTGTATCGTGCCAGTATCCACAAAGTTTTTTCTCAAAGAATCACTAAAGGCGGATTTTTCTCCTAAGATGAGCCCGCCCAAAAGCAATGATTCAGGTTCTCTGACAGCAAGATTTATTTTGCTTGAAAATTTCTCCTTTATCGAAAACAAAAAAACCTTCAAAAAGTTCCCGTGCCCACTTGATAAAACCTCAACATCCACATATCTCATAAGATAGAAAATCTCGTCCTTTCGCAAATAATTTACATAATCAAACTCTTTGCCTTGATCTGTAATGAAATTTTCTGGTTTCTCTAAGACTCCTCGGACCTTTATCTCATCTCCGTATCTCAAATCAAGACCAAAATCCGCCGTAATTAAAACTCTAACTTTATATCCATCTTCTTTTGCCTCAAAAAGAACTTTTTTGTTATTTTCTCTGATATCTGGCTCATCTATTATTTTACCCATAAGCACAACTTCTTGATCAAGTTTGCTTTCAAACAAAAGAGGAGGCGCAATATTACTGAAATGAAATCTGATGGTACCAAAAGAAAAAAGTAACATCAAAACAGAAATCAAAATCCCAATATCATGTTTGGAAACAAATTTAAAAAATAAAAGAAACGCCAAAGACATCACGCTTAAAAATAAAGCCAGATGAAAATCAATAAAAAACATAGAGCGCGCAAGCACACCAAAAATAAAGCCAAAACAAACCGTAAAAAATATTTTTTCTTTCATGCTGATAAATCAACCGATACTCCATCCGCAAAGCTAGTAGCTATTTCATCGGCTCTTTCGTTCCATTTATCTCCACTATGCCCTTCTACATATTTCCATTTTATTTTGAAATTTTGCGTAAGATCAAAAAGTTCTTGCCAGAGTTCTTTGTTTAAAACAGGTTTTTTTGCAGCATTTCGCCAATTATTCTTCTGCCAATTAAATATCCATTCGGTTATACCTAGAATCACATATTTTGAATCTGAGAAAATTTCAATTTCTCTTGTCGTTAGGCCTTGCCTAGCGATGTTCTTTTGCAAATATTTCAATGCTTCTATAGGCGCGGTTAGCTCCATCTGATTATTGGTAGCGTGAGGAGAAAATCCGCCAAGCTCAATAACCTTTTTATCTATAAATAAAATTACTGCCCAGCCAGCCTTCCCCGGATTTCCTTTCGCCGCCCCATCTGTGTAAATTGTGATTTTTTCATTTTTCATATTTTATATTATATCAACTATCCGCAATCGGAGCTCGGTGCGTCCGCCGAAACGAGAAAGATCAAAAGTTCCCAAAAGATTTATTTTATTTTGATTTAAAATGGGGATTTTAAAAGAATCCAAGCCCGAGAAAAATGCAACGGCTTTTATTTCTTTGCCACTTTGGTCAGAGACGACTATCTCCAGATGTTCCCCTGAACCATTCTTGCCAAATTGTTTTATTTTTTCGACTTTCACATTATTAAAAAGAAAGATCGGTTTCTCGTTGCTCATGCCAAATGGCGCTAATTTTTCTAAATCTTTCCAATTCTTCATATTCACAGAATCTAAACCAGTCTCTACATCATATGTCACACTGTCTGTCTTTTTTTCTCGTTTCACTTTTTGAAAAGAAATAGATAAAGACTCTTCTAAGAAATGAATCTTTTCATTGTGCACAGTAAACCCTCCAGCGAGCTCATGCCCGCCAAATTCTGCAAAAAATTCTTTGGTCTCTGTCATGAGCTCTACCACAGAGACAGAGCCATCACTACGACACGAACCTTTTATCAAATCATTCTCGTCTCTGCCCCAAACAAAAACCGGTTTTTTATATTTATCCATCACCTTGCCCGCTATCAAACCCAACACTCCTATCTTCCATTTTGGATTGCCTAGTACCACTACATCGCTTTGTTCTCTTTTTGAAAAGTTTTTATTAACTTCACGCATAATATTCGTAACCATTAGCTTCCTCTCGTCATTTATTTTTGACAGATGATCTGCGAGGACTCCAGCTTCACCCACATCGCTAGTCGCGAGCAACTCATAAGCGCGTAAAGGATCATCCATTCTGGAGGCAGCATTTAATCTAGGTGTAATCATAAAACCCACATCGTCTTCTGCGAGATGCTTTTGTTCAATATTCATTTTAGTCAAAAGCTTTTGCAAACCCGGACGAGGCGATTTACGCAAAACTTTCATACCAAAATAAGCGATCACTCTGTTTTCACCAATCAAAGGGACCTGATCGGACAAGGTCGCAAGTCCAGCCATATCGAGCAACCATTTTTCCCAGCCATTATTTATTTTAAAATATTCTCCATATTTTTTTACAAAACCCTGCACAAATTTAAATATAACTCCCGCACCACAGAGCATCTTTTCAGGATAATCATCTATTTTTGGATTTAAAATCGCATACGCACGAGGTAAAACAATATCAACAAACCCGTTTACACCAATGCGTGGCAAGTGATGGTCTGTGATTATCACTTCCATGCCATCTACGGTAGCTTGAGCAACTTCTGCTACAGCCGTGATACCCAGATCAATAGTAACGAGCAATTTTACTTTTTTTTCTGCAAATTGTTTTATTGCAGATAAATTTAAACCATACCCCTCTGAATTTCTCTTTGGAATATAAATTTCGTAATTTTTGTAACCAACTTTTTTAAATAAATCTTCCAAGATCACAGCGCCAGGAATACCATCACAATCATAGTCGGAATAAATCACGGTCTTTTCGTTTGCATCAATAACTTCAAACAACTTCACGCAGGCGCGCTCCATATCACGCATTAAAAAAGGGTCACGCATATCACGCTCGTAATCTGGATTTAAAAATACTTCAATCTCCTCTTTGGTTTTTAGGCCTCTCTTTTCTAGTAAAGACGAAATCAGTTCCGAATACATAGACCAAATAATAACATATATGCTAAAATACACTGTATGAAAAAAGATGACTGCCTATTTTGCAAAATCGCAACTGGCGATATCCCTTGTTACAAGATTTATGAGGACGATTTGGCCATAGCGTTCCTGGACATCGAGCCTGTGCACGTAGGACATACACTCGTAATACCTAAAGATCATTTGGAAAATATATTTGAACTGCCAGAGGACACTTTGGCACACATGATAAAAATAGCGAAAAAGGTAAGTCACGCATTGCGAGACACAGGAGCAGAGGGAATAAATATAAATACAAATAACGGCATTGTTGCAGGACAGACTATTTTTCACTCGCATATACATATCATGCCTAGATATAAAGACGATGGCTTAATGCCTTGGCCAAAGAAAAATCCAAGTAAAGAAGAACTAGAAAAAGAAGCAAAGAAAATTATTCAAGCGCTTTGATACCCGGCAGAGTGCCATTTACTAAAAACTCCAACATCGCTCCACCTCCAGTAGAAACAAAAGAAAAATCTTTCTCATCTTTTACAAAAGACACCAAATCTCCCCCACCGAGAACACTCTCTTGTTTTGATTTCGAAAAACTTTTCAATACTGTGCTTGTAGCGCTATTATCGCCCAATTCAGATTTACCTAAAGGTCCATTCCAAACCACAAATTTGGATTTTTTAACTAATTCAACCAAGAATGCTGTGGACTCTCTGCCAATATCCACTATTACATCATGTTTTTCGACTTCATCAATATTTTTATTTAGCAATTTACTTTCGGACTCCACCACTACGTCATCAGGTAAGACAAGTTTTTTGTTTTTTAAAATTTCATAAAAATCATAAGAGTTTTCGTCTACCAAAGACTTACCCACTTCGTTTCCCTTGGCTTTTAAAAGATTATTTGCCAACGCTCCACCCACAAAAACCAAGTCGGCGAGTTTCAAATATTTGTTGATCAAGGGTACTTTAGTAGAAAATTTGGCTCCACCTAAGATAAAAAGGAATGGGTGCTTGGGTTTTTCAAACGCTCTGGATAAATATTTTATTTCTTCTAGAAATTGCAATCCCGCATAAGCAGATAAGAGTTTTGGTAAAAGAATTATCGAGGCATCTTCTCTGTGAGACACAGAAAACGCTTCATTTACATATATATCTGCCAGCTTTGCAAGATTCAGAGCAAATATTTTATCGCATTCTTTTTCACCTATATCATTCCTTAAATTCTCGAGCAGGATGACTTCGCCATTTTTCATTTCGGCTACGGATTTTGAAACCTTCTCACCAAGAACTTCAGAAACAAAAACATGCTTGATATATTTATTTAAGAATCTGGAAACAGGAAGGAGGGTTTCTCTTGCTTTGCTCAAATGAGAAATTAAAATTATCCTTGCCCCAGCATTCGACAAGTATTTTATGGTCGGCAATGCTTTTTGAATTCTAAAATCGTCTTCTACCTTCCCATCTTTGATGGGTACATTAAAGTCCACACGCACTAGAATCTTTTTGCCCTTTAAATCTTTTACCTGTTTGATACTTCGCATGTTTTTATGATTTTAGAAAACTTTTCCGCATTTAAACTCGCGCGACCAATAAGAAAACCGTCTGCTTTGCCAATTTTTATAAATTCTTCCGCATTCTTTTCATCTACCGAACCTCCGTATATTATGCGTATTTTGGATACAACTTTTAGACCAAACTTATCGCTCAATACTTTCTTTATAAAAATTCCCATTTCAAAAAATTCCGTCGCTGTCGCAGCAGAAGCGCCAGTACCTATAGCCCATACAGGCTCGTAAGCTACAATGATTTTAGTAATATCTGATTTTGATATGTTTTCTAGTGAATCTCTTAATTGTGTTTTTATAAAATCAAAATATTTGTTATCTTCATCTCGTACTTCTTCCCCTATACAAAGCACTGGGACAAGTGAAGAACTAAGCGTGGCTTTTATCTTTCTATTTACATCAATATCAGTTTCTCCTATCTTTCTTCTTTCGGAGTGCCCAACTATCACATGCTTTACTCTCATGTTTTTCAGCATTTTAGCGGAAACTTCACCGGTATAAGACCCTTCTTTTTCAGAAGAAACATTTTGCGCGCCAATTTTGATTTTTTTAGAAATCTCTTCGAGCTCTTCTATAAAAAGCACCGGCGGACAAACTACCACTTCAGTATTCTTCAATCTCGGCATCAGTTTAACTATTTTTTCAAACAGATTTTCTGCCTCTTTTAAAGAAGATGGGTTCATTTTCCAATTACCAACGACAATTTTTTTCATACAGAGAATTGTATCACGTAATTCAAAGTTACTTAACCTCTTTCCAAGAAGTGATCTCCCACCCACCAGTTGGACCAGACGTAAACAAGGTATTTGCAAGACCAGATGTATAAGTAATATTTGCGCCATTATCTATATCAACCATCTTGCCTACAACCTCACTCAGCTCTACATTATTATTCAAATGTACTGTGCCATTTTGAGCATTTACAAGGATAGCGCCAACATTATTTAAAATTTCTATAGCATTTGAACCTGAACAATTTGAAGGACAAGCGCTAGTGGACACAAGCAACACATAACTATTAGGCTCTCCGGTACCATAAAACTGCACATTGTTGGACAGGGTGACTCGTCCGTCAGTAACAATAATGCCACCTGTCGAACCATACGATTCGTCTAAAGAAATCTTCGCTCCATTTTTTGTTGTTATATTACCAACAACATGGATCGTTCCAGTAATGACTAAATCAGCATTGATAGCTAGATCACCAGTAATCTTTTTAGGACCTAAAGTTCCTGGTGAAGAAATAGTCAAATTACCATTGATAACCTCACCCAACAGAGCATCTGCTTTCCATCCGTCTATCATTTCTTGTGTGATAGGCATTGCGGCTTCTTCAGGATCTGGTTGCGATGTGTCACAATCCTTGTTGTTGTCATCACCAATTTGACAGTACAGATTGCCTGCGACAGTAGAATCCTCTATATAATGCGCTCTGGCATCTCCCTGACCTAGAGTGCCAATAATAATATTATTGATAAAACCAGAGGCACCAGCCGAAAAAGCAGAGCCTGTGATAGTAGCTCCATTTGAACCATCAATTGGACCATTGGAATAGACATTGCCATTAACCACTGCATTACCACCAATCTCAAAACCTCCCAGACCAGCTTGAATGCCATAATTAAAAGAAACTCCGCTTCCAGTGTTTAATAAAATTTCATTTCTTCTCTGTCTAGAAGAAACATCACCCAAGGAAGAAATAATTTTTTCATTGTAACCCGAATCCGTTATCGTGGCTGTAGCAGAACTACCACTCAAGGTGATCGTATTCGTGGTTCCAATGTTCTTTCCTGTTTTCAAGCGAAAATATGAATCTTCAATCGCTGACTCCGAAAGAAAAAAGCTCTGATGGGATTTTGTTAAGTCACTGGTATCTTTAAACCCACGAACTACTGGAGATACAAGACCAGAAATAATAGCCAAGGAAATAAAGAGGAAAAAAACTATAGATATCAGCATTGCCGCGCCAGACTGATTGTTTATTTTTCTTTTTTTATATATTTTCATTTGTTATTTATAAATTAAACTTAATACCAATAAGACCCGCGAAGGACGACCGTGTCATAAAAATCTACAACTCGATTTTGCTTATCTCGTTTGGATCTTACAGAGACAGATATTTTGATCGCTACGCTATTCGTGGTGTTAATCTCTGTAAAAGACAAGTTTGTTACCTCCAAATTCTGAGAATTTAGATTCGCTATAAAGTCATCACTTTCCAGAAACCTTACATCAGTGCCAGAGAGCAAAAAATCCACATCTCTTTCATTATTATCTTCATCTAAGGTCCCAATCTTTAAAGCATTCGTACTTATCTCATCTATACGATGCGCGCTTCTGATTTCTTGAGTCATTTTTTTTAAAATATCCGCACCTTGTCTTAATTCAGCTTGGATAGCCGTTTCTTTAAAGGACCCCATCATTACAATCATTGAATTAATAATAAGAATAGATAGAATCGAAAATAGAGCGATGTAAAAAAGGGTTTCCATTAGCGCATAGCCATTATTAATATTTTTTTTGCCTTTTATCATGAGAAAATATCCATTATATAAAATGGTAAAGTCTTGTTTTTGATTTGTCCGCTTTCATTCCAAGATACATTTACCGTTACTAGTCTCGTTAGTGGGTCATTTACTCCAGAAACAACGATATCTGAGGAATTAGCATCACGATTAACGCTGGACATGATGATTGTGCGCGTAAAATTCCCCACAGTAGAAGGCGTAGCGGACAAAGACCAATTACCATTTGCAAATACAAGATAGTAAGGAGTCCCAACAGATAGATTTGAAATATTATTCCACGAACCATCTCGAAGTATACGTACCGCTTCAGCCCCCTCATCTAAAAGAAAAGAGGATTGGGCAGTATGCAGAGCTTGGCGAGACACAGCCATGGATTTTTCTGTGACAGACATCGCTGCTAGAATCGAAACCACAATAATAGACAAAGATACTAGAACTTCGACCATCATAAATCCTCTTGTTTTAATTTTTATATTTCTTTTCACCTGATTAATAAAATTATATTAAATAATGAGCAAATTTAATTCACACTTGTTGCGCCAGTAGCGGAGATTGTAATAATCTTTGTAGAAGAAGGGGTAAGAACAGTTATTGTGCCAATCTTGCTGGGAGCGCCAGAGAGTCGTTCAAAATATAGATTCCCAGAAGATGCGCTAACTCCACCCAATGTAACATTTGAAATACTAGCTGGATAAACTACATTTATAACTTTATTGTCTATAGCCCCTTCTGCAAAAATCTTGCCTTTAAAAATAATAACCTGATCCGATTTGAAATGTACCCCGTATTCTGAAGAATCCACTGAAGCAAGACTTTGAGATTGAGCGCTGTGCAAAGATGAAGTAATATCCTCTAACGTATTTTTTAGAACTTGAGTTTCTCTTATATCTGAAAATCCAGGAGACACGATCATTACCAAAATACCGATGATAGCCACGACTACTAAGGTTTCCAACATTGTTATTCCTTTTTGATAAAAAAGATATGTCATATTCTAGCTAATACTACCTAATATTGAATAAAGTGGCGAAATCATGGATATGGCGAAAAAACCGACGGCTCCACCTATGAAAATCATCAATACGGGTTCGATGATTACGGAAAGATTTTTGGTTTTGTTTTCTATCTCTCCCTCATAGAAAAGAGCGACCTCAGATAGCATTTCAGAAAGCTTGCCTGTCTCCTCTCCTACCTCTATCATTTCCACCATCATCACAGGATAAAGATTTAAATTTTCTGAGAAAATTTTAGTAAAAGATTCTCCTTTTTCTATGGCAACTTTTTCCTTATTTAGAGTATCTTTGTAATAAGTATTTTGTACCACATCTTCGGCTATCTCTATCGCTCTGCCTATAGACACACCTGAAGATAAAAGTGACGCGAGTGTACGCGCAGTGCGCGCAGTGTTTAATTCTTTCGCGATAGTGCCCAAGACAGGCAGGCGAAGTATAATAAAATCCACATATTTTTTCATAAAAGGAGCTCGGACTAAAGAAAAAACTCCAACCCCAGATGAAATAATGATCACAAAAGACAGTAATAAGTGTTCAGAAAAAAATGTACCGAGAGCAATGATGGCTCTTGTGGAAGTAGGTAATACAACTCCGAGTTCCTTGAATGTGCCCGCCAAGGTCGGCACAACAAAAGCAAACATCAGAACACCTATTATGATCATGGCGCAAAAAATAACCCCAGGATAAATGAGCGCGCTTTTTACTTTCTTATTTAAAGAATGAGCTTTTTCCAAATTCACCCCGATTTCTGAAAGTGACACGACTATATTACCCGATTCTTCACCTGCCTTGGTCATGGATACGAAAAGTTTCGAGAAAACTTTTGGGAATTTAGCAAGTCCTGCGGAAAGATTGCCACCAGAGTTTATCTCGTCAGAAAGTGAGGTCAAGATTTTTATAAATGCTTGATTCTTGGTTTGTTTTTTTAACACGGAAAGCGCGCGATCGAGTGAAAGCCCTGCCTTTAGCATTCCGCTCAAATTCTTTGTGAAAAGAATTTGTTCTTCAATATTTATCTTGCCAAACATATCGCCAAAAATAGAAGTAAGATCAAAAGATCGGTTATTCTTTTCCTTTATAGAAATAGGCATGCTACCCTTTGCCTTGAGTTCGTGGGCAAGAGCAAAACGATCGATCGCCTCCATCGTCCCTTCAAGAATTTCTCCATTTTTTAATTTTGCTTTATAAGAAAAAAGCATTGTCAGTTTGTAAATATTTCACACAAAAATGCTATTCCGACACAACACGGAGCACTTCTTCTAAAGAAGTATGCCCTAAAACAGCCTGAAACACTCCATCTTCAAGTATGGTCATCATCCCCTCTTTCTTGGCTTGAACTTCGATCTCGTCTTGCGAACTCCCTCGAATAATCATTTCTTTTATTGAAGAAGTCACTTTCAAAACTTCATGAATACCTATGCGATTTGAATATCCATCTGGATATTCAGAACTTTTGACTGGCTTGTAAAATGAAATTTTATCCCAAGTAATAGACTCCTCCACAATTTTTTCATTTTTCAAAATTGTAAGCATTCTATCGAGATCCACTAGCTTTCCAAGGTTCTTTATTTCGTCTTTAGATAGGGTGTATTTTTCTTTATTTTCAACAAGCTGGCGTACAAGTCTTTGCGCGATAATTGTTTTTAAAGTTGAAATCATCAAAAAAGGCATAACTCCCATGTCCATCAATCTTGGTATTGCCCCTGCCGCAGAATTCGTATGAATAGTAGAAAGTACAAGATGACCCGTTAGAGCGGCATTTATGGCAAGGCTAGCAGTTTCTCCATCGCGAACCTCTCCTACCATTATAATATCTGGGTCTTGACGAAGAAGAGAACGAAGTCCGTTTGCAAAAGTAAGTCCTATTTCTGATTTCACTTGAGTTTGATTTACCCTCTGCATCTGATATTCGATCGGATCTTCAACGGTAGAAATGTTTACCTCTGGCTTGTTCAAAATATCAAGCATCGTGTAAAGAGTCGTGGTCTTGCCAGAACCCGTGGGGCCAGTGGCAAGTATCATACCTATCTTTTGCTTTAGTGAATCATGAATTCTTTCTAGCCCCTCCCCATGAAAACCAAGTGTCTCCAAAGAAAAACCGTGCGAATCTTCTTTAAGAACTCTGATCACTGTTTTTTCTCCGTAAAAAGTCGGCAAAGTGGATACGCGAAAAGAAACTTTTTCACCATTTTGCTCTATTTTAAATCTGCCATCTTGCGGAAGTCTTTTTTCATCAAGTTTTAGATTGGACAAAACTTTTATGCGTGTAGTGATTCCCGGCGCAATACTTTTATCAAGAATCATGGCGTCATGCAGTATGCCATCTATGCGATACCTCACTATGAGATTCTCTGCGCTGGGCTCTACATGAATATCTGAAGCATTCTGCAATATGGCATGGGAAATAAGCGAATCAACTATTTTGATCACAGGCAAATCCTCTGCCATCGCTTTCAATTCTTCTTCAGTTTTTTCTGTTTCTTTGCTTTCTTTATTTGTAGATGCTTTTAAAGTGGCTGCTTCTTTTTTAATTATATTATCAAAATCCGCCTGTAAACTTTTCCTATATTGAGTCAAGGCATACTTTATGGAAACACTATCTGTGAGACGAGGCAATATTTTTGTGCCAGAACCTTTCTTTATAAAATCAATTATAGGGAGATCGTCTACATCAAGCATCGCAACTTCAAGCCCAAGTTTACTTTTTTCATAAGCGATAATATTGTGATTGCGAGCTATAGGCTCGGGAATCAAAGATAATACCGCCGGTTCTATCTTTTTGTCTGCCAGATTTATAAAGGGTATGCCTAAAACAAATGCCTCCATACGCGCGAGATCCACCTCAGATATCTTGCCTTCAGACAACAGCAAATTGCCAAGTTTTTGGTTTTTACTTTTCGCTTTTTCTGACAGAGTCTCCAGATCTTCTCGAGATATGAGTTTTGAATACAATAGAACTTTTTTTAACTGACCCTCATCTATCTGCATCTAGATATTATACACTAAAAAAATCGCTCCTCGATACAGGAGCGATTTTTTTAGTTTTTTTATATATCTATTTTGTTATACTCTCCAACACTTCCAATCTTTTTGTAAGTTCGTCTATTTTTTCCTGTTGAATCTTTATCATCTCTTGTTGTTCCTTAATAGCTTCTACGACAACCGCATCAAACTCAAATGGAAGGCTGATACTTTTTACTTTTTCACCAGAACCGACAAGCGTTGCGTCTGAGCCTTTGGCGTTTACTTCTTTTACCCATTCAGGGAAAACTTTTGCAACTTCCTGCGCGATGAAACCGCCTTGTGTGTCGGATTCATCGCCATGATTTTCAGGATTGATCCATTTGAAATTTACGCCACGAAGCTGTGTCAATTTTTCTAGTGCGCCTGTGTATGTAGCCACATCTTTTTTCAGACGAGAGTCCGAAGTACTAGACCAAGAACCACCATTTGGTTTTGCAGCTGAATCAGTAGTAAGTTCCAAACTATAAACCGGAGTCGCTGTGCCTATACCTACATTGCCGTTCTTTAAAATAGTGAGAGCGTTTGCTTTGTTATCAGAATCAACCCCTATGCCAACCTCTAAGAGAGGATCCGCAGAATTCCAAACATCAGATGCTCCACCACCGACATTGTACCTACCTAAAGCAACTGATACATGACTGTTTGCGTTGGTATTATCACCCATAGCTACAGATCTTTCACCGTTTGCTGTAGTCAAAAAACCAGTAGCAAAAGAATATTTACCTATCGTAGAATCAGACCAGCGACCTATACCAGATCGAAAAGAGGCCTTTCTCGCATACCAGAGCATCATCGTGCCTGCTTCTCCGCCACCACCCAAGATAAAACCTGAACCCACATTGCCATTTGCAAAAATAGAACCATCGCCTCCTAGATGCAGTTTAGTAACTGGAGCTGTAGTGCCAATACCGACATTACCATTATTATAATAAATATTTGTACCAGAAGTAACCCACTGGCTAGAACTTGCTTGCGGAGTGACCCAAGAAGCTAGACCATTTACATCTGAAGTCAAAACTTTACCTACTCCGGGATTTCCACCAGAAATTTTTATTTGACCAACTAAATCAAGTTTGGCAGTGGGAGTACCAGTACCTATACCGATATTTCCATTAGTCCTATAAATATCTTGTGTTTGACCTATGGGATTCCATTGTCTTGGTTGCCAATTCGCAAGACCAGTCGCGTCAGAAGTCAACACCTTACCTGCGCCAGGACTACCACCGGTAATTTTGATTCTCCCTGCAACTTCTAACTTCACCGTTGGTGTATTTGTGCCGATACCTACATTTCCATTAGTAGGATTTAAAATAATATTCCCTTTTGTTCCGACCGATGTTGAATCCAAAATCAGATTGCCACCTGAAACATTATCACCAAACAATGTAAAACCATCTGCATTGTTGTCAGCCGTCCATAATACCGGACCGCCTTGCGCTTGTAGATCAAGAGCAATTCCGAAAAACATAGCACCCAAAATCAAAACAGAAACCGATTGTAAAATTATTTTTACTTTTTTATCCATAAAATACGAAAAGTTAATTTACTAATACCCTATTTCTACAACTTTAAGAAAAAAAAGCAAGTAAGCACAAAAAATCCGCCAAGGGCGGATTTTTTGTGCTAAGTTATTTTTTATTTTTTAAATTTTTACCATTCCACAAGCACAAAGCCCGGAGCGCCATCACCACCATCGGCAGCAGGACCAGCACCATTACCACCACTACCATAACCTGTACCACTATTAGCTACATAATGATTGGCATTGCCAAAAATACTACTACCTCCTTTTGGTACTTGTATAGGTGTTTCACTATAAAAACCTGTACCAAAAAGATCATGAGCACTCATACCATCAGTACCACCCATACCACCTTTCTGTCCAGCCGCGCCATGTCCACTCCCTAGATATCTTTCACCTCCACCGCCTCCTTGAACTATCAAAGTTCCAAACTTTGAATCGCCTCCAGCTGTTCCATTGCAACCACCACCCGAAATGCCTCCAATACCGAAACCTCCAACCTGAACATTTACATTTTCTCCTGGTGTTACATTTATTTGTTGAGCAAGTATTGCGTGCGCGCCACCACCTCCGCCACCATAACGCTCAGAAGCATTAGAGCATCCTCCACCTCCACCTCCACCAGACATTGTAATCCATACCTTTGTAATATAATCAGGCACTGTGAAAGTATATAATGCATTATTGAAACCATATTGACCAACACTATAACGCGCTATTCGAGGAGTCGTAGAAGCTGTTGTCTGTACTGTATCGTCTGGAAACTTTATACCGTCTTTTGTTGTTTCTATCATACCAGCGACGGTAAGCTTACTAGTGGGAGTAGAAGTCCCTATACCCACATTACCGCCTAAATGTTGTAAAGCCAAATTTTGATTGGTTGTTGATTGAAGAAAAGTAAACCCTGCAGTACTTTGATATCCAAGCAAAAGACCATCTGCATTTTGAGTACTACCGGACAAAAAAAGCTGAGCTTTTCCTTGTCCTAACATCGTTCCGTTTATATCTTGCGCCACATGCAAAGCGCGACCAGTATATCCATAATTAGAACCTCCTATTATAACCCCTCCTCTAGTTGTGTTTAATAAAATAACCCCATTCGTACCATTTTGGCTTGAATCCAAAACAAGAGTGCCATTGCCATACAATTTAAAACCATTGGCATTCACATCCTGCGTCCATGGTGTCTGTGATCCTGGCTCTCCCCCTCCTCCACCCACTGGCAACTTTGCCCACTTGGCAAGACCTTTGTCATTCATAGCGGTTAGTACCATTCCTGTCTCTATTACACCCTGACTGTAATCTTCTACTTTAAAATTTCCTTGAACATGAAGTTTTGCATCTGGATCTTTGTCTCCTGTACCGACGCCTACCTTGCCTTCACTTGTTGTCCCATACCAAATATTCTTGCCTCTTTTTGTCCAATAGTTATTAGTGCTTCCTGTTGCAGGATCCTCCCATCTTACCAAACCAGTTGCATCTGAAGTCAGAACCTTACCCTCTGCTGGAGTGCCTGTTTTGATTTGAACTGTTCCATCAAAAATCGAACCCGTGAAAACTCTAAGTCCGTTCACCGCCAAAGAACCGGATTTTGTTTGAGCAGTGCTTCCTACATTTATCGGAGGTTCTGGGTTACCTGCTGGCGCGGAAGTAGAAGGAGCTTGCCATGTAGCCATCACCTGCACGGCTACGGCAAACAACGCTAGGGTTATGAACGATTGTAAAAATATTTTTGCTTTTTTGGACATATATTTTGATTAACTAATAAAATTTCTTATCTTACTTTTAATTTTAAATAAACCGACTTTTGACTTTTTTAATCTTCTTCATAACGAGGTTTTCTATTACTTCCTCCACTGCTACTTTTTTCGTTTATATCCACATATGTAGATATTTCTTGTTGCGTCGTATAGAAACCAGTACATGTCAGAGTATATCGAGTGAGAAGAGGAGCTATTGCCGGTACAACAACATCTGATTCAGAGCCAGTGCCATCTTGTGAACCTGCGGGAACAGTGGTTTTATTTCCACTCCAACCACCCGACGCCTTGCAGGAGTTTGGAACTATATTTTTAGTAGTCCATGAAAGTTTGGTTGTGTAAATTCCATTGTTCAAAACTGGCTTGGTATACCCTAAAGAGACATCTTCCAGTATAACACCTCTGGTAAGAGTCACGGCTTCAGCAGACACTGCAATTCCACCATTGAAACATTTTAGATTGTAAATCGTGGACGTAGGAACCGCGGGCACGCTGACCGTTTTTGATGCGGGAGGTGCTGGAAGCACTGATGGATTTGCAACTGTGCCTGACCATGTGGAAGTCGAAGGAGTGCCATTGTTTTTTGCCTCACAATCAGTAAGGGGGAGAGAAGAACTCCAATGCAGAATAGTTTGATAACTTGGCGGATACACCACAAAGGAATCAGCCGAGAAAATTAGAGAACCAATCGGCGGTACTATAGGAGCGTCTTTAAGCACTTGACTGAAATTAATCCAGCCCAAAACATCGGGTCCGCCCCAAGCAAAACCAGAAAAAGCGCCTGTGGTTTCATTCAAGACAACTTCATAACCAGAACCATTAAGACTTATCCATCCGTCCCATCCGCCAGTAGAAGTACTTGGCTTTAATGTATTACCAGTACAATTCGTGGTTGCCAGTACACTGCAAACCCTTGCCCATCCTACGAGAGTGCCATTCACGATTTTAGCATTCACGGGCGTAGTACCAGGTCCAGAAGGAAAACCAGAAAGTCCTCCAAATCTTATCCATCCAATACCATTAATATTTGAATCCACGCTATTCCCTGCCCAAGCATAACCTGTGATATTGCCACTACTGTCCACTTTTACCCCATAATCATATGAGGATGGTTGTACACCATCGGTATTTGGGTTGTGATCGTTAATAGAATTAAAAGAAAGCCAGCCCATACCGCCCAGAGAGCTGTTGCCACCAACTGTAAACCAATCAGCGCCCCAAGCAAAACCGGATACATTGTCAGAAGCACTAGAATTAACCCTTATGGTAAAGCCTAAAAAAAGCGCCAGCGCCATCAGACCGCCTATAAAAAAATGTTTCTTTTTTTTTGAATTATTCATTTGAATTTAATCTATAAAAATTATTTATGGCTTTAAGCTCTCTAATTCTTTAAGGACTCTTTCCTCTTCTGCCTTATTTTTTAAAGGCGCTTTTAAAGAATAAAGCTCTTTCAAAACTTCTTCTTCTGTTTTGGTATCATTCGGACGGCGTTTAAGGTCTTCAAGTTCTTTCAATACTTTCTTCTCTTCAGAAGAAACACCTCGATAATCCTGCCCCTGATTGAAAAGATATAAAGCAATAGCCAAAGCAATGAAACCTAAAATCAAAAAAACTAAGATCATATTTTTCTTGGGCGATTGCATATTGTATTTCATTATACAATGCTATTCCTTCCCTTTACACACTTACTGTGGATAAAGTCTGGATAAACTATTGCAAAAAATCTTCAATAATGATATAGTTTTGTATGTATAAGTCCTGTCGAAACAGGGCTTTTATTTTTAACAAAAAACAAAATATGCTAGATATAAAAACATTCAAATCAGCCTTGGAACAACTTGAGGAAGAGAAAAAGATCCCAAAAGAAAAGATCATAGACGCTATAGAGGCCGCGATGGCTGCCGCCTACAAGAAAGACTACGGCAAGAAAGGCCAGATAGTGCGCGCCAAGCTTGATCTTGAGACAGGTAAAACTGAATTTTTCCAAATCAAAATAGCTGTGGATGAAACTATCGCAAAAACAGAAAGCGAAGAAGATTCTGAATATTCTATAAAAGAAGATGCTGATGAGCGCGTGCGTTTTAATAGCGAGCACCATATCATGCTAGAAGACGCGCGAAGAATTAAAAAAGATGTAGAGCTCAACGACGAAATCGTATTCCCTCTTCCAAATCAAGACGACTACGGACGCATAGCAGCACAAACAGCTAAGCAAGTCATAATCCAAAAAATCCGCGAAGCAGAGAGAACATCTATCCTTGATGAATACGGCACAAAAGAAGGAGAGATAGTCACAGGTATCGTACAGAAAATAGAACGAGGTAATGTCTTTGTGGATTTCAATCGTGCCACTGGCATCCTCCCCGTAGAAGAACAAATTCCCAGAGAATATTTACAAAGAGGCCAACGCATAAGGGCTTACTTGTATTCTGTTGAAGACACACCAAGAGGAATAAATCTCCGTCTCTCTCGCACTCATCCGAAATTCTTGGAAAAACTTTTTGCCATAGAAGCACCAGAAATAGAAAATGGAATAGTAGAAATAAAATCCGTAGCCAGAGAATCTGGTTCCCGTTCCAAGATCGCGGTCCATTCAAATGATGAACACATAGACGCAGTCGGATCTTGCGTAGGACAAAAAGGTACCCGAGTAAACACCATCACCCAAGAATTAGTCGGGGAAAAAATAGACATCATACCTTGGTCAGAAGATCCAAAAGAATTCATTTCAAATGCCATCTCTCCAGCTAAAGTGCTTTCTATAGAAGTAGATGAAAAAGAGCACCGCGCGACAGTAGAAGTCGCAAATGATCAGCTATCTCTCGCCATCGGCAAAGGTGGCCAAAATGTGCGCCTTGCCGCCAAACTCACCGGCTGGAAGATAGATATCAAGGGCGACAGCGAAAAAGAAGAAGAAAATGAAGAAACAACTTCAACTATTGACAAATAGACCTATATTGTGCGATAATATACAGGTATAGTATTAGTACCTTGAAATGTGGGTTGTAGCAAATAGATATTGATTATTCTATATAGATCGATGTTTGCTTGCTACAAACCAAACAAATCACGCTTCACCGATTTTCACTCAGCGCAAAAGGAGGTTTCCCATGCGCCAGCTAATTACCCTCACCTCTGGCTTCGGCCGCGTCTGCCTTTTCATTTTTTCCCTCCTTGCTTTTTTCATTCTCACCGGCACCGGCTGGGCGCAGCCAAGGCAAGTGCACAACATTGAAATCGAGGGCGACACTTTGCTTTTCACCTTTGCCGACCGAGAGTATTTTGTCACAATAGGGAGCGATGGAAACGTCGTGACCCTGTTTGCCAAATACTCGAGTCTGATCCTCGATCCTGCCAACCAAACTATAACGGCAAACCTCATGATTTCGGCCTCGACACCGGAAGCGCTTTCCGGCAAAAGCGGCATCTCGTTTACCGTCTTTGTCGACGGCAAGCAAGAGTTGCTTGGAGGATCCAGTGGCTACGGAACCCTTGCCAAGACTCTGAAAGGGGTTCTTGCAGGAAAACGCCGGATAAAGATCGAGGCAAAAGCCGCTGAAATGACAAAGGTGTTCGTCTACGAAGAAGATGTGAACATCACAACTTCTGGACAGAATATCTTCGCGGTGACAAGGGACGATTGGCGATAACACGCGCGATCGGCCCCATCAAAACACCCTACCACCCGGTTTTTGTGAGGGGCTGTTTTTCGTTTAGGGCGAAATTTATTATTTCCTATTTATATACATCATGATCACCAATATACAAAACACTTATCTCCCTATTCCAACCCAAAAACTTTTTTTAGTTTCAAGTTTAATTCTAGGAAGGTAGCTCTGTCTAAACCGCCTATCTCTCCTATAGCTATCTTTTTCTCTAGTGTGGCAATTTTGGAAACTTTTATGATTGAGTCTGCTTTCAAACCATTTTGTTTATCTGCTTTGACTTTCAGATCAAAAGCTCCGACCTTGTCGTTTGACTTTGAGGAGATAAAACACGCTATAAAATCATCTCCTTTACTCTCAACACTCAATACCAGAGCAGGACGAATTTTCTGACCAGATAAATCAGTAAACGGAAACGGAACCAGCACAATCTTGCCTTTATGCATATATCTTCTTTAAATCTTCTCTGCTATAAATATCCGGCTCGTCTTTCAAAAAATCAAAACTCCTAGAATTGGCATTGATGTTGGTAATGTCATCAATGTTTTTGTTGTAATTTGAAGGAAACTGAACAATCACAGCATCTATAGAATTGCGCCTACCTATCGCAAAAACCTCCCCACGGTATTTGACACGATCTATCAAAGCTTTCATGCTGCTTCTGGCATTTGTTATGCTTATTGTTTTCATATGTACATATTGTACAAAATATAGAAAAAAATGCAAATCAAACTTCTTCTGTGGTTACCACCTTACCAAATTACCAAAGGGCACCTTTGGTAACCTTTGGTAATTTGGTAACTTTAAATTTTTGTAATCGGTATAAATAAATAGTATTATTTTCATATATGAATCATGAAAAATTTCCCTCTGGAGCGAGTTTCGAAAAAATGAAAAGATGGCTTGTTTTCATAATGATATTCTTATTAACCAATCCAGACAAAGAAATAAACAGATGGATTCTAAGATATCAAGACTCCAAAAGACAGGAGGAAAAGGCTCGTATAGAGATTTTACAAGAATTTCTTTTGGATATACGAGGAGCAAAAAATCAAGAAGAATTTCAAAAATATGTTCTTTATATAGATCAAGAAGGCTTGATTCCAGATATGCTGGTTTTAAACATTGAAAACTATGATCTATTACAAAATCATATTAATGATTCTATAGAATATATGAAGGGGATTTTAGAATATGTACAAAATAAAAAAGAAACATTAAAAACCCTACACGATAAGCTTTTAAAAAAATATCCCAAAGATAGTCAAAGAATAGAAATCTTAATAAAAAGTCTTCAGTAATAATATTTTGAAAAAATAAAAAACTATACTATAATCCTCATATGGCAAATATAAATCACAAACCTTCTAAATACATGTTAAATTTATTGCATGTCCTTCCTCCTTTCGTAGAGGGCAAAGACGGCGTGATAAATACCATCGTAGAGATAAATTCTGGCTCTATAAATAAATACGAAATCATCACCGAGAGCGGTCAGCTCAAACTCGACCGTGTAGGGTATTCTTCACTCGCCTATCCTTTCGCGTATGGCGCAATACCAAAGACTTGGGATTATGATGGTGATCCACTCGATGTAGAAATAGTAAATGTCATAGAACCCCTCGTGCCTGGGTGCGTTGTTGAAGCTCGTGTTATAGGTGTTATGAAATTCGTAGATGGTGGCGAAGTTGATGACAAAATCATAGCAGTGCTCGCAGATGACAGACGAAGCGATCATATACAATCAGTAGAAGATCTCGGTGAACAATTCAAAAAAGAGACAACATATTTCTGGGAACATATAAAATATTTGAAGAAACCGGGCACAGGAGTAACAAAAGGTTTTTACGACAAAGACGAAGCAGTAAAAGTCATCAAAGAATGTGAAAAAAGATACGAGGAATTGTATCTACCAAAATTTGAACAGTGAAAATGACCTGTTGTGTCAAAAACACCCTCCATGTATAATTAGCTGGTCCGGTAACGGGCTGGTTGTTGTTTTGATTATAAGCTAAGGTAGATTTTATAAATTAAAAGAGAAAATTATGAAAAAATATTTAAGTTTGTTTTTGGTTTTAGCCATAGCATTTACTCTGAGTTCTAATGCGTACGCAGAAGACAGTGGTAGTGGTTCTTCACCGTACAGCACAGGATCTGGATTGAGGTTGAAAGCTGGTGTTGGTGTAAAAGCAAATATAGGTATCACTCCCGAGCAAAGACGGGCAGAAATGGAAGCAAGATTGGAAGCTCAGTTTAAAATGCAAGATGATCTGAAAGCAAAGCGTGAAGCAATAGAGGCCGAGCTAAGAGCTAAAAGAGAGGCTGGTAAAGAAGAGACCGCAGAAGAACGAGAAAAAATGGAAGAGATAAGGGAAGATATGAAGTTGAAAAGAGAAGCCCTCTTCAAAGAAATGGAAGCAAAGAGAGAGGAGATGAAGAAAGAAATGGAAAGTCTCAGGGCAAAGATGGAGTTACAGAGAGAAGAAGCAAAACAAAAGTTTGAGAACCTGAGAGAAAAATTAAAAGAAGAGAAAGATGAGGCTAAAGCGAAAATAAAAGAATTGAGAGTTGAGGGTCGTGAAAGAGCTCTTGAGAGGTTTGACAATGCAATAGAGAGAATTAATGTATTAAAAAATAGAGTAAACGAACACATTACAAGACTTGGAGCAGAAGGTGTAAATGTAACAAGCGCAAAGACTTTTGTCACCTTGGCTGAAACAAAATTAACTGAAGCAAAGACAAAAGTAGCGGAAGCAAATGCATTATTAGCTATTTCCCTTGAACAGTTAACGGCAGAACAAAAAACAAAATTGCGAACTCTTGCAGGAGAAACGCAAACCCTTTTAAAAGAAGCTCATAAAGCCTTAAATGATGCTATAAAATCACTCAAGGAAGAATTCAAGCTAAAGAGAGAAATGGAAAAGAGCACTGAATCAACAATGAACACTACTACGGGAAATACCGGTGCAACACAATAAAATTATCAATTTATTATAAATAACTTTTAAAAACATTATGGAATCAATGTCACAAGAAGATAAAAAATCAAATGGGGCACTTGTCGGATCGATCATTATCATCATCATATTGGTAGTTGGCGGGATCTATGTTTGGCAATCAAAAGTAAAGAAGGCAACTGACAGTAACTACAAAGAAGAAGCAACCACCACTTTAGATGATGCAGAACTTAACACTCTAGAAGAAGAAGCTGGAGGACTAGATTCTGAGATTGATCTTGATATAAATTCAGTAAACTAGATATCAAAAAATAAAAAACCTTCCAATAGTTGGAAGGTTTTTTATTTTTTGACAAACGCAAGTGATAAATATAATATAGTTGTATGCTAAAAATAGATATAAAAAAGTTGCCTAAAAGCGAAATAGAAATAGAGGCAGAGCTTGGAGCTGAAATCTTTGAGGAATACTTCAGTAGAGCTGTAAAAAAGATCGCTGAAAATATTGAATTACCTGGTTTCAGAAAAGGTAAAGCGCCGGAAAGTGTCCTGCTCTCTAAAATTCCCGAATCTCAAATTCTTACAGAGATGGCAGATATGGCTCTCAATGAGCATTATCCCAAGATTTTAGAAGAAAATAAAATTGATGCCATAAGCAGACCAGAAATATCCATCACTAAACTCGTACGCAAAAATCCTCTTAATTTCAAAATAAAACTTTCAGTCATGCCTGAAATAGAATTGCCTGATTACAAATCAATAGCAAAAAAAGTAATCACTAAAACTAGCAAAGAAGATAAAAATCTCGAAGTAACAGAAAAAGAACTAGAAGACACTATTTTAGACATCAGAAAATCTCGCGCTCCCAAAAAACACATTGCCGAACAAGTAAAAGAAGGGGCTAAAGACAAGGAAGATGAAACAGATTCTCCAAATAAAGAAGCCTTGCCAGAACTTAATGATGAATTCGTAAAAGCTCTCGGTCCTTTTGAAAATATCGCTGACTTTAAGGAGAAGCTAAAAACAAATATAAAACTGGAAAAAGAAAATCAGCTAAAAGAAAAAACTAGGTTAAAAATAGTTGAGGAAATCATAGATGAAATCAAGACTGACCTTCCAGATATACTAGTAGATATAGAACTAAATAAGATTTTATACAGAATGGAATCAGATATTAATCAGATGGGTTTGAAGTTTGAAGACTATTTGAAACATCTGAATAAGACGATGGAAGATTTAAAAGGAGAATTCAGAAAAGATGCGGAGAAAAAAGCCAAATTATCTATGGCATTAAATAAGATAGCGGAAATTGAGAAACTTTTTGCCGATAAAGAACAAGTAGAAAGAGAGGTAACGCAAATTTTAGAAATTTATAAAGATGCAGACAAAGAACGCGCCACCATCCATGCAGAAAATGTCCTAACCAACGAAAGAGTCTTCCAGTTCTTGGAAAATTTAGTATAATACCATTATGTTAATACCAACAGTTACCCCGCCACAGCGGGGCGAGAAGTGGTCTTATAAAATACCTCTTACTTACTAACTTTAAATCTTAAATAAAAATATGTTAATACCAACAGTTATAGAAAAATCGCAGTTTGGAGAGAGAGCTTATGATATTTACTCTCGCCTTTTGCGCGAGCGCATAGTTTTTCTGGCAGGGCCAATAGATGACAATGTGGCAAACATCGTCATCGCTCAACTTTTGTTTTTAGAGTCCGAAGATCCCAAAAAAGATATCTTCTTGTATATCAATTCTCCCGGCGGATCCGTCACTTCCACATTGGCCATAGTAGACACTATGAGCCACATCCGTCCAGATGTTTCTACTTTTTGTGTAGGGCTCGCAGCATCCGGCGCCGCCTTAGTGCTCTCTGCTGGCAAAAAAGGCAAAAGATTTATCTTGCCAAATGCCGAAGTTATGATCCACCAACCTCTCGGCGGAGTAGAAGGTCAAGCCACAGATATTGCTATTTCTGCAAAACATATCTTAAAAACAAGAGATAGCTTAAACAAAATACTTGCTAAAAATACAGGCAAGTCTCTCATTCAAATAGAGAAAGATGTAGAACGAGATTTCTTTATGGACGCAGAAGAAGCCAAAAAATACGGCATCATAGACGAAGTTCTCACTAAGACCAAAACTCCACCATCTAAGGCTTAGACTGTCAGATTTTTGATGATTTTCATTAGAAACACAAACATAGACAAAGTCTTTAACATTTGTTATATTGTAAATGTTGATTTTACAAATTTATTTTCAATTGGTTTATAGAAATTCCCATCTATGTCGTTGCGAGATAAAATACAAGAAAGATCGTTAAAAGAAGATTTTGGTATTTTGTGCATGAATGCAAATCTGCGTCTAAAACAGAAGCAAAACAAAGCATAGGGGCTGTTTTTATAAGCTGAAACAAAGCTTATGAGCTCATTAATTATAATACTAATTGGAGTCGGAGTACTCCTTTTAGGCGTTGGGATCGGATACTACCTGCGAGTCATCGTCGCTTTAGGTAAAAGGAAATCCATAGAAATAGATATCAAACAGATGACGCTCTCTGCCAAAGAAGAAGCGCAAAAGATATTAGACGAAGCAAACAGTAAAGCTGAAAAAAGGCTCATTGAATTAAAAGAGGAAGAAAAAAAGCACGACCAAGAGTTTAAAGAAAAAGAAAAAAGGCTCATAAAAAAAGATGAGTTCTTGGACGCGAGACAGCTTGATATAGACAAAGAAACCGAGAATATCAAACTCAAGATAGAAGAAGTAAAAAAGGTACAAGAAAAAGTTTCTAAGATAGAAGAAGACAAGAAAACAGAACTTGAAAGAATTTCAAAGTTAAGCGAATCCGAGGCAAAAGAGCTCTTGATCAAGGATATAGAGAAAAAATACGAGGAAGACCTTTTGATAAGAATTCAAAAACTCGAAAATAACAATGAAGAAAAGCTTGACCGCAGAGCAAAAGACATATTATCCACTTCTATCCAACGCCTAGCATCCAGCACTGCCGCTGAACTCATGGTGACTTCGGTCAGCATACCAAACAACGAAATCAAGGGGAAAATAATAGGAAAAGAAGGCCGTAATATTCGCGCTTTTGAACGCGCATCAGGAGTAGAGCTCATAGTTGATGACACTCCTGGTACTATAGTTATTTCCTCCTTTGATCCTGTCAGAAGACAAGTTGCGCGCCTTGCGCTGGAAAACCTCATATTAGACGGGCGAATTCAACCTGCAAAGATAGAAGAATTGGTTGAAAAAGCAAAAGAAGATATAAACAAAATAATAAAAGAAAAGGGTGAACAAGCTGTTTACGAATGCGGAATCTTGAATTTCGATCCTAGAATAGTAGCAATAATCGGCAGACTCTACTTCCGTACAAGTTATGGACAAAATGTTTTGCAACATTCCATAGAAATGACGCATATCGCTGGTATGATAGCCGAAGAACTCGGAGCGGATGTAGCTATAGCAAAAGCCGGCGCATTAGTACACGACATAGGAAAAGCCCTTGATCACGAGGTCCAAGGTACTCACATAGAAATAGGCATACGCATCCTTCAAAAATTCGGCGCAGATGAGCGTATTATAACCGCGATGAAATCGCACCATGAAGATTATCCTTATGAAACAATTGAATCAGTAATAGTGCAGACCGCAGATGCTATATCAGGAGGACGACCGGGCGCTAGACGCGATTCAGTCGAGAATTACTTGAAGAGACTACAAGAACTTGAGGCTCTAGTAAACGCCTTCCCTGCTGTAGAAAAGTCCTACGCTCTGCAGGCAGGCCGTGAAATAAGGATATTCGTAACTCCAGACAAAGTCTCCGACGCAGAAGCTAAAATAATGGGCCGTGATATCGCTGTAAAAATAGAGCAAGAGCTAAAATACCCCGGTGAAATAAAAGTAATACTGATAAGAGAAACAAGAGTGATAGAATACGCAAGATAATTCATTTTTCTGCTCTTAATCCAGCATAAAAATTACAAAAACCTAATTCTGAGGAAAAACCCTTGTGCTCTTGCGCTAAAAAACCCTTGATATATAATATAGGGGTATTGATTTTATAAGTAAATCGCCGTCTTGGTATGATACTAAGGTGGTAGGGTCGAAATATTACAAGAATTATCTTTTAATAACATGAATAAACAATCATTGGTTGAATGGGTACAGGCAAAGCTTGGAGGTACAAAAGTACAAGCTGAGGAAATCGTTGATGGATTGTTCGATGCAATCGTTGGCGGTATGAAAAAAGGCATGGATGTTTCAATTGCCGGTTTTGGAATCTTTTCTGTTAAGGCTCGCGCAGCTAGAATGGCTCGCAATCCAAAGACAGGAGAGCAAGTCAAAGTTGCTGCAAAGAAAGTTCCAAAATTCAGACCAGCAAAAGCTCTTAAAGACGCGGTTGCATAGTTTTAATCTCGAGATTAAATTAAAAAACACTCCCATAATTTGGAGTGTTTTTTAATTTTGAGTTATTTAGTATCTTCTTATCACCGCTTTTAGCACGGCGTTTATATTTAAAGAGTGTTTTGGATAAATGGGCTTGTAGTTTTTATTTGCGGGTTCGAGCCAGACTTTGCTTCCGTCTTTACGAAAATATTTCATAGTAAACTCCCCATCTACTTCAGCTATTATTATTTGTCCGTCTTTGGCCTGATTTGTTTTCTCTACCAGTACCATGTCGCCTTTTTCTATATGAGCATCTATCATAGAATCTCCATCTACTTCGAGCATATATGTTATTGATTTATTTTTTACTAAAAGATCATCGAGGTTTACAGTATCAGTAAGCTCTTCTTCTACAGTTGCAGGAAATCCAGCAGTCACAAAACCGAGCATTGGCACTTCACCGAAAGATTTTGAGGGTACCAGTCTTCCAAGGTGGTCTTTGGCTACCATTCCCCCATCTATGAGCTTTTGAACGATTTTAAAGACTGCATTTTTGGATTTAAAATCAAACAACTCCATCATCTCGGAATATGTGGGCATTCTTTTATTGTTTTCGTAGAAAGATTCTAATTTTTTCTGATACTGATTGACCATAAAATTTAGCTGAAAAGAAAGCTGGGAAATAATCTCTTGAGAAAGCTCTGCCTATTATAGAAACGAATCTTCCTCAAAAGGAGTTTGTGATCTCGGGCTTCCTTCCAGTATTCCTCTCCGCGAAGGATCTTGAGGTCAATTATCTTGTTTACCCTATTGATCTCTTTCTCTATAATTTTTAGATATTGTTTTTGCGACATAAAATTATATATACTTAATTACTGATAATCTTATGTAGATAAGTATAAGTGAACGTTCGTTCACTGTCAAACAAAAACTGTGGATAACCTACGAATTCACTCTTGGCCTATATTGCAGAGCTTCAAGGATATGATTTGCTTCTATCTCTTCTGAATTTTCTAGGTCCGCTATTGTTCGGGCGATCTTGATTACTCGGTGATAAGCACGAGCGGAGAGAGCTAAATGTTCGGCGCTATCGTCTAGGATACGTCTCACTTCTTCATCGAGTTTAGCCATGCTTGCCAAATCTTTCACATTCATTTCACTGTTCATACTTATATTTCGGCCAAATTTTTCAAATCTTTTTTTCTGAATTTTGCGCGCGTTCATTACCCTCTGTTTTATCTTGTCGCTTTTTTCTCCGTTCCCCTCTTCGCTTAATTTTTTATAATCCACATTACCTACAGAAACCCACAAATCTATCCTATCCATTATCGGGCCGGAGAGTTTCCTTTTGTATCTGTCTAAATCCGAAGGCTTACAAATACAGGCCCGCTGTTTAGAAGTGGCATTACCGCATGGACATGGATTCATAGCCGCAACCAAAATAAAATTGGATGGAAAAGTAGCAGTGCCCTTAGCGCGAGAAATCGATACGATATTGTCTTCAAGAGGCTGACGCAAGGATTCGATAACCCTTTTTTCAAATTCTGGAAATTCATCTAAGAAAAGCACTCCTCTGTGCGCCAAAGTCACTTCACCTGGTTTCGGATAAGTGCCTCCGCCTATTATAGATACATACGAAGAAGTGTGATGAGGTGAACGAAAAGGAGGAGAAGACACAAGCTCTCCTCGTATAGCTCCCGCCACGGAATGTATTCCTGTGATCTCAAGTACTTCATCTATTTCCAAATCAGGCAAAAGCTGTGAAAACGCTCTAGCCAGCATCGTCTTACCTGTACCAGGCGGACCATACATAGCGATGTTGTGTCCGCCGGCTGCCGCTATTTCTAGACCTCTTTTTGCTCCTTCTTGCCCTTTAATATCAGAAAAATCAGAAATTCTTTTTTCTAGTTTGTATGCTATTTTTGTTTTTACTTGAGGTGGTATTTTTTTATTTTGTTTTTGCTTTGCTTCCAAATGAGAAGATTTTATCTCGTTGATATGCTCTACCACTTCCCTTAAACTCCCAGCGCCAAAAATTTTTATGCCATCTACAAGAGCCGCTTCTACTGCATTTTCTTTCGGCAAATATATTTCCTCAAATCCTTTCTTTTTAGCTTCCATAACGAGGGGCAAAGATCCTCTGATACCACGCAGTGTGCCGTCCAAAGACAGTTCACCTAAGAAAATCCTTTTCTCTCCGTTAAATTTTAAATCTCCCGCCGCAAGCATGTAGGCGAGTGCTATAGCTAAATCAAAAAACGGCCCTTCTTTTTTCAAATCAGCCGGTGATAAAGAAACTATTATTTTCTGATTTTTTGCTTTTGGAGATTTAAAACCAGAATTTTTTATAGCCGAGCTTACACGATCTTTTGATTCATCTACTGCTTTGTCAGGTAAACCTACGACATTAAAAGTGTGCAGGCCTTTAGATAGATCAACCTCTATAGTGACTATTTGTCCAGAAAGCAGATTGACCTGTGCGGAATACACTCTTGCGAAGCTCATATTATTTTAGGTGGGGGTTAATTCAGGAAGATTTATTATTTTTCTAGATGTTTCTTGCAGGTACGGGCTGCAGGATTGGCTTCTATGCGGTCTTTTTCTATATCTTTCTTACAGACTTCACATTTACCGAAAGACTCTCGATTTAAACCTTTTAGGGCGATCAAAATGTTATTCAATCGGCTTTCTAAAACCTTTATCATTGAGCTTCTCTCTTCAAAATCCTCAAATCTATCTGCCATGTCGTTCTGATCAGTATCTCTGTAACCCTTGTCTTCAGGGGTGGCTTCCCAGTCATTTGTTTCTGGATTCAACTTGCCCATACCACGCATTTGCTCAAGTAGCATATCCCTCTCCTTTTCTAATTTCTCTTTTATTTTCTTCTTATCAAGCATGTTAGATATGATAGCATCTTTTATTTTTAAGGCAAATCTCTGTCTTCTCGCAACTTTAATCAAACAACTGGTAAACAACATCACTAAGAAATATCTAGATTCTGATATCCATTTATTTATTTAACATTTTATAAATTATTTAAGATAAAAATATGCCAATTAATATCAACAAAGACCAAATGACTCCAATTACGATCAATGCAACTTCACCACCAGAAAATCCTTGTTTAAAACTACTACCTTCTTTTAACTTTTCGTTGTTAAAATTAATTGCTCTTTGAACCGACAACAAGGGAATAAAACTAACTGATACAGCAACCAACCAAACAATACTAGCATTGGTTGACTCATCTATGCTCAGAATATTTCCAAACAAAAGAAGTACGATATATGCTGCTGCATGCCAACCCGGCGAATACAATTCCTTATATCCATGGCTTTTTGATGATCCCAAAACTCTTTTGAATAAACCATGACAAAAAAATACAGCAAAAAGCGATCTCAATAATGGCGAAATATTCTGCCTTTCTGCTTTCTTTATTGCTTCCCAATTTTTATAAAACCAATAAACCTGATAAATACCAGATGTAAGAATAGAAAATAGAGCAAGGCGTTTGGGAGATATAGCAAAGTATTCAATGTTAGCTATCTGTTTTTCTTCTTTCTTTTCCTGTTGGCTATTTGATAATTTTACTCCGCAGTTTTGACAGAACTTAGAGTCACTTTCATTTTTTGATCCACAATTTTGACAATACATATTTTTTCTTTTATGTTAATTTTGATAAATGTATCATTCAATTACTTTTCCTCTAGAGAACTGTTGATTATTTTTTGTTCTTAATCTTGATTTGACAATGGTTTCCTGTTTAAAATATCATCAAGAAACTTTTTGTTTTTGTCTGGAACTTCACCATACTTGTTGACGATTGGTTGGCTTTTTTTGAACAAAAGAATAAAAAAATAAATAACACCCACAAATGGAATAGCCATCAAAAATATAAACCAGCCATTTTTACCAATATCGTGAAGACGACGAACCATTAAGGCGTAAACATAAAAGGAAACCAGTAAATAAGGGATTATATATAATGTTGAAAACAAATCTGCCGTTTCTGTATCAGAAAACAGGCTAAAATACAAAACTAAAAGAGGTAATGTAAAAACAAAATAACCTAAAATATAATTCTTTCTTCCTATTCGTCCACTGTATAAATTCTTTATGTAATCCATATCTTTTCTTTTTCCGTTAATTTTAATAAAATATTATTTCTTTTCTTCTTTGCTCCAATCGTATTTGTAAGGATTTAAAACTTCTTTGATATCAGATTGGGGGATGAGGATGTCGTCTCCGTTTGTAAGACCTATTCCTGGTACATATTTTGTCCACATGCCTATAGGATCTCCTTCAAAACTCATATCCTCCGCCAACACCTTGGTTCCATCCTTGAGGATGAGGAGCCACCTATTGCCTTCACCTTCAGAGGTGATGAGCTTTATGTTCTTTTTGTCTGCGTAATTATTTACTAGTGCATAAAATGCATTTCTTGCTGTGTAATAAGAAAAGGGAGGCTCAAATCTACTTTCGTGAATAATTCCAAAATTTTGTTTTTCCATACTACTTTATTTCGATGTAATTAAATACTTTAATTTGTCCATCGACCAAGTTGAACACATAATCATCGGGATTATCTGGTACAAAGTGAGTATGTATCTGTACTGAACCATCAATTTTTGGGGTAAATGTTGCAAATTCTTTGGTGGTGGTATCGTATACCATTGTTCTGCCTATGCGAGTTTGATCTTTTCCTCCCGGCATACTCTGCAAAAACCTCTTTGTCGATATTTTGGTGGAGACAAAGGATTGGGTAAGCGCATTCAGATTTTTTACAGCTGTGACTTCTCCAACTGTAGCCGGATTTATTTTTACTGTTGGATATATTTTCTCAAGTTCAGCGTAGTGAGTCCAAGCGTGAGCAATATCTGCTGGACCAGTGGTATTTATCTTAAGAACTGGATGATAGAAAGGAACTGTGTGCGTTCCGTATCTCCCCACCCGTCCCGCATTAAAAACTTCATCCAACTTTCTTAAAAGTTTAGCTCCGGCTTTTGTCAGATCATCGGTGTACTTGGATATCTTTACAGCCAGAGCAGCCTCATCTGTAAACTTGATAGCGGTTTTAGCGCTTCCTTTTAATATTCCTCCCGCCAGAGGTATGACTGCAAGCATAGAAGCTCCTGCCATCAATCTGTCTCCTTTGAATAGATAGATGACTCCGTTTGTAAAATCACAAGCTCCTTGTATGGCTGTGCCAGCTATTGGTATTGCATCCAGGGCTATCCCACAAGTAGAGAGACATTCCTGTACCCCTCCACCATTTATGCATACTTTTGCTTCATCTACTATTGTGACAACAATATCTTTTCCAAATCTGTATGAGAAAGAAAGTATTTCTTCTGTGGATTTCTTGAGAGCGTTTGCGTATTCAGAAAGTTTCTCATTTATCCAATTGAGTCCATTTCGTACCATTCTCTCCCATCTCCACAAAACCAATATCCCTATGGTGATGGAAGGCAAACCCAAAGTCAGACAAGTACTATGAAACAACCCACATCCATCTCCCAAAGCTACATGTAAACCATAAACCTTTGCATTTGTTTCAA
>ERZ1292623.34-Hain-H51-01um-R1-34-length-152607-cov-9_pt1 | contig 60511 bp, 64 predicted proteins | sample MGYA00564398_ERZ1292623 | MGnify/ENA primary metagenome ERZ1292623 (study PRJEB36523, sample SAMEA6512633) | groundwater metagenome | collected 2019-01-07 | study: AquaDiva: Metagenomics assemblies of 32 groundwater samples
TTTGGCTTGATAACTCCAGTCTTTGCGGCCTTATCAATCTTTTGGAACACGGCGGGAAGGAGTTTTTGTGCCTCCTTTATGTTGCCCGCTTCCACGAGCTTGCGGAATTGCTTTACAACATCTTTATATGCCTTTGCGCGCGTGACATTACGGGCGCGGCGCGTCTTGGATTGGCGTAGTGCTTTCTCTGCAGATTTCGTATTTGGCATGGTCGCGAGTATACAATAATGGTCAGATGAAATCAAGTATCTGCGTTATCCCGATGTTTGATTTTTTGGATCTGATCGCGGATGCTCATCGCCGTTTCATAGTCCATTTTTCGAACGGCTCGCTCCATCATCTTTGTGAGCTGAGCAACTGCACCCTGAGAGCCAGAGCTTGCGAGCTGTGCGATGGTTGGCGTGGTGGCTTCTGCGGGAGCGCGACTGACCGGGAGATCAAAGCCGCCAATGTGTTTTTGCACGCTTTGGGGGATAATGCCACGTTCGGTGTTATAAATTTCTTGTCGCGCACGGCGACGTTGTGTTTCTCCAACAGCGGCAAGAATAGACTTTGTTTCCTTGTCCGCATATAAGATAACGTGCCCCTCTACGTGACGTGCCGCGCGACCCATGGTTTGAATCATTGTTGTGGTGTTGCGGAGGAACCCTTCTTTATCCGCATCAAGAATGGCAACAAGAGATACTTCGGGGAGGTCGAGACCTTCGCGGAGGAGGTTTACTCCTACAATGACATCGTAGGAGCCTAGGCGAAAGTCTTTGAGAATTTGCAGGCGGTCGAGCGTTTTAATTTCTGAATGGAGATAGTTTACCTTCACATCGTTGCGCGCTAAAAATTCAGCAAGGTCTTCCGCCATACGCTTGGTGAGTGTTGTCACAATAACGCGCTCGTTGCGCGCGACGCGCTCGCGGATGCGTCCAAGGAGGTGCTCTATCTGGCCTTCGGTTGGATGTATCTCTACTGTTGGATCAAGAAGCCCTGTGGGGCGTACGAGTTGCTCTGCGATGCCTTTCTTCTTTGCTTTCTTGAGCTCGTATTCGCTCGGCGTAGCAGAAACATACACTGTCTTTTGGATGCGCTTCACAAACTCAGTAAACATGAGGGGGCGATTATCGATTGCCGAGGGGAGGCGAAAGCCATAATTAACCAGCGTTGTTTTGCGGGCGTGGTCACCGGCGTACATACTGCGCAATTGAGGTACTGAAATATGCGACTCATCGATAATGGTGAGAAACTCTCCCTTTTGTGCAAAGAAGTCTAAAAGCGTATACGGCGGCGCTCCCGGCTTGCGGAAGTCGAGGTGTGCTGAATAGTTTTCGATGCCATGGCAGTAGCCAGTCTGGCGAATCATCTCCATGTCGTGGAGTGTGCGTTCATGGAGTCGACCGGCTTCAAGGTGCTTGTCTTGTGCTTTTAATACTTTGACGTGCTTTTGGAGCTCGCTCTTTATATTCTCAATGGCGATACCATTTTTTGAATCATCTGCAATCCAATACTTTGCGGGGAAAATAGTAGTCTCCTCAATAGGCTCATATGTTGGCGTGAGTGTGGCGAGTTCATCGGCGTCAGGAATATCGGCGCGCTCAATGGCGGCGATGGCAGTGCCGCGGAATGTAACGCGAGTAATCTCTTGAGCGCTTGGTGAAATGATTTCAATCTCATCACGTGTTTTTCGGAATGTGCCACGCTTAAGTTCGATATCTTGCGCATACTGAAGTCGCATGAGATTACGCGCAAGATCCGAGGGCGTCATCTTCTTTTTTGTGAAGAGCTCAAGGCCCATCTTCTTGTAATCTTCAGGAGAGCCGAGGTTATAGATACACGAGACTGAGGCGATAATAATAACGTCATCGCGACTCATAATCGCCTGCGTTGCGGCGTGACGAAGTCGATCAATCTCTTCGTTTATCTTTGAGTCCTTTTCAATGTACGTATCGGTAGTCGGGAGGTATGCTTCCGGTTGGTAATAATCGAAGTAACTCACGAAGTAGTGCACGGCATTGTCTGGGAAGAATGTTTTAAATTCTCGATAGAGCTGGGCGGCGAGCGTTTTATTGTGAGAGATAATAAGTGTCGGCTTGTTATACTTTTGGATAACGTGGGCCATGGTAAATGTCTTTCCAGAACCCGTAACACCCAAAAGCACCTGGTCACGCAGGCCTTCTTTAAGTCCTCCAGTGAGTTGTGTGATAGCCTCTGGCTGGTCGCCAGCTGGTTCGTAGGTTGATTTGAGGTTAAAGAGTGGCATGTCGCAGAGATAAAAATCGTGCTATGCTCTTGCCTATACGTATGATTAGTTATCTTGAAGGAATCGTTGTTGCACGCGGCGAGCGCACGCTTACTATCACTGCTGGAGGGGTGGGGTACACCCTTGTCTGTACGTCAAAATTGCAGGAAAGTGTAACAAAGATAGGGGCAGTAGTCAAGGCATTCGTGCATACCCAAATGAACATGCGAGAGGGGGTTTTTGACCTCTTTGGGTTTCTCTCGGAGCGTGAGCGCGAGCTCTTCGTGCTACTCACATCCGTTTCCGGTATCGGCCCTAAAAATGCCATGAGTATTCTTGCAACCGTAGATCCTGGCTTGCTCAAAGCTGCGGTTATGAAGGGGGATGCCGACTATTTACGCACAGTCTCTGGCCTTGGCCCAAAGACTGCACAGCGTCTTATTATTGAGTTGAAAACAAAGATCGAAGGCATGGATGTCGGTTCGATGCCCGATGTTGATCTGGACGCAGAACGGCAGGCGATGGAAGCCCTTATCGCATTGGGGTATTCGGCCTACCAAGCAAAAGAAGCGCTTGCGCATGTTTCTACAGAGGCTCGTGACGCTCGCGAGCGAGTCCGCGATGCACTGCGCGCGTTGAGTAAACACTCATAATGCAGAACTCATTTCTCACAACTATCGAGTGGCTTGCATTTCAGAAGAAGCTTGGCCGTGCCGCATGGCGATATGACGCCGGCGGGGTTGTCGCGAACATCATTCGCCACGATCTTTCTTTTGGAAAAAATTACCTGTACATACCACATGGTCCTATCCTTGATACCGCAGAAGCAGCCGGTGGGTATGATCGTGCCATCCGTGCTTTTGTAGACGCGGTGACAGCTATCGCAAAGCGCGAAGGAAGTATTTTTATCAAATGTGAGCCATTGCACGATCCCGTAAAACAATTACTTATTCGCGCCGGGTTCGCTCACAGTACAAAAGCATTGCAACCGACGCGGTCGCTCCTCCTAGATCTCTCGCAATCAGAGGAGGATCTTCTCTCTGGCATGCACCACAAAACGCGCTATAACATCCGTCTCGGCGAGCGCAAAGGGTTGCGACTTGAACCAAGTATGGACGGCACTGCATTTTGGCGACTTATGCAACAGACGGCGAAGCATGATGGCTTCTCTCCTCACCCCGCGTCATACTATCAGGCGCTTATTGATTCTTTTGCCGGCGCTGGCGTGCTCCAGACACAGCTCTTTCTTGTACGTTATGAGGATGCCGTAGTCGCTGGTGCTATTATCCTCACGCACGGCGATACCATCTATTACTTGCATGGTGCTATGGATCGGGCGCATAAAACGCTCAAGGCTCCTAGTTTCATGCGTTGGGAGATTATTCGGCACTACCAGGGGAAGGGAGTCCACTGGTATAACTTTTGGGGGATCGACGACGATCGTTGGCCGGGCGTTACACGCTTTAAAACGGGGTTTGGCGGTGCGGAGGTTGAATATCCAGGCGCATGTGATATGACGATATCGCGTGGGTGGCATGTCATATATCGCATCGCCCGCTCCCTACGTTTTTCATGAAGAAACTCTTCCGTCGTATAAAAAATACTCTCGCTCCGTGGTATCACGGAGGCGTTGCTCATCTTGCGGCATGGTACTACGGGTACCCCTCTCGTCAGATGAAAGTTATTGGCGTGACGGGAACAAAAGGGAAGTCAACGGTGGTATTCATGCTCGCGCATATTCTTGAGGCCGCAGGGCATCGCGTCGCATCAATCGGCTCTCTTGGGACTCGTATTGGAAGCCAGTCATGGCCCAACACGTTAAAAATGACCATGCCAGGGCGATTTTATCTGCAGCGTTTTTTAGCGCGAGCACGAGAGGCGCAATGTGAGTATGTAGTAATGGAGGCTACGTCTGAAGGACTTGCTCAGAATCGTCACTACGGAGTGACGTTTGATTGTGCCGTATTTACGAATCTGCACCCGGAGCATATTGAGTCTCATGGATCGCTGGATCGATACCGGGAAGCAAAAGAAAAACTGTTTGCGGTAACGAGTGGTATCCATGTGATCAACGCAGACGATGCAGTCAGTGAGATATTTGCTCAGCATCCCGCAAAGCGCACTATCTTTTTTGGCATTGATCGTGGCGATATCCGTGCGAGTAATGTCACGGTAAATGCTCATACTGCTACCTTTCACGTATTTGATACACCGTGCACACTCCATGTGGGCGGGCGTTTCATGATAGCGAATGCACTTGCAGCGATTGCTACGGCTGCGATGTATGATATCGATGTTCCTACGAGCTGTGCTGCGCTCGGTGCTCTGCCTATAGTGCCGGGGCGTATGCAGTACATACAGCGAGAGCCGTTCTCGGTTGTTGTTGATTATGCACACACGCCCGACTCGTTGCGTGCGGTGTATGAAACGCTCCGTCCATTAAAGCCTTTTCGTCTCATTGTGGTGCTTGGTGCTGCTGGTGGCGGTCGTGACACGTGGAAGCGTCCGCAATTCGGTGCTATCGCAGGAGAATGTGCGAGTGAAATCATTCTTACCAACGAAGATCCTTACGATGAAGATCCAGATGCTATCGTGCATGCAGTGCATGCAGGTATTCCAGCGCATGCATCGGTTCGCGTTATTATGGATCGGGGGCAGGCAATTCGCGCGGCAATTCGTTTAGCGCAAACGGGTGATGTCGTGGTGATCACGGGGAAGGGGTCGGAGACGTCGATTGCGGGCCCTCGGGGCCTACGTACGTCTTGGTCTGATGCCGACGTCGCCCAAGAGGCTTTGAGGCCCTGACAATGGTCGCTGACTGGTTTATACTTTCACTATGGACGAAGAGCTCTATGCACGCCTTGCGCGCAATGAGGAACAGCGCCTAAACACGCTCAGCGATACGGGCGGTTTTTGGGGGCTCATCGTGCTCGTGCTCCTTCTTCTCGCAGCTGCAGTTTTCATGTTCCGTGCCGGTGATCCTGTTGACCCCACCATAACAGCGCAGCCATCACCAACGCAGGCAGAAGTGCGCCAGCCGCGCATGTATACCGTTTCGTATCGTGGTGGCGTGTTTAGTCCCACCAACCTTCGCATTCATATTGGCGACACTGTGCGCATGAGAAACGATGGCATTGCACCATTACGTATTGTGAGTGATCCGCATCCCGCCCACACAGGACTCCCCGGACTTGATAGTGTTTCCGATATTCCTCAAGGAAGTTATTTTGCTTTTACCTTTACGAAAGCGGGAATTTTTGGCTATCATAACGAGCGCGATAGTTCAGAAACAGGAGCGATCATGGTACGCTAATACTATTCATGGCAAAAACTCTTTCATTCCACGGGGGCACGAAGACAGTAACAGGTTCGAACTATCTTATTGAAACAGATGACGCTCGTATTCTCATCGACTGCGGCCTCTTCCAAGGTTCTCGCTATAACGAATCTCTTAATTTCGAAAAGTTTGCTTATAATCCGGTTTCCGTTGGAGCTATTTGTATTACTCACAGTCACGCCGATCACGTAGGGCGACTGCCTAAGCTATATAAAGACGGGTTCCGAGGTGCGGTGCTCGCAACTGAACCTTCAGCGGCTGTTATGCGCGTTGCGCTCTTTGATACGTTTGAAAAAATGATGCAAGACGCACAGGAAGAGGGTCATCAGCCTATGTACTATCGTGAAGATGTCGAGGCGGTGCTCCAACTTATCGAGCCAATCCGCTACGATGAACCACGTTCTGTAGGTTCTCTAACCGTCACCTTCCGTCAGTCGAGCCATATTCTTGGCTCAGCATTTGTTGAGGTGCGCATCCCAGAAGCATCTGGAGAGCGCCTCCTCTTATTTACGGGAGACTTGGGCAACCCACCTTCCGCGATCCTCAACCCCATTGATGAACCTAGCGCTGCGCGAGACGTTATCATTGAAGCTGCATATGGCAATCGGCTACACGAAGATCGCGACGAGCGGCGGACTATTTTGCGCGACACTATTTTAGAAACGGTACGCGCAGAGGGCACGCTCATGATCCCATCGTTTGCTATAGAACGTACGCAAGAGATTCTCTTAGAGCTTGAAGAGCTTTTTAGTACAGGTCAGATCCCTAACACTATTCCCGTATTCGTGGATAGCCCTCTCGCCATTCATATCACGGAAGTGTATAGCAAGTTTTCAAATTACATGAACGCTGGCGCAGTGCAGACGCTCGAGAAGTATGGCGGACTCTTCTCATTCCCGTGGTTGACCTTTACTCATACCGTAGAGCAATCAAAGGGGATTAATAACGTGTCTGGTCCTAAAATTATTATTGCCGGTTCAGGCATGTCGCAAGGTGGTCGCATCTTGCATCACGAGACGCGCTACCTTCCTGATGCTAAAAGCACCATTCTGTTTGTAGGGTATCAGGTGCAGGGGAGTCTCGGCCGTCGTATCCTAGACAAGGAGCCGCACGTGACGATCTTCGGGCAACTTGTTCCGGTGAAGTGTCGCGTGAAGGCTATCGGCGGCTACTCTGCGCACGCTGATCAGCAGGGCCTCATGGATTTTCTTAAGCGCATTCATGCACAAGGGAATCTCTCCCGCGTATTCGTAGTCCAAGGAGAACCTGATGCAGTTACGGCGCTGAGCGAGCGCATTACCAGTGAGCTTGGAGTTGAGGCCTTTTGCCCCGATCAAGGCGCCTCGTTCCCTCTTGACGAGAAATAAAAAACGGGTTGATTTTAGCTGCCCATCGTGCTAGGATGGGGCGCTTGTACGTCACTGTATTTCTATGGCCACCATTTCAATTCCAGAAGAACTGCCTTTAATTCCGTTGAAAAATACGGTGCTTTTTCCGAAGATTGTCATGCCGCTGGTCGTGCAGCGTCAGAAATCTGTGCATGCCTTGGATGTTGCTATGGCGCGCGACCAGCTCGTGTGTTTTGTCGCACAGAAAGATATGCGCGACGATGTCTCCGCTGATGACTTTTATCGCGTTGGTGTTGTCGGCCGTGTCATTTCCGTCTTCCGTCTTCCCGACGGTTCCGCAAAAGTAGACGTCGAAGGTATTGTGCGTGTACGTCTTGAGAGTGTACTCCAAGATGATCCGCTATTCCGCGTGCGCGTAACTGCGATGCCACTCCAATACGCACATGAAGATCTCCCAACACAAGTACTCTTGCGTCGAGTGATTGATCAGTTTTTAAAGATCTCTGAACTGCGCTCAGTCCAGGCGGTTGCTCCAGAAGTGGCGTTCATGATTTCTAATAGTAAAGATATCGAGCAGGTCATTAGCTTCGTCGCGGTAAACGTGAACCACGGCGGCCCTGAAGATCAGCAACGAATCCTTGAGCAGGTAGCAAGTAAAGATGCGCTCTCGAACCTCAATGTACTTATAGCGCGCGAGTTAGAGATTCTTGAAACGGAACGATCCCTTGCTCGCGAAACCAAAAAGAAAATTGGTAAAATGCAGCGCGAAATGTTTTTGCGTGAGCAAATGAAGAGCATTGAAAAAGAGCTTGGCGTCGATGATGAGCAGGCGGAGTTCGATGTGCTGAGGGAAAAAATCCTTGCGGCGCACATGCCCGAAGAGACCGAAGCTAAGGCGCTCAAAGAATTGGGTCGCCTTGCGCGCATGCCAACCTATAGCCCAGAGACATCGTACATTCGTACCTATTTAGACTGGCTGATCGAATTGCCGTGGCAAGAAATCTCTCAAGAGAAGATTGATCTCAAAGAAGCTGAAAAAATCCTCCACACCGACCACCATGGCATGGAGAAGGTAAAGGAGCGTATTTTAGAGTACATCGCAGTGAAAAAGAAAGTTGCGAAACTGCGCGGCCCTATTCTGTGTTTTGTTGGCCCGCCAGGAACGGGCAAGACGTCTGTAGGTAAATCTATCGCCCGCGCGCTTGGACGCACATTTGTGCGTATGTCGTTAGGTGGTATTCGCGATGAGGCAGAGATTCGCGGCCATCGCCGTACGTACGTTGGAGCGATGCCAGGCCGTATTATTCAGAGCATCAATAACGCCAAGGTGAAAAACCCGGTGATTATGCTTGATGAGATTGATAAGATCGGTGCCGACTTCCGCGGTGACCCATCTGCAGCATTGCTTGAGGCATTGGATCCAGAACAAAATAGTTCCTTCTCGGACCACTATTTAGAGGTTCCGTTTGATCTCTCCGACGTGCTTTTCATTGCAACCGCGAATGCGCTCGATACTATTCCACCAGCATTGCGCGACCGTCTCGAAATGATCCGTTTTCCGGGATATACCGAATTGGAAAAAATTGAGATCGCAAAACAGTTTATTTTACCAAAGGTGCTAGAGAACCATGGTCTCACGAAGCGTTCGGTCACATTCCCAATTCCCGTATTAAAAGATATTGTCACCAAACACACCTATGAAGCAGGTGTGCGTGATCTCGAGCGCCAGATCGCCACCATCGTACGTAAGGCGACACGTCAATTAGTGCAAAATCCAAAGAAGACATCAATCGCGATTAATCCAGCTACACTACACACCTATTTGGGCCCCGTGAAGTTTACGCATCAGAAAGCAGAGGCAAAAGATGAAGTAGGCGTCGCAACGGGTATGGTGTGGATGCCAACGGGCGGAGATGTGCTCACTATTGAAGCAACCATGATGCCGGGTAAGGGCCGCCTTACGCTCACTGGCCAGTTAGGTGATATGGCGCGAGAGTCTGCGCAGGCCGCTTTGAGTTTTGCTCGTGGCTATGTAGCGAAACAGAAAAAATCCAAAGAAGATTTTGGTGCTTTTGATATTCATATTCACCTTCCTTCGGGCGCTATTAAAAAAGATGGACCTTCCGCAGGTACGGGGCTAGCAACTGCGCTCATTTCACTTTTCTCTGGAGTGCCGGTACGTCGTGACGTTGCGATGACTGGTGAGGTCACGTTGCGCGGAAAGGTGCTTGAAATTGGGGGCGTGAAAGAGAAGGTGCTTGGCGCACATCGCGCAGGCATTCGTCACGTGATCCTTCCTATGGAGAATAAAAAGGATCTTGAAGATGTTCCTGCAGAGATAAAGAAGCGGATTACTATCCATTTTGCACGCACGATGGAAGACGTGCTCAAGATCGCACTACGCGCATAACATATCCCTTTCTGGCGCCTAGGGTGCGTGCTATGCTCTGCATATGCGCGCTGGGTATTTTCTTGATCCACAGTTTCTCCATGCTACTGCAGTATTAGCGGGTACGATGGTTGGTGTTGGCATCTTTGGACTCCCATTCGCATTCGCAAAGGCCGGCTTTGGCATGGGCCTTATTTTTTTTGCGCTGACCATTTCCGCGACCATCGCGATGAACCTCATGTTCTCTGAGGTGATTCTGAGAACACGAGGCAAACATCAGCTCGTAGGCTACACGCGAGAGTATTTAGGCCTCATTCCACAGCGCATCGTTCTGCTCGCGAACATACTCGGTATTTCCGGAGCACTGTTAGCATATATTATCGCAGCGGGTGAGTTCTTATCTTGCATTTCTGCTTCTTTCGTCGCCATCGACCCAAGCTGGTTTTCTTTCGCCTTTTTCCTTCTTGTCTCATGCATTCTTCCGTTTGGTTTCCGCACTATTGCAACGATAGAATTTGGCTTAGCAATCATTTTTTCTGTCATCATTCTTTCCATCACCGGTGTGAGCATTCCTCATATCTCCGTAGAGCACTTCCAAGGTTTTAATAGTGATTTCTGGTTTCTTCCGTACGGAATTCTTTTGTTTGCTTTTGCTGGACTCACATCACTCCCCATACAGCGAGAAGTGTTGCGTGGCAAAGAGAGATTACTGCGCCCCTCCATCATTACGGCGGTGAGCATTGTGGGTACGCTCTTTCTTCTCTTTACGATTGCTGTTGTGGGTGTGATGGGGCCCAACACCGAGCCACAGGCGCTTACGAATCTTGCGGATACGCTCGGTGGTGTGGGGCATCTCATCGTAACCCTCGGATCATTATTTGGAGTTGTCGCGATCACCACATCATACCTCATGCTGGGTACGGCGCTTACTGACATCTTCCGTCTTGACTACGGCATCCCGCGACGTTGGGCGCTTCTGCTTGCCGGTGTTCCGCCCATTCTTTTATATATACTTGGATTGCGGAGCTTCATCACCGTCATTAGTCTTATTGGCACACTTGCCATCGGTATTGAATCCGTGGTGCTGATCGTCCTCTACCGGCGTTCTCAAAAAGAGGGGACGCGGGACCCTGAGTACCAAGTGCATATCCCATTTGCACTCCAGATTGCACTTGCTATGGTGTTTGTAGGAGGGGTTATTTATGAGCTTCTTTTTGCGTAAGTATGCTGGTCGCATTGAGCGCATCGCCTGGTATACGTGGTGCGCCTTGGTGCCACTACAACTACGATGGGTTCTCTGGTCAGCCGACTGGTATTTTATCGAATGGCGGTCGGTCTTCTTTTATGCGTCCGACGCGCTTTTTTGTATAGCGTTTGGTGCGTGGCTTTTACGTATGGCGCGCGCCCGAACGCCTTTGTGGCGCCCGAGTGACACTATTCTTAGCATCTTTCTCTTGTGGGCGTTACTGGGCGTAGGCTGGGCTGATAGTCGCGTTGTGGCCCTATATGCCTGGCTACGCCTTGCGCAGGGGGCTGCCATCTATTGGATGACTCGTAGTAGCGTCGGAGGGTACGTTTCCACTGCCCGCACACTGGGTGCTCTCGCGGCAGGCGTTTCGTTACAAGCGATAATTGCCATTGGGCAATATATTACTCAGCACGATCTTGGACTTCGCTTTCTTGGCGAGACACTGCTTGCCCCCGGCATGTTTGGAGTTGCCTCATTCTTTGTTGGCGATATGCCGATCCTCCGTGCCTATGGCACATTTCCTCATGCGAACGTACTGGCTGCGTGGATGCTGTTAGCGCTTTGCATAGCCGCGGGCGTTGCCAGGTATAACCGCTCTTGGTTGTTTGGGGGCGTGATCTTTCTATGGACGTGGGCATATGCGGTTTCGTTTTCCCGCACGGCGTGGTTTGCCGGAGCAATCGTGTTACTTGGGGCGTTGGTGGTAAAGTACGCGCGCCACATCCCGCGAGCATTTCTCTGGGGGGCAGGCGTTGGAGCTGTTTCTATTTTTCTTTTGTTTCCGAATCATTTCCTCACGCGAGCGCGACTGGACTCGGGTGAGGAGGCGGTGCGCTTACGTGCGTTATACATGAGAGAGTCTGTAGGTGCGGCATCAAGTCATCCGTTGAGTTTTACGACGATTGCTGGTGTGGGGATCGGCCAATATACGACGTGGCTTGCCGGTGCTGTTCCCTTTCTCCCGCGTCAATACTATCAACCGGCACATAGTGTTCCCATTCTTATCTTTTCCGAGCTTGGTGTTATCGGATTTGTTATAGGTATATGGTGGCTCGTGCGCGTTGGCAGTGAGCTTTTTCCACTTCGGGGCAGGGAGTTTGTTTTTTGGAGCGTGTGTGCCGTAGTCGCTACGCTTGGTTTCTTCGATCATTTCTTTTGGACGCTTCAGCAAGGGCGCGTAGCGTTCTGGCTTTTACTAGGAGCGTTCAGTACAATGCATCCACATTGGTATGACGTCTAACGATCCCTCACAGCGAATGCAACTCATGAAGGCGATTAGAGATGAGGTGTTCGCATTTCACACTTCTCCTCTGTATCACGAACGCGTACAAGCCGGTGTATTTCCAGTTATCGGAGAGGGGAGTCATGATGCGCGGATCGTATTCGTTGGCGAAGCTCCTGGGAAGAATGAAGCGCTGACGGGGAGGCCCTTCTGTGGTGCTTCTGGAAAAGTACTGGACATATTACTTGCAGGTGTGGGTATTGCGCGTGGCGATGTCTACATTACGAATGTGGTGAAAGATAGGCCGCCAATGAATCGCGACCCTCTTCCTGAAGAGATTGCTGCATACGGTCCGTTCCTCGAGCGTCAGCTTTCTATTATTCAACCAAACGTTATTGCACCACTAGGACGTTTTGCTATGGCATACGTTATGCAGTTGTATGGCATCGGAGATGAGGTAAAACCAATTAGCCATATCCATGGTACGGCGTTCACGGGAGCCGCGCCGTGGGGAGTCGTCCACGTAGTGCCTCTCTACCATCCCGCAGTTGCGGTGTATAATCGTACTATGTTGCCAACGCTCCAAAAGGACATAGAGCAACTCACTCAATTAGTGGCGCATCAGTAATGGAAGCACTCATACAAACACTGCAGGGGTATATCGGGAGCATCGATCAATATTGGTATCTCATTCTTTTCGTCGGGCTTTTTATTGAAGGGTTTAGCGCCTTACTTATCGGCGGCTTTCTTATTTCTATTGGTGCTATCGCGCTAGTACCTGGGATTATCGTATTAAGTGCGGGAGAAATATTGGCAGGATACATGTGGTATGGCGTCGGAGTATGGGGCGGCACTGCCTCACTGCAGTGGTTTGTGCGTGGGCGACCTAGCCGTGAGCGGCTACTCACAAGAGTGCGCAAAGCATTTGAACAATATGGGGGAGCGGTTATTTTTCTTGCAAAGGTTACTTTTTCTATCACTATCGTAACGCAAATTCTCGCAGGTTCTCTTAAATATCCATTCAAAAAGTTTTCGCTCTACAATATTACGGGTTCTCTTATTTGGGTTGGGATTGTTGCTGGATTCGGATTCTTCTTTGGGGCGAGCTACCAGGCGTTCGTGGATTACTGGGATAGCGTCAGTAATATGATTATGGTGGCGCTGGTGACTATCGCACTCGTTATGCTATTTCGGTCACTCTTCCGCTCGGTTATTACTGAATACCTCGATGTTGCAGAGGGCATTGAGCGCATTCATACCATTTCACATCGGTGGCTCCGTAAGCTTTTCGGCCCACACGAATAGGCCGCGTTTTATTGTCTGTGAGCCGTTGGTATGGTATACTCTAAGAACATTATGAATCTTAGGAAATATGCGGTGTTTTGCGCGCTTTCTCTGGCGCTCACGCTCTCGCATTCCGCACAGGCTGCTTCTAAGCAATCCAACCCGGAATCCCGGTTTTTTGTGAAGTCGCAATCTCCACTATGGCGAAACAGCTTCAATGCGCGCCATGTTTTTCCTGAAGGCTTTTCTGCCAATCTCTCTGATTGGCAGCTTCGTGTTGCTCGCGCATTTAATATAGATGTTCAGCCTCTTGGCCAGCTCTTTATTTTAGAAGAGGCCGCACCGCAGGAGCGCGCATTACCTGATGCGTCAATTCCTTGGGGTGTTGGAGCAATGTATGACCTTCCTTCTCTTGCCACTCGCCCTGTGGGCGGCAAAGGCGTTTCCGTCGCGGTTGTTGATACGGGCGTTTCACAACACCCTGATCTTGATCGCCGTGTCTCGCTTTGCAAAGATTTTACGGTTGCACGAGGAGCTACAAATGTGTGCATTGATACCAACGGTCATGGCACTCATGTCGCTGGGGTCATAGCCGCCGATGGTGGGGAAGACGGACTTGGTATTTTTGGTGTTGCGCCTGAAGCATCTCTTGCGATTTACAAGGCATGCTCTGCAGAGGGTGAGTGTTGGGTTGACGATGTTGCTGCTGCGATTCGCGCGGGCGTTGATGATGGTGCGCAGATCGTTGTGGTGAGCGCCGGTGCAGATTCTGCGCACAGCGTTTTAGCAAATGCAGTAAAATATGCTCTTGATAAAGGAGTTCTTGTCATCGCTGCCGCGGGGAATGATGGGCCATACGCGGGAAGCGTTGACACACCAGCTCGTTTGTCCGGAGTGCTTGCCGTTGGCGCACTTGATACCCAAGGCGGTACTCCAGAATGGAGCTCTCGTGGTTCGAACTCACGCTCGCTCCTAGGCGTGCTCGAAGATGGAGATATCGCTTTTGCTGCTCCTGGCGTGCGCGTGCAAGGTCCTTGGCTTTCTGGTGTATATGCTGAACTTTCTGGCACCTCTGTTGCCGCCCCGCACGTTGCTGGCGTTGCTGCAAAAGTGTGGAATGCAAGTGTAAAGAATCCGGCGTACTATGTGCGCGATGTTCTCGAGAAGATCGCTCGCGATCAAGGCGTTGAAGGTGAAGACAACGCAACGGGTCTTGGCACTCCCGTGATCAGTCAGTAGGAGTAGATAAAAAGAATCCCCGACGCCGCATTGCGGCGTTGCTTTGTTTTTCGGTACAATAGAGGTAATGCGAATCAATCACGTCATCAAGACGCTCATCACTTCAGATTTTCTTATTAACTCTGGCTTCGCATCCTTCGGCCCGATCTTTGCGATATTCATCACACAGCAGATAGATGGTGGGTCAGTGCAAGTCGTTGGCTTTGGTACGGCAATTGCGCAACTCTGCAAAGTGCTCTTCCAAATTCCAGTAGCTCGGTATCTTGATAAGAATCATGGAGAGTACGATGATTTTATTTCTATGGTTCTTGGGACCGCGCTTGTTTCTGCTATTCCGTTTCTTTATCTCTTTGCTTCGCTACCGCTCCACATTTATCTCATTCAAGGATTATTCGGCCTAGGGCTCGCACTTACTGTGCCGCCTTGGTATGCCATTTTTACGCGCCATATTGATCGAGGGCAGGAGAATGTTGAATGGTCGCTCGAATCAGTGGCGGTTGGCATCTCGGGAGCATGCGCCGCGGCTCTCGGAGGGTTGCTCGCAACGCACTTTGGATTTCAATCAGTATTCTTTGTGGCGGGGCTCTTTACGATGGCGGGGATGGGTGTACAGTTGTTGATATACAACGATCTTCGTCGCAAGGTACCACGAGGTGTTGTAAAACCGAACCCAGATCGCATCGGATAGTATCTCTCATATGGAACTTCGTTTTCTTCTTGTCGGTGGCGGCTCTGGTGGGCATGCGTTTCCGCTTGCTGCTATCGGTCGCGCACTTGGTGAGCGCGTTACTGCGCAAAGTTACACTCCTCGCATCCTTATGCTTGGTATCGGTGGTCGCGATGGGTTTCTTGCTCGCGCCGCAACGGAGTATGGGTTTGCATACACGTCTATTTTTGCAGGGAAGACGGATCGTAGCATTGTGCGCTTGCCGTGGGAGGCGTTCAAAACAAGCGTTGGCTTTTTGCAATCGCTATGGCACCTTCTCTGGTTTATGCCCGATGCGGTTATTAGTAAGGGCGGATACGATTCACTGGCACCGGCTCTTGTCGCATGGCTCTATCGCATCCCACTGTTTCTCCATGAGTCTGACGCTGTTCCCGGCTCGGTACAGCGCATCGTGACGCCCTTTGCAAAGAGTGTGTTTCTAGGGTTTAAAGAGGCTCAGCGTTTTTTTGGTACAACGCCTACGCTCGTAACGGGGAATCCAGTGCGCCCCAACATCACAACGGGTAATCGCGAGAGGGCGATAACAACCTTTCATGTACAGAAAGAGATCCCAACACTTTTCGTTCTTGGAGGGAGTCAGGGTGCACAACAAATAAACGATATTATTCTTAGCGGTATTTCTGAAATAACAGAAGCGTATAATGTCATCCACCAGTGTGGTACGGAAAAACATCCTGCCGTACAAGCGGAACGCGAGCGTCTCATTCGTGATGGTGCGGGTTCGTACGGAGATCGGATTGCCGCTCGATACAGCGCAGTCCCATTTCTTGACGGACAAGAGCTCGCAGATGCGTATGCGCTCGCAGACGTCGTGATTGCCCGCGCGGGCGCCGGTACGCTCGCGGAGCTTTTGGTATTAGGGAAGCCGGCCGTTGTGGTGCCGCTCGCATGGGCGGCCCACGGACACCAGCTGGCGAATGCTGCAGCGGTTGCAACCTATGGCGTGCGCATCGTTGAGGGGGCGAATATTACGCCGCATATTCTTATGAATCAGGTGCGTGCACTTCTTGATCCCAGTGAGCGCGACCGCGTGAGCGCTCTTATGCGTACGGGCGCACAGCCAGATGCCGCTATGCGTATTGCAGATGCCGTGCTCACGAGTATACTCTAACCACCATGTCGTGGCGTACTATCGGTTTTGAGACTCACAAAAAGCGCTGGGAACAAGGGCTCCCTAGTGGAGCTCACGCATTTTTGTGGTCCGGTCTTGGAGGTATCGGAAAGCGCACATTCGCGCTCGAGCTTATCGAGCGCATACAGCCAAACCCGGGAGCGCGTATCATTATTGCGCCCCAAGACGATTCGGGGGACCACTCCATCTCCATTGAAGCGGTTCGAGACATTATTCCGCTTACCGCGCTTGCATCTGCTCACGGGCCACTGTGCATTATCGTGGACGACATTGAGTCGCTCACGCGCGAGGCGGCAAACGCTTTTTTAAAAACACTTGAAGAGCCGCGCGGCCCTACACTCTTTATCGGCATTACGAGCCGTCCAGGATCTGTCCTTCCCACTATTCGTTCTCGGTGTATTGGAGAATCATTTCCATCGCATAGCGACGCTGTCATTGCTGCGCTTCCGGAAATACAATCATTAAAAAAGGAAGATCGCGAACAGGCTGTTGCCATAGCATGCGGGCGTATCGGTTGGGTAAATCGCGCTCACGCCTCTGAAACACTTGTGGAGTTGTGCGCTTATGCTGCCGCATTTGAGAAGTTGCAAACACAGAGCGTGGCAGAACGCTTTGTGTTTGCACAAAAGCTTATTGCAGATGAGGGCCTTTCTGACGCGCTTGATGTGTGGGTCGCAGCCGCGCATCGAAACTCTTCCAACTTCGCCTCGCGGCCTCACGTGCTGCGCGGCCTTTTAGATCTCGCAGAAAGTGCGCGATTTACGAATGCAAATCAGCGCATTGCGCTTGAAAGCTTTCTTATGAGTTTCTGACTTTCGTTTCTCCCGCTCCTCTGATACACTTGGCAGGTATGTATCAAGCACTTATTCAGTCAAAAAAGAAGGATTTTGATGGTGTTTTTGCCTTTGCACAACAGGAGGCGTCTATGTTGCGCACGGGTCGGGCGCACAGCAGTATCGTTTCCGATGTTCCTGTGGAGTATCTCGGCTCCCGTCTGACCGTAAAAGAACTCGCTACAATCACTGTTCCTGAACCTCGTACCATATTCATTCAGCCGTGGGACAAGGGAGCGCTCTCTGCTATCGAGTCGGGTATCCGCGCGAGCTCTTTAGGGCTGAACCCAGTTGTTGATGGCACTACTGTTCGACTCACGATCCCATCGCTTACAGAAGAACGTCGAAAAGAGTTAGTACGCACACTGAATAGCAAAATGGAGGAGGCGCGTATTCGTATCCGCCAAGTTCGTGAAGATATTTTAAAGAAGGTGCAAACGGCGGTGCGTGAAAAAGAAGCTCGCGAAGATGATCTACGTCATGCGAAAGACGCGGTGCAAAAGATTGTTGACGACCTCAATAAGAAAATTGATACACTTGCACAGGCAAAAGAGCAAGAACTCATGCAATCATAATGACCGCAATTCTCTTCATCCTCGTCATTAGTTTGCTGATCTTTATCCATGAGCTTGGCCATTTTATTATGGCGAAGCGTGCAGGCATGCGTGTTGAAGAATTTGGATTTGGCTTTCCCCCGCGTCTCTGGGGAGTGACGCGTGGAGAAACGGTTTACTCTATAAACTGGATTCCGTTCGGGGGATTCGTAAAAGTGTTTGGGGAGGACGGCGAGCATGCGGCATCTCCTCGTAGTTTTTCTGCCGGCACTGCCTGGCAACGATTTGCGGTTCTTGTCGCTGGCATTGTGATGAACTTTTTGCTCGCAGTTGTATTTCTCACCGTCAACAATGCGGTGGGTGTTCGAACGGCGCTTGATGAAGCTGACCAGGCTATGATCGCCGCGGCAACGCATAAGGCGGTTTATATTGCTCGTGTAGCCCCCGAGAGCCCCGCAGAAGCCGCAGGGATGCGCACATTGGATGTATTAGTCTCTGCACGACGTGGCGACGTGCTACAGTCCATTATGACCGCGGCTGATGTGCAAACATTTACGAATACATACAAGGGCGAAACGGTACAATTTACACTGAAGCGTGGTGAAGAAATGCTTGTGCGCGATGTCGCGCTTCGGGCCGATCCGCCAGTGGGACAGGGACCACTGGGTATCTCTCCATTGTTGATCGGCAAGGTCTCGCATCCGTGGTACGAAGCTCCTCTTCGTGGTTTCCTTGATGCGGCACGCCTTACGTGGGTGACGGTGCAGGGATACGCATCACTTCTAGCCCAACTGGTAACAACGGGAACAGTGAGCGCTGATCTCTCTGGCCCTATCGGTATCGCGTCGCTGACGGGCCAGGCCGCTCGCGTGGGCTGGGATTATCTCATCCAGTTTATTGCGATGATCTCTATCAACTTGGCCGTATTAAACGCATTCCCGTTCCCAGCACTTGATGGCGGAAGAATCCTCTTTCTGGCGATAGAAAAAATCCGCGGCGCGCCTCTTGCGCATACCACAGAAGGACTCGTGAATGGCGTGGGATTTCTTGTACTGCTTCTTGCGATGATCCTCATCACCGCTCGTGACGTGATGCAATTATTCTAACGATATGCGATTTTCAAAACTACTTACAAAAACACTCCGCCATGCTCCTGCTGATGAAAGCGCAGTGAATGCGCAGCTTCTTGCGCGTGGGGGATTCGTACACAAGGAAATGGCGGGTGTGTATAGCATACTGCCCCTCGGTCTTCGTGTTGTCGAAAAAATCGTGCGTATTATCGCAGAAGAAATGGATGCCATCGGCGGGGTGCAGATGAGAACGTCGGTGCTTCAGAACAAGGACATATGGGAAAAGACAGGACGTTGGGATGATGCCGTCGTGGACAATTGGTTTAAAACAACTCTCAAAAGCGGCGGAGAAGTTGGTCTCTCATTCACGAACGAAGAAGCATACGCGGCAATCGTCAAAAATTTTGTGAGCTCGTATAAAGATCTTCCCGTCTACCCCTACGATTTTAAAACTATCTTTCGCAATGAAGCACGTGCGAAGAGTGGCATTCTCCGTGGTCGGGAATTTTATTGGAAAGCACTTTACTCGTTTTCAAAAAACAAGGAAGAGCACGATGTTTTCTACGAACATGCGAAAGAGGCATACCGCCGCGTTTTCGAACGCGTAGGCATTGGCGCGCGTACCTACCAGACATTCGCATCGGGCGGGACATTCTCAAAATACTCACACGAGTTTCAAATGCTCTCAGATGCCGGTGAAGACACTATTTACGTGCATAAAGAAAAGGGCGTTGCGGTGAATCGCGAGGTGCTTACTGATGAAGTACTCGCAGACCTTAGTCTCAATCGCGACGAGCTTACTGAAGAGAAGGCTATCGAAGTGGGTAACATATTCTCGCTTGGGTTTAAGTTCTCGGAACCTTTTAACCTTACCTATAAAGATAGCGAAGGAAATGACGTGCCGGTGTTTATGGGCTCCTATGGCATTGGTATCACGCGACTCATGGGTGCGATTGTAGAGGCATCGCATGATGATCGTGGTATTATCTGGCCCGAGACGGTCGCTCCGTATCGTGTGCATCTTATATCGCTGGGGGATGCTGCTGAACGAGCCGATACTCTTTATGTCGCACTTACGAAAGAAGGGATTGAAGTACTTTATGATGACCGCATAGACGCAACCGCCGGCGAGAAGTTTGTTGACGCAGATCTCATCGGTTGTCCTCTGCGGTGTGTGATTAGCGAGAAAACCGTTGCGCAAGACGTGATCGAGATGAAGCGTCGTGCTGTGTCTGAGCCAGAGCTTGTCACCTACGAAGAACTCATGAACGCGTGCCGTTCTCTCTAGATCTTTGCGTCCCCAGAGGCTTTCTGCTAGGGTTGACGTGCTCTCATGCTCAGTAAATTTTTTGGACTCTGGTCAAAGGATATTGGCATCGATTTAGGTACGGCAAATACCCTCGTCTATGTGCGCGGCAAGGGCATTGTTATTAATGAACCTTCGATCGTCGCACTCAACCAAAAGACTGGAAAAATTCTTGCTATCGGCGAAGGCGCGCGCCGTATGGTTGGCCGTACGCCAGGTCACATTGTCGTAACGCGCCCGATGGTAAATGGCGTTGTTTCTGACTTCGACGTCACCGAGCAGATGTTGAAGTATTTTATTGATCGCGTTCATCGCGAAGGTTTCACCCTATTGCCGCGTCCTCGAGTTGTCGTCGGTATTCCTTCTGGCGTTACAGAAGTGGAGAAGCGTGCTGTGGAAGACGCAACATATAACGCCGGCGCTCGCGAAGTATTTCTTATAGAAGAGCCCATGGCAGCTGCTATCGGTGCTCGTTTACCCGTACAAGAAGCTGTTGCGAATGTCATCGTAGACATGGGCGGCGGAACTACCGAAGTTGCCGTGATTTCTATGGGAGGTCTCATTGCTTCGCGCTCTCTCCGTATCGCGGGAGATAAGCTTATTGATGATATCATCCGCTATATGCGCGACGAGCGGAATATTCTTATTGGTGAAGCAACCGCAGAAAATTTAAAAGTAACCCTTGGTTCCGCACACCCACTCCAGGAAGAATTAAAAGGTACGGTGCGTGGGCGAGACCTGGTCTCTGGTTTGCCACGAGAAATCGCCGTATCATCACATGATATTCGTGAGGCAATGCAGCGTTCTATCAGAAGCATTGTCACGGCGATTAAAGATACTATCGAACAAACGCCACCAGAGCTTACCGCTGATCTTATCAATCGTCAGGTCTATTTAGCGGGTGGTGGGGCGCTCTTGCGCGGCTTAGACACTATGATCGCCGCAGAGACGCAGCTCAATGTTACCGTTGTCGACGACCCACTCACGGCAGTCGCTCGTGGATGTGGTATGGTGCTAGAGAATATTGATGAGCTTCGATCGATGCTCGTGGCGATTGATCGCCAAGCATATACATCGCTCTCATCGTAGCGAATGGCGCGTCCTTCAGGAATACGGAAACTAAGCATTGCCCTTGTGAGCATCCTCTGTATTGGGGGTGTGAATGCTGCAACGGGCGGAGCGCTCCAACGCCTTGCGCAACGCGTTGTCGAGCCTGCTGTAGTTCACATGCCAGGCCTCACGCGTGCGATCCACTGGGTTGGCCAGTGGCAGATTACTCATGAAACGCAAGATGATCTTCAGGCGCACATCGTTTCTTTGTCGGGCCGCTTGGCGCACACACAAGATCTTGTGGATGAGAATACATTTCTGCGTTCCCTACTCAGGCTTTCACTTCCCGAAACGTACGAACGCGTCGAGGCTCGCTTATGGAGTGTCCGCATGGACGGAGACGGCATCAGCGCGCGTATTCAGCGTGGGTCACGCGACGGTATCCGCGAAGGCGGCATCGTTATCTCTCAAGAAGGCGCGCTTGTAGGAGTGGTACGCTCTGTCGCCGAGACAAGCGCCCATATCCAGCTGATTATGGATCCAACATTTTCTGTTGCCGCGCGTACGCTTGAGGGCGGTGTCGATCTCCTTGTGCGAGGCGACGCAGATAAAGGATTGCGCCTTGAGCTGGTCTCTGTGGAAGATGCGATACAAACGGGGGAGACGCTGGTTACTACTGGCGCCGACTCAATCCCTAGCGGCCTTATGATTGGGACTATCGAAAGCGTTGTGCGAGATGCGGCTGCAGTATTTCAATCAGTGCGAGCATCTCCACTCTTTGAGCGTGACTTTGATGGCCGTGTGCTGGTACTCGTTCCTCCGAAACTCTAATGTATCCATCTATACTCTCACTGCGTACCTCATGGCTTTTCCTCGGCGCGTTGTGCGCGGCACTGTGGGGCGTCTCGTTTCTTTTTCCCCTTACCTATCCAGTCATATACACCACGCTTGCAAGCGTGGTTATCTTTGGAGGTGTGGCGTGGACGGGGCGTATCCTCGTTAGCGCATGGATGTGCGAGATTCTCTTTGGCGCCTCTTTCGGAGCATATATCGTACCTGCGCTGTGCATGGTCGCAGTGTATGCGTTATTCCAGTCCGTTGTAGTAGTGCAGCCCATCGAAGATATTCGCACCCCCTCTTTTTCACAGGTTGGTATTGCGGTGTGTGGTGTCTACGCCCTGGCGTTTACAGGATGGGCCATTGATGCGCTCGTGTTCCACGCGCTCTCGACGGAAAGCCTGCGCTCGCGGGTGTACGTATGGGCACGATGGTCATGGATGCTCACCAGTGCCTTTGTAAGTGTCTGCGTGTGGCTTGTTGGGGTAGCGCTGGCGCGCACCAGTGCCTTGAGGTAGAGTTATCCATATGCCGCGATGGTGGTTTTTTAAGCGTCGCACTACTGCGTATGCCGTCTCACTGGACGGTGATGATTGGGTTGCTCCTGAAGAAACACTTGTTGATGTTGGAAGTAGCCACGTTGACGTAGAGCGCCCTGTCGATACCCGTATTTTTTCTCTCGCTCGAGGCACGGTGTGGGTGATAGCTATCGCACTGATGTGTGCATCAGGCGCCCTTGCCGTACAGCAACACGCAACGCTTTCCGCAGCTGCTGAGGCAAATCGTACCGTGCAGATTTCAGTAAGTCCTCCACGCGGAGCGATTGTAGATCGTATGGGGACTCCTTTGGTAAAAAACACGCCTAGCTTTCAAATCGCAATTGTATCTCGCGAGCTTCCCACAGATGCCACAGAGCGCGAAGCCCTCTTCCATACGGTCGCAACGATATTAGGAGAAGATCCGAGCGTATTTGTACCACAATTAGGAGAGCGAGCTCGTGCGCAAAGCGTTTTTTTCGCCGCAACGGGTGTTCCTAAAGAGGCCACTGTGCAGTTCGCACAGTTGTTGGGGAATGGTGTGCATGTGGTAACAACCACAGATCGCGCGTATCTTGATGGCGAGCAGTTTTCCACGGTGCTAGGCTACACGGGGCGAGTATCAGTTGCCGACCGTGAGCGCGACGCAACGTATGCTCAATCAGATCGTGTCGGTCGCGCCGGCGTCGAAGCCTTCTACGAAGAGGAGCTCCGTGGCTCACACGGTAGTATCACGTTCTCTCGCGGAGAGGAGAGCGTGCAAAAGAACGCTACCCCAGGGCATACAGTTGTGCTTGAAGTTGATGCCGATGTGCAAAAGGCACTGTATAATAGTCTCTTTTCGGTCCTGCAAGGTGCGGCAGTTTCTGGCGCTGCGGCAATCGCGCAAGATCCACAGACGGGTGCGGTGCTTGGTATGGTGAGCTTTCCATCCTATGACAACAACCTTTTCGCTGACGGCATCTCACAGTTGGAATATCAACGGCTGTTCACGTCATCGCGAAAACCACTCTTTAATCGTGTGATCGGCGGTACGTATAACCCGGGCTCTACGATTAAGCCCTTCATCGGCATGGCAGCAGTGGAAGAAAATATTATCAGACCTTCAGACAACATTTGGGAATGTGTGAACATCACGATTCCCAACCCCAGCAACCCGTCGCGGCCATACGTGTTTGAAAACTGGCGCCCAGAACACGGACCATTCAACCTCGCGAGAGCAATAGCAACGTCGTGTAACATTTATTTCTTTACCGTTGGTGGCGGGCGCGATGCATTCCAGGGCCTTGGCATTGATCGCATTTCTTCGTATTTACAGAAAGCATTTGCTGATAAGGTGTTAGGCATTGATCTTCCAGGAGAAGTTGCCGGCTTCGTGCCAACTGCTACCTGGAAGCAAGAAAAGCGTGGAGAGCCGTGGTATCAGGGTGATACGTACAACGTTTCCATTGGCCAAGGAGATCTTTCTGTTTCTCCGCTGTGGCTGAACACATACATTAGCGCCATTGCGAATGGTGGGACGCTCTACCAGCCGCGCGTTGCGCAACGAATCCAATATGGTGCTGGTACTCCCGATACTGTTTTTCAGCCAACAGCGCTGGCTAAGCTACCGTTTAGCGGAACGACCATTGCTGCAATGCAAAAAGCAATGCGTGAAACGGTTCTTACAGGGACAGCAAAATTATTAGGAGATCTCCCGGTCTCATCTGCGGCAAAAACAGGAACAGCCGAAGTGACGAAGCACGGAAAGATCAACTCGCTCTTTACCGCGTTTGCGCCCGCAGAGAATCCAAAAGTTGCTATTACCGTGTTGGTTGAAAGTTCGATCTATCGAGAGGGGTATGCGAGCCGCACGGCACACACGTTCTTAAAGTGGTTCTTTACGCGCCCATCCCCGACATCCCCAGCCCAGCCCTTGCCATCCCAGTGAAAGCAGAGTAGTATGGGCCAACAGAAAAGCACCGCCGAGAGGCGGTTTAGTATATGGATACACAATATTTCAGCAAAGAAGGGCTAGAAAAACTCAAACAGGAGCTTTTTGATCGCACTGAAAACGTGCGTCCTGAAATCGCGCGTCGTATCCGTGAGGCAAAGGAACAGGGCGACTTGAGCGAGAACGCAGAATACTCAGAGGCAAAAGAAGCGCAAGCAATCAACGAAGGTCGCATTGAAGAACTCAAGGCAATCCTCGAGAACGCTGTGATCATCGATGACGATCGCAAGCGGGGAGGCATCGTTGCTGTGGGTGCTTCGGTAAAAGTAGAATCAAAGCTTGGTGCGCACACCTACACTATTGTTGGTCCTGCAGAATCAGACCCAGCGCAAGGCTTCATCTCAAATGAATCTCCTCTCGGCTCGGCATTTCTTGGCCGCAAAAAGGGAGACTCCGTGGATGTCAAAACTCCCAAAGGTCTCACAACCTACAAGATCGTAGACGTGAAGTAAGGAGTATACAGAGAAGCCGCCCACTCGGGCGGTTTTTCGTTGCAATTCGGAAGTGAAATGATACTATATCCGATATGCCTTTGGACGATATTCGCGATGGCCGCGTTGCAAAGCGTGCCCATCTTCTTGCATCCCAGCAGGACCCATATCCAGCACACACGTCTCGCACGCACACGATCCGTGCCGTGCTCGATTCATTTGATTCTCTGAGCGCAGAAGCAACGCCGCTCGTGCTTGCGGGGCGCGTGATGGCACGTCGTGAACATGGTGGCGCAATGTTTTTGGATCTCATGGACGCAAGTGGCACATTACAACTCCACGCAACACGCGATGCGCTCGGAGACGACATGTATGCATTGCTCACTGAAACGCTTGATATCGGAGATATCATCGAAGCGTCGGGAACGGTGTTTGTCACAAAACGCGGTGAGCGCACGCTTGAGGTGCGTGGTGCGCGCATGCTTACCAAAACACTCTTGCCGCTTCCAGAAAAGTGGCACGGCCTGCAAGATGTGGAAGAACGCTACCGCAAGCGCTATTTGGATATCCTCTTAAACACAGAGGTGCGGGAAAAGATGATGACCCGTTCGCGCATCGTGCAAGCAATGCGTAGCTTTATGCAGACGCACGGCTTTCTGGAAGTACAAACACCAACACTCCAGCCACTGTATGGAGGCGCATCTGCGCGGCCTTTTAAAACACACATGCATGCGTTAGATATCGATCTCTACCTCCGCATTGCACCGGAACTGTATTTAAAGCGCCTATTGGTTGGTGGTTTTGAGCGAGTGTGCGAATTTACGACCAACTTCCGCAACGAGGGCATTGATCGGGATCACAACCCAGAATTTTCTGGCATGGAGTTCTATGCCGCATTCCAAGATCTCGATTGGGCGATGACCTTCACCGAAGATCTCATAACTCACGTCCTTGAATCACTCCAGCTTGGCACTGCAACCACCTACCAAGGTGTGGAGGTGCATTGGATGCGCCCATTCGTCCGCGCAACATTCTTTGAACTATTACAACAACATGCCGGCGTTTCTTATACGGAAGCCTCAGAAGACGACATGCGTGCAGCAGCAAAGAAACTCGGTGTGGTGATCGAAAAACACGTGACTAAGCCAGGCATCGCTGACGAGCTATTCAAGAAGGTGGTGCGTCCTACGCTTATAGAGCCCACGTTTGTTATCGAATATCCCGTAGAACTCCTTCCGCTTGCGAAGCGTATTCCCGAGCGCCCAGAAGTGGTGAGCGCGTTTCAATTCTATGCAGGCGGCCTTGAGCTCATCAAAGCATTCACTGAATTAAATGACCCCATCGATCAGCGTGAGCGCTTTGCGGGGCAAGAAAACCAGCGTGCGAAGGGCGACGAAGAAGCACAACGCATGGACGAAGATTTTATCCAAGCATTAGAATACGGCATGCCACCTGCCGCAGGGTGGGGTATCGGCCTTGATCGTTTTGTAGCGCTCCTTACTGACTCTCATTCGTTGCGTGAAGTGATCCTCTTCCCGCTCATGAAGCCACAAGAGAACGAATAATATGCTCGATATTCATTTCATCCGAGAGAATGCAGATCGTGTTCGTGAAGCGGCACGCGCTAAGCGTGTGACCGTTGATATCGATGCCATTCTTCGCCTCGATACCGAGGCGCGTGCTATACAAACACAGATTGGTGAAAAAAATCATCAGCGCAATGAGCTTGCAAAGCAGGCCACCGATGGTAAGCCATCCGCCGAAGTCATTGAGGCAGGAAAGCAGATGAAAGAAGAAGTGGCCGAACTTGAAGCGCGCCACGCCGCATTACTGCAAGAGCTCACGCCACTTCTACACGCGGTTCCTAATGTTCCTACCGAAGACGTTCCCGTTGGTCCCGATGAATCGGGTAACGTGGTAGTGCGCACGTGGGGTACTCCAGCGGCATTTCCTTTCCAACCAAAAGACCACATTGAACTGGGCGAGTCACTCGGCATCATCGATACCGAACGCGCAGCAAAGGTAACCGGCGCGCGCTTTGCGTACCTAAAGGGAGACGGTGCACTCTTAGAATTCGCCATCGTGCAGTATGTGATGCAACTACTCACCTCCTCGGAAGAAATGCAGAAACTTGCCGCATCAGTGAGTCCCGATGTTTCTCCAAAGCCATTTGTTCCTGTCGTTCCTCCGGTCATGATTCGCCCTGAAACATTTACACGCATGGCGCGTCTTAGCCCAGAAGATAAAGATGAACGCTATTATATTCCAAGCGATGATTTGTATCTGGTAGGAAGCGCGGAGCACACACTCGGTTCGCTCCACATGGATGAGATCCTTGAAGAAAAGGAGATGCCCGTGCGCTACATCGGTTTTTCTACGAGCTTCCGCCGTGAAGCGGGTTCCTATGGAAAGGACACGAAAGGTATTTTGCGCGTCCACCAATTTGATAAGTTAGAGATGGAATCATTTACCACGCCAGAGCACTCGCGTCACGAGCAAGATTTCATCGTTGCCATCCAGGAAAAATTACTCCAGGGCCTCGAGCTGCCCTATCAAGTCGTCGCAGTGTGCACGGGCGACATGGGAAAACCAGATGCGCGCCAAATCGATATCGAAACATGGATTCCGACACAGGGGAAATATCGCGAGACACATACTGCAGACTTGATGACGGATTACCAAACACGTCGTTTGAATACAAAAATTCGGCGTGCCGATGGTTCGCTAGTGCTTGCGCATACGAACGATGCCACCGCATTCGCTATTGGCCGCATCCTTATTGCCATTATCGAAAACTATCAAACAGAAGCGGGAACGGTGCGCATTCCTCTCGCACTTCAGCCATTTATGGGGGGTAAGAAAGAAATAGTTTAATATGCCTGTACGTCCTCTTGCGACAACGTCCGTGCGTACGTCGGACCGATTTGCACGTCGGAGAGAGCGCCGCGGCCGCCTTTTACGCTGGGGCATGGGCATAGGTGCCTTTGTACTCGTTTCCGGAAGTGTGTACGCCTTTTTCTTTGCTCCGTGGCTTTCTGTTCGTTCTGTGGTAGTCGAAGGTGCACAGTCGCTGAATCCTGATGCGCTCCTTGCGCACATTGAAGCAGCGCGAGCACAACGCACATGGGGATACATGCGCGAGCACTTTATGATTCCCGCTCGTCCCCAACACATTGCCACATCTCTTATAGCCGCGTTTCCAGCATTAGCAACAGTGACGACAGACAAGCGCTTTCCTCACACGATTGCTTTCACCGTGCACGAACGAACCCCCGTCGCGCAGTGGTGCGTTGCCAGTGAGTGCGCTCACATAGATGCCTCTGGTGTGCGCTGGGACCCACTCGCAGAGGTCGCAGATCTTCCTGTGATCCGTGACATGCGGAACACTCAACGGTGGCCACAGGATGAAGCAACGATACTGCGCATGATAGAAACACTACGCCCACAGTTGCGCGCTATGCGCATTGAGCCGCTTGCATGGGATCTTCCCGAAACTGCTGTTCCTGAATTGCGCGTCCCCACCACAGAGGGGAGTGAGCTTCGCTTTAGTCTCGAAGACGATCTCCAAAAGCAGACAACCGTGCTTGCGGTTTTTTTACGTGATACCTCTGGTGGCATAGACGCCTTTGAGTATGTAGATATGCGCATTCCAGGGCGTGTGTATTCAAAGAAAAAAGCCACAAGCGGGCTATAAGAGGGACTATTGACTCACTCGCTGGGTATGCTATAATAGATGAAGCCTCCTAGTTCTTTAAACAACCGGGCCGCAAGGCTCGGAAAAAGCAAAGAAACAGCATTCCTTGTTTTTTCCGGCTCTTGGGCTCGTGTGTTTACCGGGTCACCGGCAACTTTGGCTGTCCGTCTGCAGCGGTCTTCAGCCAGGAGGCAAGTTGAGTCTTCCGATTCCGTTCCTAGGCGCCTTGCCTCCAGAGGCGTGTAGGTTTCCTCATCCGGGCCATTAGGCCCTTCCTGCCCCCCAAAGCTTTTTGCTGCGGGGGGTGCTTTTTTATATAAACCTACGGAAGCACGAGCACGAGCGTGCCGTCAGAGATGCGCACTCTACTGTACTGCTCTGGCGAGAGATACAAAATATTTTTAATATTCTGCTGTTCTTCAGTAGCTGTTTGCGTGAGATAGCGGAGCGGAGCACTTTGCGCCGTTGTGCGTGCAATAATAATGACTGGCCCGCCGTGTTCGCGGATGCGCTTGAGCATCGCGATATCATCTGCGCGATACGTTTCGCGAACGTCTGGGTTTGTGCCCCATATAACATGTGCCCGCACTGTTTCAGCAACGCCCATAGCAAGTACAAAAGTGAGTGCCACCATGACTGCGGTAAGTGCTCCTTCTTGCACGTGCATGCTTCCATGAGGGAGGCGAATGTCGAGGTTGTGAGGATGGTTGGCATGGTACCAATCAGCGAGACGATCCATCAGCCACCACAGCGCTTGTCCAGCGAAGAGGAACACGACAGGGGCGATACCAGCAAGACGTAGTGTAACGCGCATGTCATCAACTAGCGCCCCGCCTACAAGTCCGCAGAAGAACCATGCGACAAGAAGGGTGTGTGTCGGGGATACGTGGCTACTATCGTGGAGCTCTTTGAGGATTTTTATAATATTACGGAGAAGGCCAACGATAGCGAGTGCGGCTACTGGCCAGAACACCAGCGAGCTCCCTACGATACCATTCTGCCACTGCGTGATGCTTGGCATGAAGAGTCGTGCAAGTGTAGTGCGGACAGCACCGCTCCAATCGGAAACCAATGCCGTACCTGCTGGAGCGGGAAGAATATTTTGCGCGCCAAAGTATGAAACGAGCAAGAGCGCAATGATACCAAAGAGCACGAGTCCATTGCGAAGTGAGTCATGCGCACGTTGTGCGCGAGCGTCTTGCGTGTGTACACGCGTCATGTGGAGATACGCAGCCGCAGTAATAGCGCCAGCTAACAAGAGTGGGCGCGCGAGCGTATGTGTTGAGAGTGCCGCCGCCCAAATGATAGCTGCAGCGGCAAATGTCCCATGAGTATGCGTAGCAAGCGCCATCCACAGCGCATAAAGGCCCCACGTGGCGAAGAACGCAAGACTCGCTTCAGGAAGCGCGGTGCGCGAGATGAGGAAATACCAGAACGAGCCAGCATACAAGATGCTCGCGAGCGAAGCGATCTCCCAAGAGAACAGTCGGCGCGCTAAGAAGTAGAGTCCAGCAACTGATCCAATACCAAAGAAGAGCGAGGGAACGCGCGCCGCCCACGGCGTTGAGCCAAATGCGCGTACCGATATATTTTGGAGCACGCCATAGACACCGCTTTCTGGTTCTGAGAGCGCGCGAATTGCATGCTGCGCTTCAATGCCAGAGATGCCCGCAGGAATTCCTCCGATGTTAAACAACGAAACAACGAGCGTACCAAGAATAAGTGCGCCAAGCGCGATTCGGTGTAGATGCATAATGCTAAAAATATACCACATTATGCGCAGTGTGTGCGGTTGGACAAGTGGAAAGTGTGCTATACTTTTTCTGTATGAGTGAAGAAATACACGTCCAGTTGGAGCAAGATATCCGTCGTCTTGAAAGCGAGCTTGAAAAGAAGCGCGCAGCTCGTGATATCGGCGCAGAACAGAGCACGGTAGAGCATCGTGATGACCAAACAGCTCTCCGTGAAGTCGTGCGCGAGCAGATCACCGGCGCACCAGTGCCTGCGGCGTCCACAGAGCACGGCCCAGCCGTTCCGCTCAATGATGACCAAGTATCGCAGGTGCAAACATTAGTGCAGACGGCGCTTGCGAGTGGCCTTGATGCCGCAGTCGCCGCCGCTCGCGAAACTCAAAATCCAGCAATCATGGACGCTTTACACGACGCGCTCGCAGACGTGTATTGGAAAGAAATGCTTCAGCGAGGTTTTGTAAAAGCGCTCTAAATTCGTGTCCGGCATTTTTCTCATTGCCTACGGTGCAGTGTTTATGCTCACGGCGACAGCCGCGCTCGTCTTTTTTGGCTCTCTTCGTACGCGCGGACGCATCATGCGTGGCATGGATATGTCGCTCTACCGCGTGACATTGCCGCGCGAAGCGCAGCCAAACCAAAAACAAGATCGAGAGCTCATCGCAGTCATGGAGCAGCTTTTCGCTTCCATGACCAGCATCCACGCACGTGGGTGGAACAAATTTTTATATGGCGAACCGTACATTGCGCTCGAAATGGCGGTGCATCACGTAGGGGAAGATATTTTCTTTTACTGTGCGGTTCCCAAAAACTATGAAGCGGTGTTCGTGAAACAGGTGCACGGCCTGTATCCAACTGCAGAAGTGGTGCAGTCTCCAGAATACACCATCTTTCACCCCACGGGCGCATTTACTGGCGCGTATCTCTCGCAGAAAAAAGATGCCATCTTGCCATTCCGCACCTATACACGTCTTGAGAGCGATCCTCTTGGCGGCATCATTTCTGCGTTATCGAAACTCGAAAAAGAAGGTGAAGGAGCCGCGATTCAGGTACTCATCCGTCCTTCCCATAAAGAGAGCGTGCGCTCACTCGCACAGCGTGTAGCGCAAGAGATGCAAAAGGGCAATCCGTTTACGGAAGCTTTTTCGCGCGCGACCGCGAGTAAGAAAAAAGAAGAAGAGCAGGCAAAGCCAGCAACGGCATTTGAAGACGATGTTATTAAAGCGCTTCAGAGTAAGGCATCGCGCCCACTCTTTGATACCAACGTACGCATTCTTGTGTCTGCAGAAACACAAGATCGTGCCGATGCCATGTTGAAAGATATCCAGTCTTCATTTGTGCAACTGGGAAGCCCTGACTTAAACGAGCTTGTCCCTGTGGGGATGCGTGCAAAAGGCAAAGAGAAACTCGCATATGAATATGCATTTCGCATGTTTAATGACGGCTACACTATGCGGCTTTCGAGCGAAGAGCTTGCAAGCATCTACCATTTTCCATTACAGCACAGCCAAGCGGCACGCGTAGCATTCTCTCACGTGAAAGCGGCAGAGCCACCAACAAACCTCCCCGAGCAGGGTATTATTCTTGGTACGAATGTGTTCCGTGGGCAAGAACGTCCCGTGCGCATGACTGACACCGATCGCCGCCGTCACCTCTATGTCGTTGGGCAAACGGGCACGGGTAAGACAACGTTCATGAAGCACATGATTGCGCAGGATATCCGTGCCGGAAAGGGTGTGTGTATTATTGATCCGCACGGAGATTTCGCAGAGTATGCTCTCTCCGTTGTTCCTAAAGAGCGTGTTGACGACGTCATCTATTTCAACCCCGGTGATACTGACCGTCCACTGGGATTCAACATCTTAGAATTTGATCCCACAAAACCAGAGCAAAAAACATTTCTTGCAAATGAACTGCTCGCCATTATTAAATCGCTCTACAAATCGCTCCCCGAAGCATTCGGCCCGATGTTTGAGCAGTACTTTAAGAACGCCATCTTATTGGTGATGGACGTGTATGAGCGGGCTGTGCGTGAGAAGGGTTCCAAAGAAGGTCTTGATCACCTCATTCCCACCATGGCGGACATTCCGCGCGTGTTAGTAGACGAAGCATATCGCGCAGAGAAGTTAGCGCTTGAAGACAACCCACTCGTGAAATCATTCTGGGAACTGGAGGCAGAAAAAGCAGGTGGCGATGCGGCATTGGCCAACATGGCGCCTTATATCAACTCAAAGCTCAACCCATTTCTGGCGAATGATTACTTGCGCCCTATCGTAGGCCAAAAGGTGAGCGCATTTGATCTGCGCGCTATCATGGATGGCAAAAAGATACTCATCGTGAACCTTTCTAAGGGCCGTATCGGTGAGATGAACGCCAACTTACTTGGCATGATGATCGTCTCGCGCCTGCTGATGGCCGCACTAGGGCGCATTGATCTCTCCGAAGAACAGCGCAATGATTTCTATCTCTACATCGATGAATTCCAAAACGTCACCACAGATAGCATCACTACTATTCTTTCGGAAGCGCGCAAGTACCGCCTTGATCTCATCATTGCACACCAGTACATCAAACAGCTTCCCGAAACGATTCGCGACGCAGTGTTTGGGAATGTTGGTTCGCAAATTGCATTCCGCATCGGTGCCGATGATGCCGAAGCACTGAAGAATAAATTTGAACCAGTATTTACACCCGCAGATCTCACCAGCATCGATAACTTCAATGCGCACGTACGCATGTTGATCGATGGCCAAAATGCTCGCCCGTTTTCCATCCAAACCATTCGCGAGCCCGCAGGGGATCAGCGGCTGGTGGGTGCATTAGCCGAACTTTCTCGTTTGACGCACGGGCGTCCCCGTGCATTAGTAGAGGAGGAATTAAAGAGTGGCTATCGGAACAATGCCTAGTTTATCTCGCCTCGATTATATAGGCGCGCTTATCACCGGTGTAACAACCGGTTGTATTTCATGGCTCATTCTTTCGTGGTTTCATATGCCACTCTACTTAGGTTTTTCATGGGCGTGGCTTATGGCGCTTGTCCCAGTGCTGTGGCTGGCGGGGGTAGTAAAAGGCTACTTGCTAGGGAAATATGTTTCCCCCGTTTTTGCTGATTTTGGAAAATTTGTGGCCGTTGGTGCCACAAACGCAGCGGTCGATTTCGGCATCATGTATTTTCTCATCGCGCACACGGGCATTGCGTCAGGTGGGTGGTTCTCCGTTTTTAAAACAGCATCGTTTCTAGTCGCTCTCGGGCATAGTTACGCCTGGAACGCTCTGTGGGTGTTCTCAAACCATGGACGCGGGCTCAACCGACGTGACTTTATCCGCTTTACCACTGTTGCGCTCGCAGCGCTTGCGGTGAACGTAGGAGCGGCCTCCTTTGTGGTAAACGGCATAGGACCCATGTTCGATCTTTCCCTGCGCGCCTGGGCTGGCGTGGGGGCTATCGTGGGCTCTGCGGTGGCGCTCTTCGTGAGCTTCACGGGCTTTCGAAAGGTAGTCTTTGCGTAACGCCTTCTTTCTGCTAAGGTGCCCCTATGCTGTATCGTACGCATCGTCCCCATACATTCGCTGATGTCGTAGGACAGGAACACGTGGTCCGCACGCTCAAAGGAGCGCTGACGAGCGGCCGTGTTGCACATGCTTATCTTTTTACAGGTCCTCGTGGCACGGGCAAGACAACGCTCGCGCGCATTTTTGCAAAAGCAATCATGTGCCAGAATCGTAGCGCAAGCGGCGAGCCAGATAATACTTGTCCGCACTGTGTTGCGGTAGACAACGGTTCATCACTTGATCTCATCGAAATCGATGGCGCGTCACACGGGCGCGTTGATGAAATTCGTGCGTTGAAAGAATCAGCTTCTGTTGCTGCTTCCAGTGCAGAGAAAAAGATCTTTCTCATTGACGAGGTGCACATGGTAACGACGGGCGCGTTCAACGCCCTGCTCAAAGTGCTCGAAGAACCGCCTTCGCACGTGATGTTCCTTTTTGCAACAACTGATCCACAGAAAATTCCAGCAACAGTGCTCTCGCGTGTGCAGCGCTATGACTTACGGCGCCTCACTATTCCTGAAATAGCTGACAAGCTTATGCGCATCGCTGCAGTAGAAAAGATGCCGCTCAAACCAGACGCAGCCCAGCTCATCGCCGCAGCCGCCGATGGCGCACTGCGTGATGCAGAGGTGCTTCTTTCTAAAATGCATGGCATGAACGTGCCAGCGCTTGATGTGGCAACGGTCACTGATGCGCTTGGTCTCGTGCCCCACGCACTGCACCCAGAGTTTTTTGGATATTTGGTGGCGAATGATAGTGCTAGCGCGCTTGCGTTTCTTGCGCGCCTCACAGAAGCGGGGATTAACCTCGACATCTTCGCGCGAGACTTTTTAGAATACGCACGGGCGGCCATGATCGCACACGCGAACCCAGCGCTTCTCGCAGGAGTCAGCGGCGTGCATGATCACGCAACGCTCACCGCACACGGGCAAGCATGCACATCGGAACAGCACATTCGTATTATCATGGCATTCACCGACGCCCGCGCACGCATGCGCACGGCATCTCTTCCACAACTTCCCCTTGAGCTTGCGGTGTTAGAACTTGCCGTCACCCCGAGCGCTAATTGACAGAAGCTAGAAAGAGTTTTATACTCCAGTCTCTTTCAAGGAGGTGAGGAGTGAACATTCACGTCTTCGTGTCCACAGTTTTGGAGCTTGCTGTGATGTGGTGGCTTACCATCGTACTCACTACTGCTTCCGTGATCTGGGCGAAGAAGGGAGCTGGGGAGGAGGAGTACCTCGAGTCTTCGGGATACCTGCTCGGGTCCAGTGTGCTTGGAGGGTGCTCGGCGTTCTCCATGCTACGAGCCATCATCCTCATGAAGACGCTCGTCAATTTCTTCGCCCCCTAACCCCTCTGGCCGGACGTGCGTTCTACGCATGCCCGGCCTGGTTTTTTATTGCGAGAACTTTTACGGATGCGTATACTAGAAGCATGATCAACGTCATCTTGCTGGGGATCACCTCACTCCTTACTGATCTTTCCAGTGAAATGATCGTCCCGATTCTCCCGTTCCTTATTCAATCGCTTGGCGGTGGTGGCTTAGCGATCGGACTTGCGTTTGGCGTGGGCGATGCGGTCGCCGCGCTCATGAAAGTGTTCTCGGGCTACTGGGCTGACCGCACCAAGCGATTTAAAACATTTGTGTTCGTCGGCTATTTCTTTTCTGCATTTGCGAAGTTTTTCTATCCGTTCATTTCCAGTTGGCAGAGCATCGCAGTGTTGCGCCCTATCGAACGCTTAGGCAAAGGATTTCGCGACGCGCCTCGTGATGCCATTGTATCTGAATCAGTACCACCAGAGATGCGAGGAAAAGCGTTTGGTGTCCAGCGTGCTATGGATAGCGTTGGTGCGCTGATCGGTTCCGTTGCGGTGCTCGTGCTCTTTCTCATCTTCGGGCTTTCACTGCAGACGCTCTTTTTCTTTGCGGCGCTTATCGGGCTCGTTGCGGTGTTCCCGATCTTCTTCGTGCGCGTGCCTAGCAACCTCACGCTTTCTCGCAAGCGCATTGGATTTCGCGAACTCCCATTGAAGGCCCGCCACTTCATCGCTATTGCAACGGTGTTCGCGATCGCTAACTTTAGCAACGCATTCTTCATTCTCCGCGCACAGAGTTTGTTCGTTGATCTCTCGTTCCAAGACTCGCTTTCGCTTGCGTTGGTGCTCTACATCTTCTTTGGTATTTTTGATGCTGTGTTTTCAGAGCCCGCGGGTGCGCTGTCAGATCAGCTTGGTCGCCGCCGCATTATTCTCACCGGATATCTTCTCTTTAGCGTGGTGTCGCTTGGGTTCATGGTAGTGCCGTATATCGCACACACTACCGTGACGCAGTTTCTCATCATGCTCATCTTCTTTGCGCTTTACGGCGTCTTCCGTGCCTTCATAGACGCATCACAGCGCGCCATGGTTGCTGATCTCTCTGACCCGGGCCAGCGCGCAACCGCGCTAGGCACTTTCGAAGCCGCAACGGGCCTTGCCGCAATTCCTGCAGGGCTCATTGCGGGGTTCTTGTGGGATTTCTCTCCTACGCTCACCTTCGCGCACGGGTTTGGTTTTAGTATTCTCGCCAGTGCATTGCTCCTCGTCTTCATCCGCGGCCAAAAGTAGTCTTGTTTTTTAGGAGAGAATCTTCTATAACCCATGATAAGGAGGTGGCTATGGGTCGGATCATTCGCATTCCGTTGCGAGTTCGCTACGTTGAGCTTGGATCGGGCATGCACGACAAGCGCGTGAGCTATCTGACCGTTCAGAAACAGGGGATTGAGTTGGCTTTTGAGTCTTCACACATTGACCCCGTTACTGACATGATCAACTTCAAGCTCACTAATGCCAAGATCCGATATGACGACATTCTCGTGACTGCGCAAGATGCGCTCTCTGCGTGTGAGATACTCACGCGACATCAGGGGTGGAATACAGGATCTGGGGAGCATCGCTATCGGGCGGTCTCGATCGACGTTCGTCGTCCCATAGTGGCTCTCCCGCACTGTCCCCACATGTGGAGCAATAAAGAAGACGAACTGACCTGCGGGGAGCCCGATGAGAGCGGCGTGGGAGAAAGTGGTATGTGTTTTCTCGCAGGATTCGCACCACCAGATTTCTGCCCCGTTTCGGAACCGTATGAGCGCGCCTGTGAGCGTGTGCTCAGCATGGCGCGCCACCGGCGGGTGCGGACGTCGACTATTGCGTTTCAGGGTCTTCGCCTGCGTGTCATCGAGGCATAGTGCTTCGTGCAGCTCCTCTGCGCAGTCGGTGCGTAGGGGAGTTTTCTTTTTATAAAAAACGAAGCCCCAGGGGTTGCCTGGGGCGGGGGGGGGGGTGTTATGACCAGTTGTCGACGATTCGGCGCAGCGCATCAACGCGCGCCGCTGTCTGCCATGGAAGGAGCCTGAAGATCTGGATGAGTCTCTCCATGCGCATCGTCTCGCGCAGTTCGAAGCGTGCGATGTCTTCGATGTTCTTCAAGCAGATCACTTGGAGCTCGTGGCCGTTGTAGAACCGCTCCAGCATGCCCCACACAGTGTTGAGATGCTGAAGGTTCCGCTCTCGCGTGGCGATCTGGATCGCGTGCTGCACGATCGTCTCCGTGAGGTGCCCTGCGGTGGGAGCGTATTCCAACAAGCTCCACACCGCTTCGAATGAGGCGGCGTTCTTCGCCTTCACCATCCCGACCTTCATGAGTCGCTCCAGCGCCAGTTGGCGCACGGGGCTGCTCGTGGGAGCGTTGCGAAAGATAATCCCGAGCTCTTCGTAGGTCTTCGCGCGATTGGTGAGCCACCAATCGAGGATGTGTTCCACGAGCGGGTGTTCGGGGCCCACTTCTTCCACCGCGCGAGCGATGATAGCGCGCAAGCCGTCACACGAATGGGTGATCGTGAGCGCCTTATCCGAGCGCTCGCACAGGCGCGCATCATCGACGTGGATGAAGTTGAGCGCGAGGCGCACCTCCATAGTCGAAATTCCGAGCTTTGTTGCGACGTCTTCGATGTGCCGCTCTTGCTGCGCTCTATTTGCCACAGTGCCTCCTTGGCGCACGTTATACCACATAATACAAAGAATGACAAAATCGAATTTTCTTTAGCGTTTGCTACTATGCAGGGTATGACAACGCTTCGTCTTTCTGCATCTGAACAGGTATATCGCGACGCTATCACACGTGGCGCGCTGACGGGTCCATGTCCTTTGTGCGAGAAGGAGGCCATCCAAACATTTATGCACTGGCGCCTTGTGCAAAACGATTTTCCTTACGATCGCATCGCGCACAAGCACGATATGCTTATTCCGAAACGGTGCGTCACAGAAGCTGATCTTTCCCCAGAAGAGCGCGCAGAGCTTTTTGAGCTCAAGCGGGGAGCGGTGAATGATATGTACGACTATCTTATTGAGGCCCTCCACAAAAAGAAATCGATTCCTCATCACTTCCACATACACTGTATTACACCGAAAGAGTAGCAAAAGAAAAGAGCGAGGTGCGTGAAGCCCCGCTCATTTGTTTTCTGCAGCATGGAGCAGGGAAATAGAGACCCTCCTCGTTTGATTGTTAGTCTTTGGGAGAAGCCCACGCGCGCCTCTCCCACATTGGCTCTACATATTATACATTAAAAATACAGAAAGTACAATATTGTTTTGACGCACGTGTCTTTTTCCTGTATTCTGGCCCTATTGCGGGGTCGTCCCTGGCCGGGCAGGCTAATGGTAGGACAGCTATGGCTTTCTTCGTGTATATTTTGAAGAGCGAGAAAGATAACGGGCTGTACGTTGGCATGTCGCAAGATGTAGGTAAGCGTCTCGCCTCGCATAATTTCGGATCCACTCGCTCAACAAAATATCGAAGGCCGCTGAAGGTGATTTATGTTGAAGAGTATTCTACGCGGGTAGAGGCACGTGCTCGGGAGAAGTTTTTAAAAAGTTACGCTGGCTCGTCTGAGAAGATGAGTATCGTAGAACATTGCGGGGTCGTCTAATGGTAGGACAGCGGCCTTTGAAGCCGTGAATCTTGGTTCGAGTCCAGGCCCCGCAGCAAGGAGCGAAGGCAACGCAGTGCCCGAGAGCAGTAGCGACGGGTACATACATTGCCCGGAGCGATGTATCATCAGCAGATGATACCGCGAGGGCAGGAGCCTGAAGCCGAGATCGGCGATGACCGAGCGTGAGCGAGGAAATACTAAAGGTCAGTAGACCGTATGTACGGCAAGGTCGAGAGCGGAAGGTGAGGGAAGGCCCCCCTGCAGTATTCCTAATCCATGAAACCCCTCCCAACCCTCTTTTTGAAAGCAGCCATCGTGCTCATCGGCATCGGCGCTCTTGCCTTCCTACTTATAGAGCCCCACTTTGAGGGGAGAAATGTGAACGCCACACTCTTTGAAATTTACTTTAGAGACCCCTTCCTCGCATACGCATACATCGCTTCCATTCCATTCCATTCTTCATTGCGCTCTATCAGGCGTTGGAGCTCTTAGGAAGCGCTGAGCGAGGCGAAGCACTCTCACGGAAAGCTCTGCGTACAATCCGACACTGCGCGATAGCCATCATTGGTTTCGTGGTGCCCGGAGTAGTCTTCATCCGGTTTTTCAGTGGCAGTGATGACGCCGCTGGCGGAGTTGCTATGGGTGCGCTCGTCATCTTGGGATCACTTGTTGTCATCGCCACATCCTCAACGCTCGAACGAATCGCGCAACAGGGTACAGAGCGCTAAATTGACACCTAGTTAACTTTATTGTATCTTATACATCGATCTTTCCCCCGTATCTTTCTGGGGAGGAGGTGAGGAAGAGTGGCGCGCGATTGCAACCACGACGGCAAGTGCGGCACCAAGAACCACAGCGGCAACAGCAGTCACGGGTGGTGCAAGCACTGCAAGACCTGCAACCCCCGCTGACCAACAAGTCGTGACATGGGGGAGGCTCGCATAGCTCCCCCATGTTTTTCATAGGGAGGCACCAAGTGGCTCAAGTGAGCAAGCCGTTTCGTGAACTGACGAAAGGGGAGGCGGAGAAGATCATTCGAGGGATCGTGAACTCGTCTCACTCGGAAGAAGAGATCCGCCGGCGCCTGACGGAGGCGGGCTTCAGTGGAGCGCACGCGGCTGTCTACACGCACAGCTTCGGCGACATGTTCCAAGCGATGGTGATGGTCTGCTCCCCGCGTGGGGAAATCATCAGCGTCTAGTTTCACAAGGAGAAGGCTATGAGCGTTCGAGAACAAGCAGAAGAAGTCGTCGAGTCTCTCGACGACGCGACGTTCTTCACCGCGCTTCAGGGGGAGTGCGAAGAGACGCTCTTCCTCCTGAGGACGCGAGGGCCGAGGGGTGGAACGAAGGGATGGCACGCGCTCATGCGCGCACACATGAGCAGCCTGCACAAGCTCACCGGAACGGCCTTGGGCCTCGACAAGAAGAAGTAGACATCACGACGACGTACGGCGGCTAGCGATAGCCGCCTTTCTTTTTGCAAAAGTCTAGCATTCCCATTGGTGAGCGCGTAGAATAGAGCCTATCTATGTCATTCGAAAACCCAACACCGCCACAGCTGGAGTCTGTAGAGAAAGAACCAACCCTCGCAGAGCGTTTGGGAGATGCCCTGCGCACGGAAGGCCTTGCGGGAGAGCGCACCAAGCAGTGCATCCAAGAGTGGTGGACTGCACGCGAAGCCCTTTCCGACGAAGCGCGGTGGGAAGCAGATCTCCAACGTGCCGAAATACTCTACACCGCAGGCTTAGTGACCGAAGCGCTTGAGGAATACGAATCTCTTGCCCAACAAGCCTACGAAGCCCAGAAAGACGACATCGTTGACCGTTGCGATCAGTGTATCGAGGCGATCCGCAAAACTATCCCAAACAAATAAGTACTCACCATACTTGGTTTCGCTGGAGAGCGGGAGTAGAATGAGGATATGAAAAGCTATCTCAACATACTTTTGGCGGTGTTGGTTGTGGTAGTGCTTGGCTTAGTGTTTGCTTCTTTTGATAACGCTCCTGCGCCAGGAGGGAATGGGGGAAATGGTGGGCCGGTAGCATGCACGATGGATGCGAAGATCTGCCCCGATGGCTCCGCGGTAGGCCGCACCGGTCCTCGCTGTGAATTTGCTCCGTGCCCCGGTGAGTAGCTATGTGCGGTAGCTTGACCGTCTTCCTTTTGTATAGCACAATAGCGCACGGAGGTTTTGCATGAGCTTGATCACGCAGGTGGCGTACTTCGAGATGCACGATTCGTGCGGGCAGATCGTCTACTACAAAGACGGGGAGCAGCGTAGAACCGATCCCTACTTCTCGAAGGACTTCGCGGTCCTGATGTGCCGCACCCTCTTTCTTCTGAAGTGGATTTCGGAAGAGGAGTTCATGGCGGTGCGAGAGCAGATCTCCAACGCGGAAGAACTTCTCGAAGGAGGTTGGCCGACCCTTTCGGATGAGGAGCTCCTCGAGATCTCCAACGGATTTCTGACCATGGGAAGCCCGTCGGAAGCCGTTCACTAGTCCCTTCACGCCCTGTGCACCCGTTGCATAGGGCGTCTGTTTTTTAGGAATGATGTGGGATAGAATGACTGCAATGAAGCGCTTCTCTTATAGTGTGATGACGCTGGTACTCGTTGTGCTTGTGGTGGGCGGTGTTTCGCTTTTGAACGGCAGGAGCCAGACCATCACCAACGGAACTGAAACAGGATCGCCATTTTCATTCCCCGACGTTCCTTCTTTCTTTTCCAGCAAAGAGGGAAGCATGATCTTTGTGGGAGATATTATGCTCTCGCGTTCCGTGGGCATTCGGATGGCGAAAGAAAACGATTACACCTTTCCATTCCTGCACGCCGCCGCGTTTTTGCAGGATGCAGATATCACCTTCGCGAATCTTGAGAACCCTGTTTCTACTCGGGGGAAGAACGTGGGGAGCATCTACTCGTTTCGTGCTGATCCAAAAACCATTGAAGGGCTTCTGTTCGCGGGCTTCGATGTGGTCTCCATCGCCAATAACCACCTGTGGGACTACGGGCGTGAAGCGTTCCTTGATACGCTCTCGCACCTCACGCAGGCCGGCATTGATTTCGTGGGCGGTGGGAACAACATCGCAGAGGCAGAGCGCCCCGTGATCCGAGATGTGCATGGCACGCGGGTGGCGTTCTTAGCCTATACCGAATTTCTGCAGAGCGCGGTGGCGCGTGAGACATCGGCGGGTATCAGCCGATGGGATCCTGAGCGCATGGCCGCTGCTATTGCCAGCGCAAAGCAAGCGAATGATATTGTCGTGGTTTCGTTGCACTGGGGTGAGGAGTACAAAACACAGCACAACCAACAGCAAGAAACTATCGCGAAAGCAGCAATTGATGCGGGGGCAGATCTGGTCATCGGGCACCATCCGCATGTGGTGCAAGAAGTGGAGCGCTACAAAGAAGGTTGGATAGCCTACAGCCTGGGTAATTTTATATTTGATCAGTATTTTTCAGAAGAAACGATGCGGGGCCTTGTGCTGAAGGTGCGCATCAAAGAGGGGAAAGTGCAGAGCGTAGAAGAATATGATAGCGCGCTCTCAAAAGAGTTTCAGGTGCGCATCACCGCACGCGAGATATAAGACATAGTACAACTGGCCAGTATAATAATTGACATAAGGTCTATAACTTTATATAATATTTTTACTGGAGTGCTACGGCACTACCAGAGGCTGTGGTGACTGAACGCCTACTGGCGTATCGGCATCACATTAACAAAGAGGAAGCACATGGAATTCGCCGGTTTGTTGTTGAACGCCGCAAACGTGTTCATCTGGATCTTCGGGCTCTTGATGATGGCGGCTGGCGCGATCAAGCTGATCGCCAAGCGTGTGCGCGGGCAGTGCTATATCGTCTACAACCACAAGAACAATCGCATCGCCGTCTGCACTGCGGATCAGTTTCAGAAGGCGCCGCCACGCACGGCTGGGTACTACCGAATCGTGCGCGAGGTGAAGTACTTCAGCCGGCTCTCGAAGTGCGCCGCTGCGTTCCACCGGCTCGCCGAGCAGGGGTTAGTTCGCTCTTCTGACGAGCTCTTCGTACCCTTCTTGTCGAGCATGCACATGACGCAAGAGGCGCAACGGAAGCTGTTCGCCAACGCTAACCTGGACGACGGCGATCTCACCGCTGAGCCTCCGGCGTGGGGAGAGGAGATGCTCCATGAAATGCGAGAGGCGAACTGGCTTCGCCTCTTCGCCTTCAGCGGGTACTCTCGGTTCTTGCCGCTGGTGTTGGAGATTGTGAGTCTCGTGATGGCAGCTCTGTTGGCGGTAGCAATGGTAGCCTACGTCTTCCGTTCGCCTCAGGACAGATCTCATGTGGAGGCCCGTTTCCACTACTTCACCAACGGAGAACGAGCCGTTCCCATCACGGTTACGGACGCTGAGCTTCCGAAGTTGCCCATGCGCGACATGGAGGCGCAGTATCGGCAAGTGCAGCGAGGCATCGTGTTTCGCGTGATGCCCATCGGCGGCGGCCTGGACTACGGCTGTCTCTCACAGATGGACGGACGGCATGTGTGCGGGTTCGCGGCACGGGAGCTCGGATGGCGTCTCGGCACGCTTGCGTTTCTGCGACCTGGCCGCGCAAGTCAGAACGGCCTTGTCCAGGGCGCTGAATGGCTCTGGTGGGGCATCAACGAACGCGAAGCTGATGCGCTCGAGCGCGTCGGCTTCAAAGTGACGCACTAGTTCTTCCCCCCAGAGTGGCGGCACCGCCTCCACTCTGGGGATTTTTTTATTGTGCGTGCATGCGCGGACGCGGTATACTACATACATGAAAGAGGGCATGCCACTACCGCAGAAAGAGAAAAAAGATATTCGCTCACTGTTAGACGTGTTGCGTCGCGGTGCAGTGATGGGCATGCTCGGTGTGGCAACGGCACAGGGCGCAGAAAGCGCTCCCGTGGCATACGCGGGTCACACACATGAAGAACCTTCTGCAGAGGCAACGAACATTGAGCGAACACATGAGGGAGCGCTCACCGAAGCGCAGATTCGCACCATGCTGCGCTATGACGTAGGCGAGCGCGTTTTTTTGGGTACAGAGAAAGGGACGGCGCGCATAGCAGAAGGCCGCGGTGAGTGGATTGGAGCCTCCGCTACTGCTATTCGAGAACTGCTTGATCGCGGTGAGGGGGCGCCGATCATCGGCCACACGCATCCGCTTTCAATCTATCGCAACGTTGGGTACACGGCAGAAGATTTAGAGACACTGCGAGCCCGCGGCGAGACTCCCGGGCCCATGCCACCCAGTTTCACTGATGTGCTGGGTGCTATCAATACTGCAGAACATTTCAGTGAGAGTGAGGTTGCTATTCTGAGTCGCGCATATGATCCCACGGGCGTGTGGGAGTATTCTATTGATGAAGATCACGTCGCAGTGCGCACCTTTCTCCGTTTTCGAGACGGCTTAGAGCGTGCGGTAAACGACGCACTTACCACCGACGAGCATGCGCAGATGCGGGAGTGGAGCATTCAGAATGTACACCCAGCAAAGCGCATCCAACTGGTAAGGAAAAAAGTGAATGGCGTACCGATAGCTGCCAAGATGGAAATGGCCATGATGCGCTTCACTGCCTCACTTCCAGAAAGGACGCTCCGCATCGTGGAGCGCTTCGCGAGTTTAGAAACACTGAGCGTACAACTGGCGAGCGCGAAACGAAATGCGGCTGACTCCCAGCAGATTGCACGCGCTATAGACACCTACATTACTTCGTGCGAACGTTTGGGCATCTCGGTTTCGTATCAGGCATATCAGCAGTAATGAATCTTTCTGACATTGCACAACTCCGCTTGCGGAACCAACATATTGGGAGCGCGCCATTTCAGAAGCCAGAAGATGTGGTGCGGCATTTAGGCGCCGTGCAGGCACAAGACTTCCCTAGTGCGCTCTGGGCTATTGGGTTGCGCATGAAGCGTGCGAACGAGCAGGTGATTGAAGACGCGCTCTCAAAGGGGCGTATCGTGCGTACGTGGCCGATGCGTTCTACGTTGCATTTTGTTGCACGAGAAGATGTGCGGTGGATGCTCGATCTCATGACGCCCCGCGTGCTTTCTGCCTACGCGCACCGCATGCGCTACCACGGCATTACCACCGCAACCTATGATAAAAGCCGTGTCATTTTTGAAAAAGCGTTGAAGGGTGGCAAGGCGCTCACGCGAGAAGAATTATATATAGCGTTAGAAGCCGCCGGCATTCCCGCAAAGAAAGGAAGTCTTGGATTGCACATCATTGGGCGCCTAGCACATGAACAGTTGCTTTGTTTTGGTCCACGGCGAGGTAAGCAGCAAACACTCGTGTTGTTAGATGAGTGGGTGCCGCGCACAGAAAAGCCGCGCGAACGTGACGATGCGCTACGTGAACTTGCGGTGCGCTACTTCACAAGCCACGGCCCTGCGCAGGAAAAAGATCTCGCGTGGTGGTCAGGACTTTCTCTGAAAGACATTCGAGCAGGCATTGCGCATGCGGGAAAAAAGCTCGTAAGTGTAGAGGTAGAAGGTGCAACCTATTGGATGGCGCCACAGCGCATTATTCCTCAAGCAACGGGCAGCGCGTTTCTCTTGCCTGCGTTTGATGAATTCTTTGTTGCCTATCGAGACAGAAGCGCTTCACTGGAAGCGATACATGCAAAGCACATCAACCCAGGTGCGAATGGCATGCTTCAACCTATTATCGTGATCGACGGGCAAGTGATTGGTATATGGAAGCGCGCGCTCATAAAAGATACCGTGCAAATAACCCCGCGCTTTTTTGCAGAACCTTCTCCAAAAGCAAAAGCTGTAATACATGAGGCGAGCGAGCGCTACGCTAGTTTTCTTAGACTTCCCGTTCGTTGGGAGTAGGGTATACTTTCTAAAAACATGAAACTCAACGTACAACTGCTAAACAAAGATGCGCGGATGCCGAGCTATGCCAACGCTGGTGATGCGGGGATGGATCTCTACACCGTCTCGCGTATGGTGATAAAACCAAAACAGCTTGTGGCGGTGCCTACAGGCATTGCGATGGCGCTCCCGCGTGGCACGGTAGGGCTCATTTGGGATAAAAGTGGATTAGCGATAAAACATGGGCTCAAGGTAATGGGCGGTGTGATCGATTCTAGCTACCGTGGCGAAGTGCAGGTGGGGATCATCAACCTTGGTACAAAGGCGGTAACGCTCGAGGCAGGACACAAAGTGGCACAGATGCTGATTCAAAAAGTAGAGCATGTTTCTTTCAAGCAAGTTGTTTCTCTCTCCACAACCAAACGTGGCGCAAAGGGCTTTGGCTCGAGTGGGAAGTAGCTTGCAGGGGATTTCTAAGGGGCGTACAGTTGGGAGGCATGGCATTCCTTATTGGCGCTCTTTATCGCCACATTGCAAAGCCGATTCTCTTTCTGTTTCCGGCAGATCTCGTACATGAGTGGGCCCTTGTGCTTGGTTTGTGGCTAGGGCGCTTTGCGCTCCCGCGCGACGTTATTCGTGCGCTTCTTTTGTATACGCATCCAAGCTTGCGCACAGAAGTTGCCGGCATTTCTTTTGAAAATCCAGTAGGGCTTGCCGCTGGCTTTGATTACGACGCACGCTTGATTGGTATCATGCCGAGTGTCGGATTTGGCTTTCACACCGTGGGTACAGTCACGCACCAAGCCTACGGCGGGAACCCGCCACCCATGTTAGGGCGCTTGCCTCGTTCACGTTCCCTCTTGGTGAATAAAGGATTTAAGAACGCAGGCATGGAACGTATCCTCGCTACGCTTCCTACGCAGGGGAGTATCCCTGTGGGCATGAGCATTGGGTCTACAAATCGAGCGTATGCATCATTCGATGCAGTGATTACTGATATCGCCACTGGATTCCGAGCGGCACACGCGCACCCACTTTTGACTTACCTTGAGCTCAACATCAGTTGTCCGAATCTTATCCACGTTACGTCATTTGCAGAGCGCCCCGACACGCCAACGGGCTTACGACGCATTCTGGAAGCGCTCGCACCTCTAGAAATATCGCGACCCGTGTTTATTAAAATGCCCCTCGAGCGTTCACTCGATGAGATGGATGCGCTTCTCGCTGTTGCGAGCGAGTTCCCCTTTATTCGCGGTGTTATCCTCTCCAATTTAGTGAAAGATCGGGGTAATTCAGCACTTGATCCAGAAGAAGTGGCACATGCGGGCAAGGGGAATTTTAGTGGTGCGCCAACGCGTATAGGTTCTAACGCGCTGATCAGTTACGCATACACACGCTACGGCTCTCGCTTCGTCATTATTGGGTGCGGTGGTATTTTTACCACAGAAGACGCCTATGAAAAAATTCGTCTGGGCGCGTCGCTAGTGCAGCTAATCACCGCTATGATTTACGAAGGTCCGCAATGCATCGGAGAGATTAATGAAGGATTGGTGCGCCTTTTAAAGCGTGACGGCTATGCGCGCATTCATGAGGCGGTGGGGGCGGCACACCGTTAAACCTGTGGTACTATAGGGCATGCGTTATATCATTCTTCTCATTGTTGTTTTGGGCGGTGGGTGGTTACTGTGGCAAAAAGGGGACACCACTCTTGAATATGCGAGTGATTATGGAAATGCAGCATACACTATAGAAGGGAAGCGCGTGCAATTAGTGGAGGGCGCCGCAGAAGCCGAGGGCGTTATTACGCAAGAGTTTGGCAACGAGGTGATGGGCGATTTTTCTGGTGATGGCATTGCTGACGTTGCCTTTATTTTGGCACAACAACCTGGTGGCACAGGCACGTTTTATTACATTGCTGTTGCGCGTGGTGCTGAAGGTGGCTATGTAGGCACGAATGCTCTTTTATTAGGCGATCGCATTGCGCCTCAAACAACTGAGATCCGCGACGGAGCTATTATCGTGAACTACGCTGATCGAAAGCCGGGCGAGCCTATGACCGCTGATCCTTCAGTGGGGGTCTCCCGTACGTTCCGCATGGAAAGCGGTATTTTGAAAGAAATTACTCAGTAGCATGCTCTTCTTGGTATTCGTGGAGAGAGCGAGTAGACTGAGGACATGAAAAGCTACTTAAACATTCTCCTTGCGGTGTTGGCAGTGGTGGTGCTGGGTGTTGTGTTTACGTCTTTTGATAATGCGCCAGCTCCTGGAGGTATCGCTTGCACTGAGGAAGCGAAATTGTGCCCTGATGGTTCTGCGGTGGGGCGTACGGGGCCGAATTGCGCCTTCGCGCCATGCCCGGGGACGATCGCCTATACCAATAGTGATTATGGATTTGCACTTGCGTTACCCCAAAGCTGGAACGACTTTACAGTGGTGAAGGGAACTCGAGAGGTTCGCGACATAGCAACGGGTTTAGTAGTGGGCTCAGCGCCAACTGTCGCCATTCGCCATCCAAAGTGGACAGAGGCCGTGCCACGCCAAGATGTTCCAGTTGATGTGTATACGCTTGCTCAGTGGGAGGGTATTGCTGCGGGAAAGTATTCGGTTGGTGCCGCGCCTATGGCGCCTACAGAGCTTGCGCGCAGTAGTCGCTATGTCTTTGCGCTCCCCGCTCGCTACAACTATGCATTTCCAGCTGGGTTTGAAGAGGTAGAAACTATTCTCTCTGAAGGTGCGCTTTCTGTGCTGCGGTAGTTGTTGGGGATAGTGGGTATTGACTTTTTTGGCCAAATATGATAGTATGACAACACTGAGCAGTAGAGCTCACCACCTCTCACTTTCAGGGCTTCAGAAAGCCAGTAACTTGTATCTCTTTTTGTAGATTCTAGCTATCTTTCAGGCAAACAGACTCGTAAGCATTTCGCTTTATTTTCGTCGATCGGCCTCAGCAAACATAGTTAGGTATTGGTTTTCTAAAACACTGAACAGCTCAGTCATCTCAGTTCGGAGAAACAAAAAGCACCACGCAATGTGGTGTTTTTTGTTTGTCAGAGGTATTGATTTTTAAAAGATTAATTGTATATTATGAGAAGGACGTTTGGCCGTTAAACTTCGTTCTTTTGAAAAAAGGAGAAGCCCATGGGCTTCTGGAAGGCAAGTAAGCCGCACGACTCGGACAGTCCGATCGGGCGGCACATCGACGTGTACCATACGGATGATCGAGGTAAGCGCGATCAGCCGCATCATACCGACATGAAGATCGACTACGACGAATCCAAGCCGACCACGCAGGACATCCGCACGGACCTGCTGCAGACGGTGGACCTTCGCAACAAGTAGTCGGAGGAGAGCTGGGCATCTCAAAAAACTGCCCCCCTATTTTTATATGGATATTCCCATCTCTCATACAAAAGGAGTACTTTCTTCGGGTGACGCATGGGACGAAGCCCTATTGGAACGAGTCCGCTCTCTCGCGAGTACGCTTTCTTTTGCAACATTAGCAATGGTGTGGCTCCGTGAGCGACAAGTTGCCGGGGCTTCTGAAGAGGCAGTGCGCCAGCTCATGCGCGACCTCTCGCATTTTTCACATCAAGAACTTGTCGATCTCATTCATGAATTGGGCTCCGCTGCTGGTGAGCGGATTCTTAAAGAATACGGGAAAGATCGCTAACGGTTTATACAAACAAAAAGCACCACAATACGTGGTGTTTTTTGTAGGGCCTAAGAGCACACGAGTAATCTTACTTACCCAGCGACTTTCCCTTGCAGTACGGCCGCCCAGCCATCCCTTGCGGTACAACTACCGTACTCCCAAACCCTACATACAGGATGCGCCTCTTTTGGAGAGCGCCAAGAATTCTTCTGTGGATAACTCGTGAGCGCTTTACTGTGGGTAAAATATGTGGCATACTTCTATCTCCTTTTTTGCTATGGCACACGGCGAATCCATTATTCGGTTCGAAAAAGTATCATTTGAATATGGGCACAAGAAGCCCATCCTCTCGGAGGTAGATTTTTCCATTCGCCGTGGAGCGAAAATCACCATCATGGGACAGAACGGCGCGGGGAAGAGCACACTGTTTCACCTCATCACGCCATCGGGGCATGCGGGGGCGCTTGCTCCAGAGTCTGGCTCGGTGCATCGTGCACCGGGGCTTACTATTGCTATGGCTCGCCAAGTTATTGCTCGAGATCAGCTCGACATGACGGTGCGAGAATTCTTTCAGCAGTGCTTTGCGCAGAAGGTGCATGATATTGATCCCAAAATCGACGCAGTGCTTGAGGTAGTAAATCTTCATGCGCCCCATGATCGTATCGTGCGTTCATTTTCTGGCGGCCAGCAAGCGCGGCTTCTCTTAGCCTCCGCGCTTATCCAAGATGCGGATGTGTTGCTACTCGATGAGCCAACAAACAATTTAGATAAAGAAGGCATTGCTCACCTGCGCCAGTTCTTGGTGCACTATAAGAAAACGTGCGTGGTTATCTCTCACGACGCAGATTTCTTGAACGCTTTCACTGATGGCGTGCTTTATTTAGATATTTTCACGCGCAAGATAGAACAGTATCAGGGCAACTACTTTGATGTGGTGGAGCAGATTGCTGCACGTATTGAAAAAGAAAACAGTAAGAATGCCCGCCTTGCGAAAGAGGCTATAGAAAAGAAAGAGAAAGCAAACTACTTTGCCATGAAGGGTGGCCGGTTGCGCTTGCTTGCAAAGCGTATGCGTGAGGACGCGGCAGAAATGGAAGACTCGCAAGTTGATGTACGTAAGGAGGATAAAACCATTCGTCCTTTTACTATCCCTGCACAGCAAGGACTTATTGGGCCCGTAGTGAGCATTTCTTCCGTATCGGTAATCAAGGACCACAAAGCCACCACAAAGAAAGTGAATGTCGTGTTGCATAAAAATCGCCACCTCTTGCTTTCGGGCCCTAATGGGATTGGAAAGAGCACGCTTCTTGAGTCGCTCGCATCAGGGAAAGCGAAGGGCGCAGTCATCGCTCCTGGGGTGAAGATCGGCTACTATCGCCAAGATTTTTCGACCCTCAATTTTGAACACTCAGTGATGGAATCGCTGAAAACAGTCGGAGCCGGATTAAGTGACGAAGAATTGCGTGGTGTTGCTGCGAGCTTTCTTATTACCGGAGATACTATTTTTACCAAGATTGGTAGCTTATCTGAGGGACAGAAGGGACTTGTGGCGTTTATCCACTTAGTGTTGCAGAAACCCGGGCTCCTCATTTTAGATGAACCAACAAATCATATTAACTTCCGTCACATTCCCGTGATCGCGAAGGCGCTTGATGCCTATCAGGGCGCGATGATCCTCGTAAGTCACGTGCCAGAGTTTGTACACCAGATTCGTATTGATGAAATACTCGAGTTAGGGGAATAGTTGACGAAGTGGCGCATGTGTGACAAAACCCCTTGCGTTCTTCAAAAAGTGTTATACTAAAGGGGTGAAAAATACTATCATTTTCGTTCTCGTAGTGGTTGTTTTGGGCGGTGTAGGGTATCTCCTCAAGGGAGAATATGTGGATACTCCAGAGGTGGCAGAGCAAAAAGCAATTGGCGGCACGCTCGATATGAGCGGTAAGGGGCTTACAAAGGTGCCTTCTTATGTGTTTGAAGCCCGTGAAATCGCAGTGTTAGATCTCTCAAATAATGCACTCTCGGGTTCTCTCCCTGCTGAAGTGCGTCAGCTGCAGAATCTCAAAGTGTTGGACTTGAGTAATAACGTATTTACGGGTGTGCCTGCAGAGATTGGCCAACTGGTGAATTTAGAGGTGCTTGATCTTTCCAACAACAAGATCACGGGGCTTCCAAATGAGCTTGGGAACCTTTCGAAGCTCACCACGCTTGATCTTTCTGGTAACCTATACTCAGAAATGGATCTTGCAGGTATTCGGGCGCGCTTGCCTGCGTCAACGGTGATTAAAACACAGTAGACCCTTGCGAGTCGGCGTCTCTCTTCGTTCTATGTTCACAACGTACTTACGATACATTCGCGATAATCCTCAGCATCTGTGGTTTAAGCGGAAGTGGTATGGATGGGGATGGACGCCAGCAACGTGGCAAGGGTGGGTGGTTACTCTCGCGTATGTTGGCATCATCGTGCGTCTCAGCTTAACTGTTGATGAGGCATACATGGGTCAAGAAGTCATTCGTGAGTTTGTTATTCCTGTTGTGGTGCTTACTGCCGCACTTCTTTGTGTGGCATACGCGACGGGCGAGCGGCCACGTTGGCAATGGGGAGCGCCCAAAGAATAGGAATGTACGTTGTTTATATTCTGAAGTGTCGGGACGGTAGTTTGTATACAGGTATCACCACCGATGTGGTGCGTCGTTTGCGCGAGCATAAGACGGGGAAGGGCGGTAACTATACGCGCGCTCACGGCGCAGTGCGTATGGTGTACCAAGAACGGTGCGGCTCGCGGAGTACCGCACTGAAGCGTGAAGCAGCTATAAAACGCCTTCCGCGTGTGCAAAAAGAGGCGCTCGTAAACAGGCGCGTATAATTATCTTCTTTTCAGAAGAGTGGGAGGGGTGTACAGTAGATGTATGAATCACAATACTTCTTCGGATGCGGTGTATGGTATGGGGCTTATTGGCGCGGCAGTGTATTTCATCCAGCAAGCAGATTCATTTAGTACCGGGCTTCTAGGGCTTTTGAAAGCATTTGTGTGGCCAGCACTTTTAGTATACCGCTTCCTTGCGCTCTAGTGGGCAGTAGAGTATACCTTACGCTTAGGAGGCATCACATGGCTGAAGAGGTGAGCGTTGTATCCTTTTTCGTTTGTTCGGATGAAAAATGTCGTCTTAGCTGGCGGCATGGCCATTTCACTATCCCGCTTGGGTCCGGGCTGGGCGAGATCTGGTCCAAGGCACTCTTCTCGCAGGCGAGCGCGCGTGAGTACATTTGGGAGCACTTTCCGCGAGAGGACCGAGAGCGTCTTCAGAAGGAAGTGGGAGCCACGGAGCTCCCGCTCATGCTCGAGGATGACATTGGTGACCCTGACGAGGACGAGTAGCTGTCAGCCTACACCCCGTACGAACGTATCGTGCGGGGTGGTTTTATTTGATATTTTTACAGTTTTATGGTATGATTGTTCCACGTAGCTTTGATCTCTCGCGGTGAGGCTTTGTGAAACGCGCGGTGGGTTCTCTAGTTCGTATTTTATTTTGGAACAAAACACATCACTACCGTCAGTTGGATTCTCTGGGTTAACTATCGCCCCGTTGTTTTTAGAGGCGCTTGTGCGCATGAACTACACGGAGCCAACGCCTATTCAGCAACAAGTTATTCCCGTTGCTATTGAAGGCAAAGATATCGTCGGCATCGCACAAACGGGCACGGGAAAAACGCTCGCTTTCTGCTTGCCTATGCTTCAGCGCCTTTCAAACATGGATGCGCAAGGGCTGGTGCTCGTCCCAACACGCGAGCTTGCTACTCAGGTTGAGGAATCTATTCAAGAAATAAGCAAAGGTATGGGCGTTCGCACTGCCGTGCTGATCGGTGGCGCGCAAATGTACCCGCAAGTTCGTGCGCTACGAAACAACCCCCATATTATTGTAGCAACCCCTGGTCGCTTCATGGACCACCTCAAGCAAAAGCATTTTAATCTGACACGCGTGCGCGTTGTCGTACTTGATGAAGCTGATCGCATGCTTGATATGGGTTTTGCGCAGCAAATCACTACGATCTTAAAGATGATCTCAACAGAGCGTCAGACGATGCTCTTCTCAGCGACAATGCCTCCAGAGATTATGAAACTTGCAACGGGGCACATGCAGTTGCCTATTCGCATTGAAATCGCGCCAGCAGGAACGACAGCTTCTCGTGTAACGCAAGAAATTTTCATTGTGCAACGCGACGCAAAGATCCCTATGGTAGAAAAGCTGCTTGCACAGTATTCGGGTACGACACTTATTTTCTCTAAAACGAAGCACGGAGCTCGTAAGTTAACTGACATGATCCGCGGCATGGGCCATACGGTTGCTGAATTGCACGCAAACCGTTCGCTTGGTCAGCGTCGTGAAGCACTCGCTGGATTTAAATCTGGCGCGTATCGCGTGCTCGTCGCTACCGATATTGCATCTCGCGGTATTGATGTAACGGGTATCGAGCTGGTGATCAACTTTGACTTGCCGATGAACCCTGAGGATTATGTGCACCGCATTGGGCGCACTGCTCGCGCAGGTGCTGGCGGACACGCCATTTCTCTCGCAACGCCAGATCAACGTGGCACATTGCGTAACATTGAACGCATTATCCGCATGGAGATTCCTGTCTCAGAGGGGCCAGGCATGCCGCCACTCGCGCGGCAGGGTGGCCAAGATTCTCGTCCGTTTGCCGCTCGTCGCCGTACATTCGGCGCACGCCGTGGTTTTCGTTCTCGCCGCCGCTCGTTTTAGTAGGTAGCATATGCCCTTTGTTTGTGGTATACTCACTGTATGTTAGTTGATGACGTCACTATTTCAGTAAAAGCAGGAGATGGCGGCACGGGTGCCGTCGCTTTTGATAAGAACAAAATGAGCCTTGGCCCTTCGGGAGCCAGCGGCGGCAATGGCGCAGACGTCTACATGGAAGGTGTCGCAGATATCGGTGCACTGACGCAGTTCCGTAACGTCAAAGAAGTCAAGGCAACTGATGGAGAGGACGGCAACCCTCAATTTCGTGATGGGCGTGACGGAGAGCCGGTAGTACTCAAAATTCCTGTTGGTACCGTTATTCACAATCTCGATACAGGAGAAGATCAAGAGGTCATTAGCACGCACGATCGTGTTCTTGTGGCTCGTGGTGGGAAGGGTGGGAAGGGCAACTTCCACTTCCGTTCTTCAATAAATACAAGTCCAAAAGAATTCCAAGAGGGAACCCCGGGTGAATTTTTCCACATTCGTCTCGAGTTGAAACTTATCGCTGACGTTGGTTTCGTCGGGCTTCCTAATGCTGGGAAATCGAGCCTCCTGAACGAGCTTACGAACGCAAAGAGTCGTGTAGCGAACTATCCTTTTACCACACTAGAACCAAACCTTGGTTCATATTACGGACTCATTCTCGCCGACATTCCGGGTCTCATTGAAGGCGCGTCGCAAGGAAAGGGTCTTGGTATTCGTTTTCTCCAACACGTGGAACGCACGAAGACGCTTTTTCATCTTATCTCAGCAGAGTCACTTGATCCTGTTGCTGATTATAAAACAGTGCGCAGTGAACTCTCTGCATATCGCGAGACACTTGGCGCGAAGCCAGAGCATGTCTTTTTAAGTAAGAGCGATATGGTGACGCCAGAAGTGTTTGCAGAACACGTTGCCGCCCTAAAGAAGATAGGTGTTGCAGCAACGCCATTGTCTATCCACGATTCTGAGAGCCTTGCTCACGTAGAAACGATTCTACGCAGTATCCAGAAAGAAAAGTAGTGCCTTGCGCGCTGTGGCGTATTTTCTATACTAGCGACATATGAATAAAGCCTTATTGTTAGGGATTGGTGGGGTTGTCGTTGTCGGCGGTATTGCGTGGGCGGTGATGAGCGGAGGGGATGAGGGCGATCTTAGTGGTGGTACTACGCTCGCGGGGCAAGAAGAAACAACCCTGCGCGCGCTCTTAGGGAATACCACACCTCAAAAGTGTGTGTATGCTATCCCGGAATCTCCGGCTGACGAAACAGCAACTGCATATATTGCGAACGGAAAGCTTCGTCTTGACGTTTCTAGCGCGGAAGGCGTACATAGCATTATGCGCGATAACGTAGTCTACGTATGGCGCGACGGCGCACGGGAAGGTATGCGCATCAATGCCCAGGCCCCAACCGAGACGCAGAAAGTGGATTCACAGAATGTTGGTCTTGATGAAAGTGTCAAAGCTTCATGCGAAGACTGGCGCGTTGATGCTTCTCTGTTTGAGCTTCCTAAGGGTGTAACGTTCCAAGATCTTTCTGCGCTTATGCCACAAACGGGTGCCGCCTCTGGTGCCTCTGCGCAGTGTGGTATGTGTGCATCATTGCCTGCAGATCAGCAAGGAGCTTGCAAGCAAGCTCTCAAGTGTCAGTAGCACTGCGAGTGTTGGCTAAGCACCACTTCCGATTCGTTCAGAAATACGATATTATATACCCATGTCTGCACTTGGTTCTCTGGTAGCGGCAACGCTCCTTATCAGCGCCGGTTCCCTTATCGGCGCGCTCACACTCTTCTGGCAAGGGGCCCAAGGGAAAAAAGTATTGCTATTGTTGGTAGGGCTTTCTGCCGGCGCGCTCATCGGCAACGCTTTTTTACATTTGTTGCCTGAAGCTGCTGAATCGTTGGAAAGCGTGCTCTTGTTCCGCATCGTTCTTGTTTCGTTTATCGTATTCTTTCTTATCGAGAAAGTGCTGCACTGGCGCCACTGCCACGAGGGCGTTTGTCCTGAGCATGCGTTTGGGACGATGAACCTCATCGGTGATTTTGTGCACAATTTCATCGATGGGCTTATTCTCGCAGCGACCTTTGCCGTTGATGCATCGCTTGGATGGGCAACCGCTATCGCTGTTGCGATGCACGAAACTCCTCAAGAGATTAGTGACTTTGGTGTGCTGTTGTATGCGGGATTTTCTCGTGGGCGGGCGCTTGTGTGGAATTTTTTCGTGTCTTTGGGAGTAGTGTTCGGGGGCATCATTGGATGGTATGCAGTCGAGCACGTTACTGATATGGTTCCCCTTCTTTTGCCTATCGCCGCAGGAGGCTTCTTGTACATTGCAGCTTCAGATCTCATGCCAGAGCTTCGTCGTGAAACGCAATTTAACACCTCGGCCCTTTCGTTTATGATGTTCCTTGTCGGCGTTGCCATGATGTTCTTTATAGGATAACGATATGACCGTATCTCTATTGAAGCGTTTTATACGAATGAATGGGTTTCCACTTCTTTTTGCGGCGGCGCTTTTCACTGCGGGGTGGTTTATCCTCAAGGGGCAGACAATTACATTTCCTGGTGTGCAGGTGGGGAAGAACGCATTGCTCGTCGTTGACCAGCGTCCGGGGCTCGCAACTCGCGTTGAGCTCGCCGCGCTTGATCGCCCTGGGTTTGTGGTGATCCAGTATGCCATCGTACGACCTGGTGCGCGCTCGTATGCGGGCGCTACACCACTGCTTGAGGTCGGGGAGCATCAAGGCATAGAGATTGTGCTCTCATCGCCTACAAAAGATGGAGAAGGGTATGTCGCGGTGCTCTACGCTGACGATGGTGACGAGCGCTTTGATCCGCTACTCGATACGCCTATCACCGATGTGTGGAAGAACCCCATTGCAGCACTTTTCCACACGCTTGATTCCGCAAAAGACTCCTGGGACATACGTTTTTAGAGAAGTTTTGTGTGCATAAATGTTCTTGCGCTTAAGAGTGGGCGTTATATACTTAGTGTATGAAACGACATTCAATCGTGTTTATTGCAGTCGCATTAGCGTGGGGTGCTTCATGCGCTCCCTTTGTGTATGCCCAGGAAGATGCGGATGAAACAGCATCACCATCTCCGAAGAGTGAACTTCGTGAAAAAGAGCGCGAGGCTCTAAAGAAGAAAGCAGAAGCAGAGAAAGAGGCGCTTCAAGAAAAGCGAGAAGAAGAAAAAGAACAAGCCAAGAAGAAAATAGAAGTTGAGAAAACAAAGCGCGAAGAAGAGCGCGAAGCTTTTAAACAAAAAGCAGAGAATGAGCGCGAAGCAATGAAAGATGAGCGAGAGGCTGAGCGCGAAGCGTTTAAGAAGAAGCTTGCTACCGTGAAGGATGAGAAAAAGAAACAGATCGTCGAACGTATTGATGATCAGATAGATGCGTTGAACGCACGCATTACTACTCACTTTGCAAATATCCTTGAGAAGGTAGAAACATCACTTGCTCGTATTGAGTCTCGTATTGCTGGCTTAAAGAGCGAGGGTAAGGATGTAGCAAAGGCGGAAGCCGCGGTTATTGTCGCTAAGGATGCTATTGCGGCAGCGCGTGTAAGCATTGAAGCACAAGCGGTTGAGGGGTATGTGATCACCATCACTACTGAAGATAAATTAGGCTCAGCGGTTAGCGTGGCGCGTAAGTCACTCCATGAAGATTTAAAGGCTGCACAAGAATCGGTGCGCAAAGCACACGCTGCGGTAAAAGATCTCTCTGAAGTGGTAAAAGATATTATTCGGGGGCCAGAAGATGACGACGACACTTCGCCATCTCCAGCACCGAGCGTATCTCCTGCGGCAACTCAATAATAACCTATGAATGATTCTCATGGCTCGTTGGGTTGGTTGTGGGCGATTGTACTCATTGCACTTGCTGGCGCGATTGGGTGGGTCCTCATGCAGCAAGGCACCCCAGAAGAGGCAGATCTCAAAAAGATGCCTGCCCCCTCATCTAGCATCTCTGCAACCCCAGATGTTCTAGAAGTAAACGCGATTGAAGATGTAAACATCGACGCAGAGCTTAAGGAAATCGATACTTCGGCACAAGGGCTCTAGTATCATCATCTGACCAAAAAACCGGCGTGAGTCGGTTTTTTGATACTTTTGTCAGACGATAAAATATGCGAACATAGAGCCATGACTTCAGATGATGCGTACAAGCAGAAGCTCGCGCCTGAACAATATCGTATATTACGAGAAGGTGGCACAGAGGCGCCATTTTCTGGGAACTATGTTGCTACAAAAGAGACGGGCATGTATACCTGCGCAGCATGCGGACAAGAGCTTTTCTCTTCTGATACAAAGTTTGATTCTGGCACTGGGTGGCCCAGTTTTACTGATCCAGTGAATAGAGAGCATGTGACCCTTCGTTCCGATGCGTCGCATGGCATGGTACGCGTAGAGGTGCGTTGCAAAAACTGCGACTCGCATTTAGGGCACGTTTTTGACGACGGCCCACAAGCCGCTGGGGGAAAGCGTTTTTGTATTAATTCAGCATGTCTCCAATTCAAGCCAAAAAACTAAAAAACGCCCTTCAAGCGATTCTCACACCCGATGAGCGATCATGCATGGCGTCTTTACGTACCCCAGAGCGCATTCAAGACTTTCTTTCTGCGCTTCCGGCGAATCACGAACGTAATGGCGATTCATGCCTCTCGCCTCGTGTTGTAATGCAGAAAAAGACCGCTCACTGTTTTGAAGGCGCACTTTTTGCAGCAGCGGTTCTGTGGTTCCACGGACAAAAACCGCTGCTCCTCGATCTCCAAACCGCGCCTCATGACTTTGATCACGTTGTCACACTATTCAAGCGCGATGGTTTGTGGGGTGCAATCAGTAAAACCAACCACGCAGTGCTCCGGTGGCGTGATCCTATCTATCGCACGGTCCGCGAACTAGCGCTCTCTTATTTTCACGAGTATTTTCTTGATTCAGGAGAGAAGACGCTACGCGCCTATTCGCGGCCATTCTCTCTAGAGCGATTCGGTACGGGGTGGGTGGTTTCAGACGAGCCGCTTTGGTATATTGGTGATGTGCTCGACGTATCGCCCCATTATCCCATTGCGCCATTGCGCGCATTACGTCGCGCTCGTCCCGCTGAAGTATTCGAGCGCTCCGTAACGAAGCACGAGGAATATCCGCACGCGCATAACAAAGATGACTAATCATCAGCATGAGCTCCACGATCATAAGCCCCACGGCATTCTCGCGCTTGCTGTGTTCTTACTTTCTCTTGGCATGCTCTGGTATGCTGGCTTTTTTGCTTCTGGGCGCACTGCAGAGTTGAGTGATGAGCGTATTTTTTCTGGCGTTGTTACGAATATTCTCGAAGAACGTACAGTTCAGAGTATCGTGCCTGGGCGCACTATTCGAGAACAGAAACTTTCTGTGCAGGCGACGCTTCCTGATGGTGCGCGTAGCGTTGCGGTGACTAATGATTTTGTACCTCTTAGTGCCGGAGATCGGGTATACGTACAGCAGACTGGAGGCGTTGAGAGCGAGCAGTTTTTCATTGTCGATGTACAGCGCCACAGGGGATTGTTCGCACTGGCGGCACTTTTCGTTGGAGCTGTGCTTGTGATGGCGGGCAAGAAGGGCCTCTATGCGCTTTCCGGCCTTGTCTTTAGTTTTGCCCTTATTATTACATGGATTGTGCCGCGTATTCTTGCGGGTAATGACCCTGTCCTTATTGGATTGATCGGATCGATGCTTATTCTCATTGTTACACTTGCCGTATCCTACGGAGTGAATCGAAAATCTATTTCTGCGCTGCTCGGCATTCTGGTTGCTCTTATGGTCGTTGGAGTGCTCTCGAGTGTCGCCGTGAAGGCGTTGCACTTCTCTGGTTTTTCTGCCGAAGAGGCGGTGTATTTGAATATGGAATCCGAGAATGCGGTGAACTTAGTCGCTCTTGTAGTCGCTGGTATCATTATCGCGGCGATCGGTGTTCTTGATGATATAGCAATCACGCAAGCGGCTACTGTCTTTAGTTTAGCGCGCACTGATCCGCGCCTTACTCGCATGCAGCTCTTTGTGCGCGCTATGGACGTGGGGCGTGATCACATTTCAGCCGTGATTAATACCCTTGTTCTTGCATACACAGGAGCGGCGCTTCCTCTAGTCCTTCTTGTAAGTATGCGCAAGTTTCCACTTTCTTTTGTGATAAACGGAGAGATTGTTGCTGAGGAGATCGTGCGTACCCTCATTTCATCTACGGGGCTAGTGCTTGCTGTCCCAGCAACAACGCTGATCGCCGCGTATATGGCAAAACGAAATGCGTAATATTTTTATCTCGTTCTTCTTTGGTTTTGGCGCTCTTATTGTAGTGGGAGTGTATTCCCTTGGCATCTTTGGAGCGGGCACAAAAGAAGTGGTAACGGTGACAGCGACTCCTTCTCCTTTTGTGCCATATGCTACAGCGGCGCCAACACTTTCGCCAACGCCACAAGCAACAGCGCTTCCGGGGCGCGTCGTGCACTCCGCTCCTTTTACTGCGCAGGCTCCTTTTGGTGACTGGGCTGATCCTCGTCAACAAGGTGC